>ERZ827117.455-NODE-455-length-52131-cov-3.925666_pt1 | contig 52131 bp, 46 predicted proteins | sample MGYA00519920_ERZ827117 | MGnify/ENA primary metagenome ERZ827117 (study PRJEB31778, sample SAMEA3449260) | human gut metagenome | biome: human gut; feature: human-associated habitat; material: faeces | place: United Kingdom | collected 2010/2012 ...
GAGGGGTGGCTCCCTTACCGCCGCCTAAATTATAAGCCGGAAAGGGACGTACCATTCTATGCGCCTGCCACGTAATTCCAACAACCTTACCCATGCCCGTTCCCTGCGCAAAAACATGACTGATGCGGAGCGCAAACTGTGGTACGAATATTTGCGCCCCTGCCCTTACAAATTCACGCGTCAAAAGAGCGTTGGGCCCTATATCCTTGACTTTTATTGTGCTTCTACCCAATTAGCGGTTGAAATTGATGGTTCGCAGCATTACGAACCACAGGGGCAGCAGCAAGATGCCGCCCGGACCGCTTACTTACAGGCGTTTGGTATTTCTGTCCTGCGGTTTTCCAACCGGGATGTTCTGCTCAATTTAGAAGGCGTTGCAACCGAAATTGAGCGCACAATCCTGATGCGGATACCCAAATAGAATTATTTGTAGCGATTTATAGTTATCTCTTCGGGAACCACCCCTCAGTCCGCTGCGCGGACAGCTCCCCTCTAGGGGGAGCCTTTAGGTCGGCATAGGCCTGCGCAGCTAATGGGGACCATTTCTTTTTAAATTGTGCGGCGGATAACAACTCGTTTCTATATAAAGGTAGCATCCCAGACAAGCAAAACTTCCTGCGCCCGTGGGGAAAACCACAAAACGCAGGAAGTGTATCTTATATAGTATATAATCCTTTACGCTTTACGCTCTCCGCTTTTTATCCAAGCGGATCTTGTCGGCAATCATAGCGATGAATTCACTATTCGTGGGTTTGCCGCGGAGGTTGTAACTACGTTGTATCGCCATTTATTTTTTACTCATTTTGAATTTTGCCAATAAATCAGACCATAAATTTCATAGTGTTGGTAGGTTTGCACCCTATAATTTATTGCGATAAAATTATAGCATAAAGGGGCGAAATTATCAAGGTCTCACTTTTTAAAACCGATCGTTATAGATACTGTGCGATGACTTTGTGTCTATAGGGTCATAATTCCATTGATTTCAATTATCCGGCTCCTTCACATACGAATTGCGTTCACTAACCGTGATTGGGGCAATTTTCTGCATATTATATAAGGAATCCGTAAAAAGCGCCCTTGTTGCCAATATCGGTTACTCAGTGGTTTACTTTAAGCTTTCACTGTCCGGCACATTTCCGATTTGCTCCACCGCAGGCAGTTTAAAAATACATCCCTATAAAAATAAGATTGTCCACGATAAGTAGGTAGTGTACCTGTTCATCGTAGACAGTGCTATTATTTCAGTTTTGCGAGGATTTCATCGGCACTCATGCCTTCGGCAAGCAGCTTCTTCAGCACAACTTCAGCTTCGGCCTTCTTTGCTTCTTCGGCGGCCTTCTGATCAGCTGCCGCTTTCTTGGCTCCCAGCTTGGTCAGTTCTTTCTGGGCAGTCTTGAGAGCATTCTTCTTCTCTTTCAAATCAGCCTTCAGAGCATCAATGTTTGTTGTGATGGTAGCAATCTCGGTAGTCAGAGAAGCGATAGATTCCTGCTTCTCTGCAATCTGGGATGCAAAATCAGTGGTGTGCTTGGGACGGTTTTTGCTGCCTTTCGTTCTAGGCATAAGACGTATACCTCATTTCTGTATTGATGTGGCTTAAGTATAGCACTGTGTTGAAGTGAGAGCAATATTAGTGTTTCATCGTATTCTATATGTACACCCTGATTGTTTTATTTGGACATCTGTTCCAATTCCATTCTCTTCAAACAATTTTTTAACATCTGCTTCAGACAATTCGCAGTTATGGCCAATACATACAGACTTCAATGCTTTTGACTGTTCCTTTATCTACGGAATTTCATAATGTTTTTTACACTCGTTTTCAATTCACTAACACTAACATCTTTCTGCGTAAATTCGACTCCCTCAATCGGATAATAAACAATTCGAATTTCTGCTTCCGGCTCAAAAGTAGGGTTTTTAACAAATCCTGAATAGTGTTTAAATGTAGGACGAATGCACATTATCCATGCCGATGTTCCTTGTTCTTTCAATGCCTTATAGCAAACATCTGCCATTTGTGCTTCAAATTCTTCTGAATGATATATAACAGTATCACACCCTATGGCATTTGATTGAACCGTGCTCGGATGCGGTTTCTGTTGCCTAATGCCGTCATTATGTATAAACCAATTTATATCAAATCCCAGCGATAGCCCTTTTGTGTGATCTCCATACTCAGTCCATTGGGAAGATACATCTTCTTTTTGACAAAAGCAAACTCCATACGGTGGTTCAGTTTGGATTTCTGTCTTATATTGTTAATCAATCAGCTGAATAGCATTATCTAAAACATCCTTTGGAATGTCGGTTCGCTTTAATCTTTTCTTGACTCCTTCCCAAAGAACAACAAAAGTTCTAATTACTTCCTGCTCATCATTAGAATCTGTTAAATCACACAGCCAAAGCACTTTACTCTTTAAAATACTTTTAAACGTTTCAACTGTACAATAATGATAAACCAGATATGTTTCACCCATTCACATTCTCCTCTGCACTTTCAATATTGTAAGGCAAATTTACTGTTGCATCAATCTCCGCAGCTCATCGAAATCAATCAGTCTAATTCTACCATTTAGCCTCTGTGCCTCTGCCACGGCACCTCTTGTGAAATGAGATGTCGTAACAATGACTCCTTTGTCAACTCGTTCCATTTCCATAACGGCATATAGTTCTCTAACAATCTCAACCCCCACCGGTCTATCAGGGGAATATCGCTTGCATTCAAAATAGGTGGTATACAAAACTCCACCCATTTCAAAAGTTGCAACAATATCTTTGCCACCATCATGTGTTTTCTGAGTTACATCAGCATTAAAACCCATACAACGAAACACGTCCGCGACCAATTCTTCAAATTCACAAGGCTCTAAGTTATATACATTTCCCGGATTTTGAAGTATTTCTTCATAAATTGAAAGAACCGGCTCTGGAAGATAATAGTCCATCTCTGCACTTGGTTCATCAATATAAGTACACCCTGCTGACTCGCAGGTATGGAAATTATATGCGCCTTCCGGGTATTCAACAGCAGTAACTGTGTATGACAACCTATTTCCACATTGGCAATCCATTTCGCCATAAAATATATGCTGTATTTCTGTACCCATCGGACGTTCAGAACAAGCGTAATCTACATCAAGAGAATCCGATGGTATTCTGTATTTTCGTCCGCAATCATCACACATAATTGTAAAGTCACTTATCAGCATAATACCATCCCTCCTCATATCGTTTTTCTTTTCTCACATCTTCGCCGATCATAAGACCGTTGCCTACTGCTCACCACGGAGGTGTGCAAAGTTTCGAGCAGCAATGGGAGCTCATGCTCCCACAATTCATGTGATACATCCTACAATAATCTTGGAGGCGTAAATCACATGAAGAATAAATTAGATTGGTTCGATGATAACTGGAATTGGGATGTACGGCCCACACGGGTACTATATGAGCTTCTGCTCTCCCCTACTTATCGGTGGCCTTAGAGAGTGAAAGAAGTGTATTCGTTTAAGTGGGGTGCGGATTTTCCAAGGTGTCCACGGTGCGGAACCACTATGGAACGTGAATACCAACGCTTCTGCGACCGCTGCGGTCAACGGCTGAACTGGAATGGGTTTGATGATGCGGAGGTGAAATACATAGAGTGGGACGGAGTTGAGGATGATTAACTTCTGGTACTTTTATTTTACTCCACCTTGATAGAATCCGCAAGGCTATACAGTGACAACCCTATTTTGTGCAAATTACTGTCAAACGTCAATAAATTGCTTTTCTTTATTTCCCATTCAGGCACAGGCAAAACCGATCCGTTAGCATCGATATTGGCACACATAAAACTGTCACAAATACTGCGTTCAAAAGCGCAGTCAAAACGGAACTTATACTCCCAAATATCATTTTTGCCAAAAACAGTGTATAAGGGAACAGAATATAATGTACTGCCATGATAACCAAAGTATGCTGACCCAGATAGCTTATCCATTTCCCTTTGATATGGCTGCTGACAAGTAGTATTGCAGTGGTGCTTGCAACCGCTCCCAGCACGAATACAACAATGTTCTTTCCGTATTCTGCAATGGCCATTACAGTGACGGGATAAGGGCCATCCAACGGCTTATTCACGTATGAAAGTACCACGCCGACAAGAATGCAGAGCAGAAATAGCAGCAAACTTCTTTTTGTGTCTTGCAGACTGCAGGACAGAACTTGCCGGACCCCATAATGGCCCACCAGCATAAATACAGTTCCCAGAAGAGCAATATCGATCCCCCATGGAAAACGAATGCTGCCCACCTTACGGCACAGCTGTGCAAGCACTATCAATGCAATGATCCAGATACACAGTCTTGTATAGGCTGCACGGTTTGTTTTATCGTTCAGAAAATTTAAAACGAACTGATAGAACAGCGTGCTCATAAACATTGCCGGCAGAAACCAGAGGACCGCATTTGTGTTTGCATAACTAAGTGACGGGTTGCTTCCATATCCAACGCCAAGAAAAAATTTTGCACCATAACCGTTGGAGTAGATCATGGCCCATAAAACATATGGTACGACTAACGCTTTGACTTGATGTAGGACATACTTTTCCCAATCATTCCGTGACTTCAAATCTTTATAACTCGACACCATTCCATATACAATAAAAAACAATGGCATATGGAACGAGCAGATCCACAGCTTTAAGGTTTCATACCCCCCCCGGACAGATCAGACCAATTGCCGGCATGTTCTACAAGCAAAAGAAAGATACCAATAAATTTAGCACAATCTATGTACTCTATGCGCTGTTTTTTTTCTGTTAATACCGCATCATTTTTCACGTTCCAGATACCTCACAACTCGATCAAATCCATCCCGGATGCTTACTTTAGCCTCCCAACCGAGATTTTTCAGCTTTGCATTATCCGGTGTACTTTCACTGCCCAAAAGCAAAACATTTTCTGTATAATGTTCCTCTGCGGAGCGTTCTTTTTGCACAACATGGATATGCCTGTCCGGGTAGAGGTTTGCCAGGCAGTCCGCAAGCTGCCGGATGCTGACGTATTGGCTGGTATTGCAAACGTTATATGCTTCTCCGGCTTTTCCATCCAGAAGAACTGTAAAATAACCGGCAACGGCATCCGTAATATAGCAAAAGCTTCTTTTTCCTGCGCCGCTGCTTTTCATTACAATATCCTGCCGGTCCACGATATTCTTTACAAAGGATGCAAATACCCGCGGATCATTTTCAATATCCATTGTCGGGGCATAGGTATGGGCGATCCGGGCGATTTTGGCTGGCACATTGTACTGCACCTGAAATGCCTTGCACATCGTTTCCGCCATGCGTTTGCTTTCACTGTAGCAGTTGTGAATATCCAGCGTATTCATTGCACCAAAGGTTTCTTCCCCGATCAGCCCGGATTCAACATTCACGGCTCCATAAACATCGCCTGTACTGAACAGCAGATAGCCTTTTACCTGCTTTTCTTTGGCCAGCTGCAGCAGATTATAGTTCCCGATCGTATTCGGCTGCAGCACATCCACCGGGCAAACGCTGTAATACTGCGGGCTTGCCAACGATGCCGCATGAATGATGTAATCCACCGCAGTGCTGATCTCTAATTTTTGAGACAGATCACTTTCTATAACGGTACATTCATCGATGCTGTCCAGATCACGGAACTTTTTATAAAATTTGTCCTTGCTGCGAACGACGGCAGTCAGCGTTACATCAATGTTTTTTTCTTTTTTCAGATAGAAGAGGAAGTAAACGATATACGAGGCAAGCATACCGTATGCACCGGTCAGCAGCACGTTTTTTCCGTCAAAGATATCCCAGTCAGCTCTTCTGGAATAAATATCTTCCATGTCTTTTTTTATCAGCGGATGCATTATGTGGTTCTCCTTTATCAATCATCGATCATCGGGATAAACATCTGCTTTGCCAGTTCCTCACGCGGCAGGAACGGTGCCAGATCCTCCAGCGGAGGGCTGACCAGTGTGCCGTCCGGCAGACGCTTGGTGCTACTCTTAGGTTCCCACACCTGCTTCGTATCGGTAAAGATCTCACAGAATACCGGTCCATCCAGTTCCAGCGCTTCGTCAACGACCCTTTTCATTTCAGCGTTGCTGTGTGCGCTGTAATACGGATAGCCGAATGCCTTGGCAATTTTCTCAAATTCCGGGAAGGACAAATCTCCGCTTTCCGGGCCAATGCCCACCTTGCAGTGTTCCTTGAACAGATTGTTCTGCGTCAGCCGGATAGAATGGTAGCCATTGTTATTGATGAGGAAAACCTTGACGGGCAGATGATTCGTCAGGATGGTCTGCAGTTCCTGCAGATTCATCATAATTGAGCCGTCGCCTTCCAGACAGATCGTCTGACGGCGGCCGCCGCCGATGCAGGTGCCGATCGCTGCAGGCAAACCATAGCCCATGCTTGCAATGGCACTGTTATTGGCCATCCGGCTTCCTTTCTGGATTACATAAGCCTGATTTCCAACCACACAGCAAGCACCATTAGATACCGCAGTCAGACTGTTTTCCGGCAGACGGCTGCTCAAATAGCGGACAAAGGCATACACATTCGCCGTTTCACCGTTTTCTTCCCACTGACGTGGCAGAACAGCCGGATAGTCTCTCTTCCAGCACTGGCAGGTTGCAAGCCATTCGCTACCAGCATTAACGGGACCGACTGCAGCCTTGTCCAGCTTTGCCAAGAAGTCTTTTGCGTCAGCCCAAACAGGCATCTCCACATGCAGTGTCGGCTTTTTCAATTCTGCCGGATCGATATCCACCATAATAACTTCTGCTGCTCGTGCCCAGGTCTTCCAGTTATATCCCACTTGACGGATGGAAATGCGCGTACCGACAGCTAAAATCAAATCTGCGTTCTGGATAGCCCAGTTGCCGGGACGGTCGCCCATGTTGCCAGCACGACCACAGTACAGCGGATTTTCGTCTTCAATCAAATCAACTGCATTCCAATAGGTAACGATAGGAATGTTCAACTTTTCGGCTACAGAGCGAAAAGCTTTATAGCCACCAGACAGGCGGATGCCATAGCCAGCATGGAATACCGGTCGCTTAGCCATCTTAATCTTTTCCAGAATAATTTGGATTGTTGCATCATCCACAGGAGGGGGCAACAACGCATCGTCTTCTGCGGAATCATAGCCTTTCAAGTCGTCTGTCTCGATATAGCCCCCTTGATAGTTTACAGGGATATCAATCCATACTGGGCCAGGACGCCCGGTAGTAGCAAGATGCCACGCCTTTTCCAACAGATAGCGGATATCTTTGGGATCTTCCAGCATTGCCGCGAACTTTGTCATATACTTGACAGATTTCGTAATATCGTATTCTTGATCTCCCATAGCGCGCAGAGGTGTCCCAGTATACTGCAATGCATACCGCGCCGTAGTGTCATAACGCACCTGACCGGAAACGATAAACATGGGGATTGAATCCAACCATCCACCTACAACACCCGTCAATGCGTTCGTACCACCCGGCCCTGTTGTAACACAAACCGCCGCAATTTTATTCTCCAGCCGAGCATAGGCTTCCGCAGCGATAGCACAAGCCTGCTCATGGTGATTATAGGTCACATGCAGCTTGGAATTATGACCCAACGCATCATTGAGGTGCATTGCGCCGCCACCAACAACAGAGAACACATCTGTAACCCCATGTGCAACCAGAAAATCCGCCACATAATCCGCTAAACGCTGTTTCATTCCGTTTCCTCCTAAGTGCACTTACTGGTTCACAGCCTCAATAATAGTCTTTGCCATGTAGTCAATCATTTCATCGGTCATGCCGGGATAAACGCCAACCCAGAAGGTATTGTTCATAATGAAATCAGTGTTTGTCAGTTCACCAACAACGCGGTAAGCATCTGTACCACGCATCTGGTCAAAGCAAGGGTGCTTTATCAGGTTGCCACTGAATAGCAGACGGGTCTGCACATTATGGCTCTCCACATAGCGAGTCACATCGTTACGGTTCAGACCGCTTTCCGGTTTGACCGAGATCAAGAAGCCAAACCAAGACGGACGGCTGTTTGCTGCAGGTTCCGGCAGAATCAGCTTATCCGCAACAGGTTCCAGTGCTACACGTAGGCGATCCCAGTTATGACGGCGACGCTCAATGAAAGACGGAAACTTCTTCAGCTGCTCACAGCCGATTGCCGCCTGCATATCCGTAACCTTCAGATTGTAACCAAAATGACTGTAAACATACTTATGGTCATAGCCCTTGGGCAGTTCACCAAACTGGCCGTCAAAACGATGGCCGCAGAAGTTATCCTGACCAGACGGGCAGATGCAGTCACGGCCCCAGTCACGGTAGGACAGAATCAGACGGTTCAGCTTCGGATTATTGGTATAAACGCAGCCACCCTCGCCCATGGTCATATGGTGCGGCGGATAGAAGCTGGAAGTGCCAATATCACCCCAAGTGCCAGTAAAGCGAGTCTCACCGTTAATGGTATACTGGGTACCCAGTGCATCGCAGTTATCCTCGACCAACCACAGATTATGTGCATCGCAGAACGCCTTGACTGCAGACAGGTCAAACGGATTGCCCAGGGTATGAGCAATCATAACCGCCTTGGTCTTGGGCGAAAGGGCGGCTTCCAGTTTGGTAACATCAATGTTGTACTGCGGAACCGTCACGTCCACAAACACAGGCACTGCGCCATACTGGATGGCCGGGGTCACGGTGGTAGGGAAACCACAGGCAACAGTGATGATTTCATCGCCCTTCTTGATCTGACGGTCGCCCAGTTCAGGAGCAGTCAGTGTCATAAACGCAATCAGGTTTGCAGAAGAACCGCTGTTGACCAGGTGTGCATACTTCACATCGATCCACTTGGCAAACTCTTTCTCAAACTGATCCGCAAAACGACCGGTCGTTAGCCAGAAATCCAGTGTTGCATCAGTCAGTGCGCACATTTCTTTTTCGTCAAACACACGGGCTGCATAGGTGATGCGGTCGCCCTCCTGATACGGGTTCTTTTTCTCCTTGAAATCGTGGTAGTATTCTGCCACCATTGCCTTGATCTGTTCGCGGGCTTCCGCTTCATTCTTCCAAATAGCCATCGTTTTACTCCTCCATAAACTCTTTGATTTCCTTATCCATCTCTGCCGCAATATCTCCGCCGTTCAGCCACACTTTGCTGAAGCGACAGGTCATATCCATGCACTCATCCATGTGCCAGCGAGGTTTCCAATCAAATGTAGCCTTGACCTTGCTACAATCCAATTTCAGGAAGTTTGCTTCGTGCGGAGCATTTGCCTCAGCATGGTTTTCCCAGCTAGCATCCGAACCCCAGTGTTTGCAGAACAAATCCACCAGTTCTCCAGTGGTTACACAGTCACAGTCATCCGGACCAACATTATAGTAACCCTGATACTTCGGATCTTCGTACTGCTTCTGGGCAATCATCAGGTAAACCGCTAAGGGCTCCAGCACATGCTGATACGGACGTGTAGAATATGGATTGCGGACACCAATCACCTGTCCGGCTGCCATAGCACGGACGCAATCGGGAATAATGCGGTCATTGGCGAAGTCGCCGCCGCCGATTACATTACCGGCGCGAGCAGTGGATACCGCAATTTTCTCATCCGTAAAAAAGCTATTTTTATAGCTATGGGTCACCAGTTCCGAACAACTCTTGCTGTTCGAGTACGGATCAAAACCATCCAATGGTTCGTTCTCCCGATAGCCCCAGACCCACTCGTTGTTGTGGTAAACCTTATCTGTGGTGACATTCAGAACACTTTTCACGTAGCTGGACTGCCGAACGCATTCTAGAAGATTGACCGTTCCCATCACATTGGTTTCGTATGTATAATGCGGGTCCTTGTAACTGTCGCGCACGATAGGCTGTGCCGCCAGATGCAAAACGATTTCCGGCTGTGCTTCATCAAAAGCGGCCTTCAGTGCTTCAAAATCGCGGATATCCCCAATCACTGAATGAATTTCCTCCTCGATCCCTGCGATTTCAAACAGCGATGGATTCGTAGGCGGATTCAAAGAATAGCCTGTGACCTCTGCTCCCGCATTGGCAAGGATCTTGCAGAGCCATGAGCCTTTGAAGCCTGTATGGCCTGTGACAAAGACACGCTTGCCTTTATAAAACTCTGGATCAAATCTCCCTTGCATTTTTAATTCTCCCATTTCTTCCACGGTGCCTGGCCTGCAGCCAGAAGTTTTTCAAGCATTTCCTTTTCACGCACATTATCCATACATTGCCAAAAGCCCTTGTGCATGTAGGACATCAGCTGGCCTTCCTTGGCCAGCTTTTCCAGAGGTTCCCGCTCAAAGACGGTCTGGTCGCCTTCAATGTAATCAAAGATCTGCGGCTCCAGCACCATATATCCAGCATTAATAGGGGCTTCATCTACCTGGCTCTTTTCCCGGAAGGATTTGACCGCATTGTCACCGCCGATGTCCAGAATGCCCTTCTGCTGTTCCAGCATAACAGCCGTCAGTGTGGCAATTTTGCCTTGTTCTTTGTGGAATGCAACCAGTTTGCTAATATTTACATCACAGACACCATCGCCGTAGGTCATCATAAAGGGCTCATTGCCAATATACGGCTGGATGCGCTTGATGCGGCCACCCGTCATGGTATTCAGGCCAGTGTCCACCACCGTGACCTTCCACGGCTCACAGTGTTGCTGATGAATAGTCATATCGTTCTGGCCATTCGTAAAATTAAAGGTAACATCACTGTTATGCAAAAAATAGTTAGCGAACCATTCCTTGATCACATGCTGCTTGTAGCCTGCACAGATTACAAACTCGTTAAAACCGTAATAGGAATACTCTTTCATGATGTGCCACAAAATCGGCTGTCCGCCGATTTCAACCATAGGCTTCGGTTTGAACTGTGATTCTTCAGAAATGCGAGTGCCAAAACCGCCTGCCAGCAATACTACTTTCATCCTGACTTTTATTCTCCTTTTTTAGATTTGATTTTTCAGGTTCGAAATAATCGGATTGAGAAATTTCATTATAAATTTATCTTTCAGTGCAATTAATACTCCTACATAAATAATGATACCTCCAGCAATTGTAAACACAACAACACTCAAATCAGACCTAAATGTTTTTGTTGCAATAAACGCTACTAAAGCTATTCCAATACATCCAATAATAGGAGCCTTAGTCATTTCCGCAATCCCATCGATTTTAATAGATTTATCAAAACGCTTTATTAAAAAAAGAAAGCCGACACACTCTGCCACTGCCGTAGTAGTAGCTGCAGCATTTAGACCAAATAACGGTATCAAAAGGAAATTCATTGCTACATTAGTAATTGCACTTATAATACTCGCTTGTAAACAATTCTTCTCTTTTCCAGCGGGAAGCATTGACATATTTCCAAGCCATCCCCCAAGAAAAGAAAAACATAATGAAACAGAAAGTATATGGAGAGAAACACTTGCTTTTACATATTCTTGTCCTCCAATAACACTAAGAAGTGGCTGAGTGATTACATTAATTCCTACAATACAAGGAAACCCAAGAACAAGTATAAAATTCAATGCATATTTCAATAGCTTTGATATCTCTTCATAATTTTTTTCCGAAAATGCTTCCGAAAGTCCAGGTAATACAACCCAGACAATTGATGCAACAGTTGAATTTACAAGGTTATAAATTTTAACTGACGTGCTATATAGTCCAACTTCATAATCTCCTTTAATCAACCCCAGTATCGTAATATCAGAATTGCAATAAATTGTTTGCGACAATGTCATAGAAAACATTGTCACAATACTCGTCAAATGTCTAGCCAATGATTTAGAAAAAATGAAGTGAAGATTACAATATTTTTTTCTATAAAAGATGTTGATTATATTTGCTCCACTTGAAGCTATAACACTAATTATTGCATATACTAAATAATCTTCAGGCTTTCGTACTAGAAGAACCATCAGCACAACGGAAATAATTTGAAACGAAACTGTCCGAATGGCAATAAATTCAAAATCCTCCATTGCCATATTAAGCCAATCAGCACCTAATGTAGTAAAGATAATTATTGCACTCTGAATACAAATAAGTATCCGATAATTTGAAAGAGGCTTAGCAGCCACCAATAAGATTGTAAGGCCTACATAGGCAATCAAAGTGGAAATCAAATTAATAGAAAAGAGTTCACTTGCTGTCTGTTGTAAAAGAATCTTATTTTTTTTTGCTTTGGAGCACTCTCGAGTGGCGTATGTTGAAATTCCAAGTGTAGCTACAAGCGAAAAATAGCTTACAATTGAATTTCCAAAATTAACCTTTCCGACATTTTCCGGCATCAATATTCTAGATACATATGGAAATGTAATTAGTGGATATAATATACTCGAGAATGTCTTTACAACATTAAACAGAGTGTTCTTTTGTATGGCACTTTTTTTTAAATTATTTTTCATTTTCCAAGCACCTTATTTAATTTCTTTTTCACATCTGCCGCCAACATATAAACGCCATAGAGCTTATCCAAATGCATTTTTGAAATGAACTCTATTTGATTTATCGGAAGGGAGCTAATTTCTTTTATACTGCTTTTGTATTTTTGGAAAATTTCCTGTGAGAGTTGCTTTTTAATTGCTAATTTTATAAAGGAAGACAACTTGTCTAGCCTTAAGTAGCTATACTTTCCATGGCTTAAGAGAACCTCTGATTTAACTCCATTATAAATGGTCGATGAATTTATAACATAATCACACCATCCGTATGCGGCAACCTCAATAATTTTATCAGTCCAACCGTTCTTTTTTTCTTTAGTATATGTTGTAATTATTGGCAGATTACAAAAAAAGCCCCTAAATTGATTCTTACTGAAACAGTCGAAATAAATTGCATTTTGTATAAAGTATTCCGTATGATATTTTTTCCGATATTCATCGATTTTAAAGTAACTAAAAGAGTCCTTCTTAAAAAACACATTTCCCATCTGTGTCATGTCCCATGTAAGGTCCCTATACATGTCAATAATACTTGTATATTCTCTATTCCCGATATTTTGTGGATCTCGATATGAAAAATCAATTAAATCATATTTCTCATCGAATGTTCTAAACAAATTAGAATAATTTTGGAATTGTGGTTTTACTGAGTCACCACAAATGCAGATATATTGTGCTTCGGAATTTTGGATTCCTAAGAGAACTCTTTCTCCAATTGTGGAATTTGGCAAATGAAAATATTTCAGATTATTTTCTTTACGAAGTCGAAGCATTTCTTCAGTTTTATCGTCAAAACTCCCATCCATAATGCAAACATCAATTCCATATGCTGCCCATGCCTCACCTGCATCATCTAAAAGTTCCTTCAGAATTGCACTTCTTTGATATGTAACAATTACAAACTCGAGTTTTTTTTCTAATGCGTCAGTATTCATAATAAGCTCCCTGTTAATAGGTGTATCATTCAAGAGTTTATTTGCTTTTTCATTTGTTTAATCCATCCGATGATTCCGAGTTCCCATTCAGATAAGAAAAATATCACTTTAATAACCATCCATTCAGGTCTCGATATTTTCCAATATTTTTTCATAATTTTCGTTTGGCTTTGGAGAATTAGTCGTTGTTGCTTCTTTAGAGACGGAAAGCTTTTACTTATGCTTTGTGAATGATAGTGGTAATACGTATAATTCGGCAAAAATAAGCAATTGAACCCTTTTTCTTTTATTTTGAGCGCAAGGTCTACTTCTTCACAATACAGAAAAATTGATTCATCATATCCGCCAACTGAAAGAAACTTATCAATATCCACAAGAAGCATCGCTCCCTGCACACAATCCACCGGCACTATAGCTTTTCCTGAAAAGTGATTTTCTGCATACCACATAGAGGTTGTTAAATGCGACAGTATTTTTCCACTAGATAATACCCAATTCCAATAACTCGTTGGTGCTTTCCATGCACTTTTTGTATGTTTTGCATATGTATTAATTTGTCTGCACGCAGCTATAGCACATTTATCGCTATTTTTTTCGCACGCAACTTTTAGTGCCAAGACCGTTTCATTTGTGAAATCGACATCCGGATTTGCAATTATCGCAAATTTGCAATTCAATTTTTCTTTCGCGTATTTTATACCGAAATTATTGCCATATCCATATCCTCCATTTCTAGGACTGTCTATAACAATAATTTTTCCTCCCTCAAGTTTATTTAATAAATCTCGAGAATCGTCTGTAGAACAATTGTCAACAATTATCACATAATCTATCGCTGAGAATGATTTAATTCTTTGAGTAAGCTGCCGCACATGTTCACTGTCGTTATAATTTAAAATTACGACGCCTAATTTATTGTTATTTAACATTACCAACTCATTTTCTCCACTATACGATTTTCTAAGAGAATACACCCTTGTCATAGGGGGACGTACATATCATTTTGATGTAAGTATACCATAATCACTTAGCATACCTACCGCAATTCTATTCCAATCAAAAAGACTTGCTTTTGCCTTGTTTTCGTCACAAATCGCATGTCGTAAATCGTTTGATATATCACAGTACTCAAATATCTTATTGATAATTTCTTCATCTGAATTTGTAATAGCAATTCCCTTAGTATCCTTGAATAGTCTTTCAGATTCCTTATCTGCATATGTTGTTATAACAGGAACCCCATGTGCTAAATAAGCAAGGAAGCTTCCTCTACGTAACGTCAATCCATCCTCATATAAAAGGGTGGCAACATCACTTTTCTGAATTTCGTGAGAAACACCTTGATCAGATATGTAGCCGGTAATTTTCACAACGTCTTCTAATTCATATTTTTTTAGCCATTCTGCCACCTTTTTATGGTAGCCCGAGAAATGATTACCATTATTAGGATTTACCTCCCCAATAATTTCAAATTTAATTTTCCCTTTAGCATCTCTTTTATGCACTTCTTTCCAAATTTTGAGCATATGCTCTATACCTTTACCCGGATAAACACCTCCGAAATAGGATACAGTTTTATAATCTCTTGCCTCAGCGGCTAAAGGAAATATTTCTATATTTGTACCTATGATTGCCGGTTTTACTTTCTGGGGATTTACTATCTTCTTTACTGCTTCTCTATCGAATAGAGCCGGCACATATAGTGTATCCGAAAACATCAAAATAGGAAGAATTGCGATTTTACGTAAGAAACGCGCCTTTGTAAATTCATGTAACCGCACATTAAATTTAATTCGTTTCCTATATCGCAAATTGTACAGCTTTACAAGCAGAGGCAAAAAGGAGGCAAGAAATGTTTTTCCGTAACAGTCACCGGGATATTCCATGTGAATTGCATTAATATCATACTGATTTAAAATGCTATATATTCGCTTAATGTTATGTATTTTTATATGCCAGTTGTCAAGAAGCTCATATCTAACTGTCTCGTTTTTCATTAAATAACTTCGTATTAAAGGCAAATTTGTGGTCAATAGTACTAAGTGATCCTTTTGCATATTGTTAGCAAAAGAATCCAGCAACATTTTTGCACCATCGGCAATTCCCTCTTGATTCGCAGGGTAGCTTCCACTAATAAATAGTAATCTATTACTCATTACTTCTCCTTGTCAACATTTAATCACCAAGTATGTGCTGATTTTAAGATACATCTTTGGTGCCATCTAATTAATTGTCAAATTTCTGCATCAATTGGCAAATAAGAAAACTACAGCTAACCGATATAATATTTGACTTTCCCCCTTCCCCATTCAAATTAAATTCTCTCACTCAAATTGTAACGTGAATAGAAAAGTGCAAGAGATATATTGAACAATATCATCGACCAATTAGTTCCATCGATATCCTCTATTATCATAAGTACCAGTATTGCAATAAGTGATAGCTTAGCCATCAAAGTATAAGAATTTTTAGAGTGCTTTTTTATAATATTGGTAGCTGCAATTATGATTGATATAGCATAGACTATACCACCAAGAATTCCGGCTTTGTAGAATACTCCAATATACGTCGAATGTGATCCATAAGGATATCCGTATACCGTCATGTCCTTAATACCCATCCCCAAAAGAGGCGATTGTGTCAGCATTTTTCTTATACTTTCAGTGTAAATATATGTCCGCATACCATTACTCCCAACACGCATCTGCAATACCTTGTTTATAATTTTCAGTAAAGCCTCTTCCCTAAAGATTACAATTCCAATTAATAAAACAAATCCACCGCCCAACACGAGCAGCTTTCTTTTTTTTAGTACCCGAAATATTGCTTCTTGATTTCCGCATACAATATAAATGATTAAAAGAGCTAGGTATATAATCACGCCGCTTCTCGAGTGAGCAGCTTTTATTACAAAATAAAGAGTAATTGATAGAAAAAGAGATAGCAATTTTTTATCATTTAAATATTTAAGCGACAGCGGATAAAAGAAAAGCGCTGTAAACACAACCATATTCGAGTAACTCAAAAATCCATTGAAGCGTATCCCTATACCCCCACTCACATAGTCAGCAGCGCAGATGGTGTTTCCAAAGATCACTATATTTCTGAGCAAATTTGTACAAGCAAAAGTGATATACAACAGTATTAAAATTGCTAAATTAATAAAACTATATTTATATATTTTATTGTATTCTGACTCTTTTATACTATTGGTTCTATATATATGAAAGTACAACAACCCCAAACAATTGATTGCGATGGTATTTAATGTTGCAAGAATCCTCTCAGAATTATGTTGACCATTTGCGACAGAGAGCATAACCGCCAAAAAATAGATAAGGATATAAAATAGTTGACATATTTCAAAAAAATTACATTTTGATGTAATTCCGTACTTCATAACCAAGCGAATCGCAAGAAGAAGAAATAAACCCAGTTGTATTGTTTTAGGTAACATTGCCATTGGCCAAAACACCGCAAACGGGAGTGCAATTAATGATATATGGAGCTTTTTCATTTTCTCTCCTTAAATATATCACCAACAATCTTTTCAAATCTGGCGCAAAATTGAGCGTTATTACTAGTTTGCCCTTCTTTTAACCTTATTTGATCGTAGTGATTAATTACCTTTTCCAAATCGTTTATATCCTCAACAACTATAATCGTTCCCATTCGTTTTTCGACTTCTCTAGCAAATTTCACTTGATGGTTATTAACATGTTCATCATATTTATATTGTCTTGGCACAACTATTGGCGTTTTTCCAATTTGAAGAGGCATTATGAAGCTTGAAGGACCACCATGCGTTATAACAATTCTGGCTTCATTTATTTTATTTACGATTTCAGAATAGGGATACAATTTTTTCCATTCTGCATGCTTCGGTTTATATGTACTAAAGCCCGTTTGCATAATAACCTTCTCTGTATGAGTACACGCCCAATCGTCCATATATTTGATAAGTCTATTAAACTGTTGCTCGTGGGTTCCGACTGTAACAAAAATCATTGCTCTACCTCATCTTTTTAGAATATACTCCCAAGATTAATCGCTTTTGGATAAACTTTTTTCATTTCCTCCCATTCAACGATAAACTTATCTGTTACTGGGTAGCAAAGCTTCCCACTAATCGTTGGGGCGTCTATCCGATCAAACACTTCTATGTATACAGTTTTAGCCCCAAACAATTTTCCAACCCAAAAGAATGGAACTGCCACTGCTGCGCCAGAGGATATAATCAAATCCGGGCGCTCCTTGGGCAATATTCTAAAAGCCCTCCATGTGTTAATGATTAACGCCTTAATAGATCTGTTCGATGGATAGTATGCGGAATATACTCTTTCTCCTTGGAGCAAAGATTTTGCGTCTTCTTTATCAAAGGTAACCCAAAATCTATCTTTTGTATTCCAAAAGGGTTTCAACATATATAAATGCGTTAGATGCCCACCAGATGAACCGACTAGGCACACTTTGATTTCCTTTTTAGTCATAAATTATCGCCTTCCTATTACTTTAACGAAACTTTAATTAAAGTAATTTTTCAACTATTCTCTCCAAAAAACGTGTCTTCCAACATCAGACATAGGCAATGATACACAGGAAGATGCAACTCTTGAATCATATAGGTTTCTGTTTGCGGAACCTTGATGCAAACATCGCTCATCTGTTCCAGTTTGCTGCTCTTCGCTCCCGTAAGGCCAATCACCTTCATGCCTTTTGCATGAGCTGTCGTTGCCGCATAAAGCACGTTTTTGCTATTTCCGCTTGTGGAAATTCCCAAAAATACATCTCCCGTTTTTCCATAGCCATTGACTTGCTGTGCAAAACAAAGCAGTGGTTCACAATCGTTCATGTAAGCGGTAGAAAGAGCCGGATGTCCATCCAAAGCTATGGCTGGCAGTGCTCCCTGCAGGCTCTCAGCCAAAACAGTTCCAAGTTCCTCATTTTCCTTGACCAGCTTTTCTGCGAAACCAGCTTCAGGCTTACGAGGCAGCTTAAAGCCTTTCATTAATTCTCCAACAATATGCTCTGCATCCGCAGCAGAGCCACCGTTTCCGGCAATCAACAATTTACCGCCATTCTTATACGAATCCGCAAGCAAGAAGTATGCTTCTGCAATTTCCTTTTTAACGGATTCTAGTGCCGGATATCTCTCGCAGAGAATCTCCACATGCTTTGCAATGTTCTCTTTAAGTTCTTTCATTTTTATGACCATCCCTTTCCGCTGCGCTTCAAGGTACAAACAAGGAATGAAACGTGTTTGTACTGTACGCAGCATGGTTAAATTTGATATAATTTACTTGGGAGAGCAGGCACACTACAGAGCACGTAGAGGTGAGTAGATATGATTGCGTGCAATCGTTCTGCATCTACAACATTTTGAAGAAGAATGAGCCTTACAACGCCGAGCTTTACCACAGGGCAGATGTTCCTCCGGCTCACCGTTCTGTCACGATGGAGGAAGCTGTTTTTATCCTGCAACGGCAAGGGTATCTCATTACTCCCTGCACTTCCTAATTCCATATGATTGCTCCCTCACGGGGGCTGGCTTTTCTGCGCCCTTTTTTCAAGGTTGCTTACTGTAGGGTGTTTCAAACTTGATTTCTCCCACAGGTTTCAATCTTCACATCATGTGGCTAACAAATTCCTTAAGCGACTTCACTGTTTCGGTCTGTCCATAACTTTCATCACTGTTGCTCAAAAGCACAGTCTCACATCCAGCCTTGATTCCAGCCTTGATATCATTTTCGCCATCGCCCACCATCCACGACCTAGAAAGGTCAATGTTGAAATCCGCTGCAGCTGTTAACAGCATTCCAGGCTTAGGTTTCCGACATTCACAGTCAATCTTTAATTCCGTACGTTCTCCCTCATATCCTTTGTGTGGATGGTGCGGGCAATAATAGATTGCATCCAGATAGGCTCCTTCTTTGCCCAGAAGTGTTTCCATCTTGTTGTGAATTTCCTCCAACTCTTCAAAGGAAACTTCACCGCGCGCAATAACAGGCTGATTTGTCACAACAATAGCAAGATAGCCAGATTCATTGATTTTACGAATTGCTTCCGCAACACCATCCATCAATTCAAAGTCATCTATATTTCTAAGGAACCCAACATATTTATTGATCGTTCCATCCCTGTCAAGGAAGATTGCTTTTTGCTTGTTTTTCAGATTTTTAGCCGAAATTCTGCCTTCTTCGTAGTCTTTACAAACGGAATGGTAGCGTTCCGGTGTTCCCATGTCTTTGACATACTCTGGGCTGTCATAGCAGAACATTTTTCCTGTTCCAGCCAATGGTTTTAACAACTGGCGATCCAAATCGACTTTTACAGGCTTACCATCTACGCCAACCTTACCTACCAAATCGGCATTGATACCGACAAGTTCCAGCACTTTAGGATTGATAACATGTAAGCCTGCATTCACTCGGTTCTTATAATATGTAGGTCGTTCATCTTCCTTTGTCAGCCATTTTTCAACCAACCCATTTTTATTTGCAATAATCAATCCGCTGTCATAGGGGTGGCTGTTCGGGTGCGTAAAAAGCGTAACCAATCCGCCATGCTTCCGGTGAAAAGCAACAAAACGGTTGAAATCCACATCAAACATCGCATCTGCATTTAACAGAAGAAAATCTGACGTCAGCTTATCTTTAATTTTGAACAGTGCCCCCGCATTGCCGAGCGGCTCTTCTTCAAAATAGTAGTCAATATGTACGCCAAACGGCTTGCCCGTTACCGGAGAGTTTCCGGAACCATCACCAAAGTAATCCATGATAATATTTCCCAGATGGCTTACCGTTAGAATAATGTCATCAAATCCTTGATTCTTCAGACACTCGATTTCTCGCTCCAGAACGGGGATGCCTTCAACTTTTATCATGGGTTTTGGAATATCACTTGCCACGGAGGAAATCCGAGTACCCTTTCCTCCGGCCATAATCACAACTTTCATATACTCAATCCTTTGGCACATAGTCTTCCGGGGTGTAATGGATCACCCGTGTACCGCCATCTTCAAACTGAAACGGAATATACAGGAGATCTCTCATCGCCCAGCGAACAGCGTCCTGTCGTTCCGGCTGCACATAGAACACAAGGAAACCGCCACCGCCAGCACCAAGAAGTTTTCCACCCAACGCCCCTGCTGCAATTCCTTTTGCATAGAGTTCATCTATGCTGTTTGTAGATACCGCAGATCCTGTCTGACGTTTCAGCTTCCATGTATGGTCCAGCATTCTACCGAAATCATCCAAATCCCGTTCTTTGTTTACAAGCACTTTTTCTGCTTCATCAACCAAAGCCAGCATTTCTTTCAGTTGTGCCGTTTTATCCGCTTTCCCTGCAGCATTCGCTTTCTGGACATCTGAAGAGAATCGGGTAAATCCCGTAAAGAACATCATCAGGTTTTTGTTCAGCTGCTTCTTACGCCCTGGGGCAATAATTACTGGCAGTACTTCATAGCCATCTGCATTGAAGTTGATACGGTTAAAACCGCCAAAGGATGCTGCAATCTGATCCTGCCATCCGCCCGCTTCTTGGCAAAGATTACGTTCAAGATAAATTGCTTCATCTGCCAACTTTTTCTTATCGGCATATTTTCCTTTCAGCGCATAAAAAGCATTCAACATTCCAACTGCGAAGGAACTAGATGTGCCCAGACCAGAGCGCGCCGGAAGGTCTGCCTCATATGTAAGCCGAATTTCGTGCATATCCAACATTTTCATTGCATTACGAATCGCCGGATGCTGGATGTCTTCAATGCAGGTCACGCGTTCAGTCTTTGAATACGACAATTCTGTGGAATAATCAAAAAATCGTGGCAGATGACGTACATTTACATAGCAATACTTGTCAAATGTTGTCGAGAGAACTGCGCCTCCATTCCCTCTAAAAAAGCTTTCCATATCTGTTCCACCGCCAAAGAACGACATACGAAACGGTGTTTGCGTAATAATCATAATAATTCCCCTTGCCTACATCACAATTTCTTGTTGAATCCCCTGCTTACTTCATTGCACGACAACAAGCCTGTATACAGATTGCAGCAACAATCTATACGCAGGCTCGCCTTCGTACCTCCTTATTCTGTTTTCTGCTCTATCAGCTTTCGCTGTGGTGGGTTAAGTATAGAGCGCAACCAGAAGCCATTAGCACCTGAAATCACGCATACTGTAACGCAACCCTGACAGGCAGAAACAGATTGAGGTGAAAAGGTCAAGCCGCGTAAACCCGCATGAATTCAGGCTTTTGTCTGGTTGCCCATATTATCACTGCAGCACCGAACATTGCCATCTTCACTATTTCCCCTTTATTGCTTGCGTTGTGTCCTTTTTCGAATTCAGTCATTCGACAAATTTCGCGTGTGTTTGTAAAAATCAGCTTCCATCTCGGGTTACCGATTTCTTGTCTCCACAATCTTTCTCGTAGCCTATGCAGTTCGCTTTTCGGGTGGATTTGACGGCCACTGCATCCCCAAATTATCCAGCATAGCCTTACGAGCAGCCGATAGCGCCCTTGTGCCTGTGCCGGATTTTTCGTAGATGTGGCAGTCATTGTTTAACTGATTGACACATGTAGATGTGGCAGTCATTGTTTAACTGATTGACACATTCAGATTTTCGTGTTCCAAATAACAAATATTGCTTGTGCATAGTAGTGGTCCTCGGTCTAAGTTAGGCTGCGTTGCATCTGCTTGAACAGTACACGGCAATCCTGGACTTGCTCGATAATTTCAAATCGATTCGCATCAACGCTGTTACCTTCTCTATTGTCATTTCGTTATGCAAATTAGAAATGCGCGCAAGTGCTCATGGATCGGAAGGTACAAAATTATTGCTTTATAGTGATTCTCGATAAGTTTAAAGATGATGTGGCTTTTCCCCGTGCCAGTGGGGTGAGCAACAAAAGTTTTCCATACGGCTATATCATTGCATTGCACTCCCACAGGCTTTTGCATTGTTTTTATGCAAGTTTAGTTCCAATTTTGTTCACTCAGTTTTCTTGGTTTGTTAAATATCTTTCTATGTTTATGAGTGGAGAATATCTATTTTAGTATAAGCTATTCTATACCTATATGTATAATACTACAAAACACCAGTTTTTTCAACAATCGCATCCACCTTTAGTGGACTGATATGCAAATTTGTCACATTCACAATAAAAATTGCCATTTTGATTGTGTGATTTTCCGTATGTATGCCATTCATGTATAAAATTTAAACAAAATATAAGTTTTGCGTAAAATAACCCTTTTGTCCCTTAAAATTGCAATTATATAGCATATATTCGTTGTTATTTCATCAAACAATCCGCACCTGGCACCCCATTTACACCATTTTCAAAAAGAGCCTAAGATATGACAATTACACCACCAGACGGGTATGTTCCTAAAATGTAGGAATATGCCCGTTTTTAGTGCCCGGCTATGGGGCAACAACCGTCAGTTTGGGGGGTGTTCAGTAAGTAAAAGGGGGGTATCAAATTGTACCCCCCTACCGCATGTACGTTTCAGTAACCGTCAGATTGAACGGTACTGACCAAGTCTCAATCTTTACCAATCCGGTAAAAGTTCAAGTCTTCAACCACTTCTCTCACCCTCGCCACCAAGCGCCAATTTGGCACCCTGACCTGTGATTTCTACAAGAATGACACTAATGAGTTTTACATGACTCGTGAACAGATTGGCAGAGCACTGGAATATGCAAAGCCCACAGATGCCATTTGTTTTATTCATAAGAGATACGCTGATAGATTAGACCCGTTGAGCTCGACTTTCAAAATGAAAGTTGAGGTCGTAAATGGTGATGTCACCTATGTTCAACCTCGTGATGTATTTGTCTACAATCTTCGCGGTGTCATGGAGATCTGCCGCTTCTCCCGTCAGCCCAAAGCCGATAAGTTCATGGACTTTGTCTGGGATGTCATGGAGTCCCTCTATAACGGCAACTCCGTCCTCGCCGCCCCTGGTCAGCAGACCGCCGTCATGCCTGAAATCTATAGAGAGCGTTAGGCACTTGGAATGAACTTTTTAATGCAATCAAGGGCCTATCAGCACCAAAAGTACATAATCATTACCGACAAATATGTGCCCGTATTGCGCACCCTCGACTCATTACAAAATCCACAATATAGCTACGCGCTCTCGGATGAGTGTCACTGTCCCGCCGGGAGACCATTACAAGGTGCGGACGCCTACAATGCAAGCCGCTAAAAATACAGCTCTAGCAGGTGACAGTACCCCCTGCCAAACGCCCCATCGTAAAGCCCCCTACAATGCGTTACACTGTCATCCTTGCCGGGGTGCAAAACAGCGCAGTATCGATACAATTGTGTTGTGCAAAGCCATATAGAACCATTTTCCTTAAGCCCAGATGCCAGCAAGCCGCCACTGCACGCGCAATCAGCCTTTGATAGAGACCCATACAAGCCCGCAAATAAGCCCCTCTGCGGGTCTGTACTATTACATAAGTAAAGTTACCCCGCCAAGCCCAGTGAACCCCGTACAAGGCCGCACAGCCGCCCCACAGACGATTTGAGAAGCCCGGAGCCATTTGTAACACGAGCATGATTTTGGTAAGGATACGCCGCAAGGCGCCTAGCAAGCCCTGTAAGCCGCTCCTTGCCAAAGCCGACAACTTATTCCTGAGCCAAGCAAGACCCACACAAGCCCTCTCAGGCCGATTTCCGTAAACAAGGGCACAACCAAGCCCATAACACCCTGTAAACCATGACAAGAAAAGGACGACACTTATGTACGATGACACCTCTTAGAGCCCGGACACCTGCGAACCCTGAACCAGAACAAGGACGAAAACCAGAACGAACACGAACAAGGCCGCAAAGACATGAGTAAAGTTACGTAGTGATACTGGACTCGTAGAAAGACTGGTCCGAAGTGAACTTGTTCTCGGAGGACCTGGATTTCGGAGAGGACTGGATTACGGAGTAACTTTACGAATGTCGCTTATGACTCGTTCCCCCTTAATATATAATGTTCACAATAAGTTGCAGTTTTTGCGGCCCCTACGAAAGGGCTGCACCTGTCTGGAGACGTCATTTTCAGCGACTTTTTGTGAACCAGGAAAGCCGTTTCTGGTCACTATTTGCTTGATTCATAGCCCACAAAGTTGCAATTTTAGCTACGTCTGCCGCCCCGCCAAGCCGCACATATCTTGCGCACCAAGAAACAATCTTTTGCCACCCCTCTTGATAAAACGCCCCTGTTCGCCCTATTCAAACATCATGCAAGAACGATTTGTCCATAATCAAGCATACTCCAGACATAAATTACCCGCCGGGGAAAACATTTTATTTGGTAGATGAGACCGTTCTCGCCAACACTATGTATATCGTTAAGGATGCCCACGACAAGGGACAGGCCAAAGCTCAGTGAATCCGCTCATTTTTGAGCATGTTGCCCACATAGCCCTCATACAAACACAAAATCCCCTAACAGTTCAACGCTGTTAGGGGTTATTTTTTTATGCTTATTTAGTTGATAAGGGGTGGTCAAAACGACGACCCCCGAGAGTGCGAAAGAACGACTTGGGCCCGCTGGGTATTCAGATCAGCAAAGCCATTTTTAACCAGCCCCCCCAGTACACCTGGGCACAGCAGGGGGCGGCAGGCGGAGACACCGCGCACAGGCGGGCAGACTCGCCCCTGCTACTGGTGCTTTTTTGCATCCTTATAAGGTACGCGTACATTATAGGAGCACTGTGCATGGGTTATTCTTGCTCTGTTATCTGTTGTTCATCGAACGCAGAAGAATACAACATGTCTATGGCGCTTTTCACAGTTTGTGCTTTACTTAGGCCCAACTTTTCGGAAAGTGCAGTTAATTTGTCAGCATATCCACGCGGCAAAGCAGCCTGTATTTTATCTGTCTTTTCTGCAATGTATCGAGCATTGCCCTGCTTTTTCGCTTCATTATATAGCCGTTTACCCATCTTCTATATAGACACCATCCTTCATAGTTCATAGATGTATGTATCATTTGTACATGTATTTATGCACATTAAGATAAAAATATCTCGTTTCGTTGTGCTTTTTAATTATTTTAAAGATGCGCCTTTTGTTCATGGATGTATGAATCGCATCGTGCTATAATCTAGTCACAGTCAAGGGAACACAAGTTCACCTGACCTCGACCAACACCACACACAAAGAAAGGACGTACACCATGAGCATTGACAATTTATTAGACCTCATTATCCAGTACAAAGAGGCCGCACAGCTGATTGAAACCGCACAGGCTGAGCAGGAAACTATCAAGGCCCAAATTAGGGCTGAGATGGCCCAGCGCAATACCAACGACCTGCAGGTAGGATGCCATAAAGTCAAGCTGTCGGACTTTACCAGCACCCGCCTGGACAGCAAAGCCATCAAGGCCGTAGCCCCGGCTCTGTTTACCCAGTATTCCAAGGTCGTTACAGGCCAGCGCCTGACCATCAACTAAGAAAAGCCCCTTGCAACAGCACCGACCAAAGCGTAGTTGTAAGAGACTCACCCAAACCCGCCGGGGCGGGCTGTAGATATAGTATACACCCGCCCGGCTTATTTATCAAGTAGAAAGGTTGTTCATCCATGAAACAGACCGTTAGAACCAGCCGCACCGCCGGGCAGTTAGAGAAGATGTTCCGCGCCATCAATGCCCACTTTTATAATAACGAGCTGCCCGAACCTATCATCACACTTAAAAAGACGCCCAACGCATACGGCCATATCACCTGCAGCAAGACCTGGCAGGCGGGCAGTGAGCGACGCTACGAGATCAACATAAGCACGGCCACGCTGGACAGGCCCATAGAGGAGACCACCGCCACACTTTGCCACGAGTGCGCCCACCTCTACGCCATGACCCACGGCATCAAGGACACCAGCGGCGCGGGCAACAGCTACCATAACAAGCGGTTCAAGGCCATTGCAGAGGCCCACGGACTTATTATTGACCATCACGAGAAGTACGGCTGGACCATCACAAGCCCATCCCTGGAACTGCTGGACTTCATCGAGGCACAGGGCTGGCAAGCTATCCAAATGTCCGAGGGCCTAACCTGGGCAGATATGACCGGCACTGGCACAGGGAGCCGTACACCCGGTGCGGCATATGGTACAGGCATCAAACCACCCAAGCGCCCGAGTTCTACCCGCCGCTGGATTTGCCCGGATTGCGGCACTATCATCCGCTCCACCAAAGAGGTCAATATAATATGCGGCGATTGCGGTAAACAGTTCATCCGCGCCGACTAAACCAACAGGACAGAGATGCACGACCGAGTGAGAATAGGTCAATTTTTATGTATCTATTTTTAAAAAAGAGGTTCTTGGCCATGAAATATACCACTACTTCCCCACCCAACAAGCAAAGCCGCCTACGAACACTGCGCCTATCTCACGGTCTCTCACAATCCGCACTGGCTGCAGCTGTTGGCGTATCCATCCGCGCCGTCAAGTACTGGGAACATGGGCAGCGAACACCCAATGCCACTTCCCTGCTCGCCCTTGCCCATTACTTTGACGTCCCACCCGAATCATTACTCCCTTAGACCCAAGCCGCCCTGTGGAAAAATAGAGTGTACCCTATCTTTACAATCGAAAAGCCGCGATTTTCTGTAAAATTAGGGTCCCTTTTTCTATTTTTTTACAAACCGCAGGGCAAGTCTAAGACCCTATTTTTACAAATGAGGTACTTTTTTATGAATGTTGCCTATGTACGAGTTTCCACCGCCGAACAGAATGAGGCGCGGCAGGTAGAAGCTCTGCGCTCTCACAATATCGACAAGTGGTTTACCGAAAAGATCAGCGGCAAGAATACGCATCGTCCACAGCTGCAGGCCATGCTTGACTTTGTGCGCGAGGGCGATACTGTCTACATCCATGATTTCAGCCGCCTGGCCAGAAGTACCAAAGATTTGTTGGAACTGGTGGAGCAGCTACAAGCCAAGGGCGTTCACCTCATCAGCAACAAAGAACACCTGGACACCAGCACACCAACGGGCAAGCTTATGCTGACTATGATTGCCGCTATCAACGAGTTTGAACGAGCCAACACACTGGAACGGCAACGCGAAGGCATCGCCATTGCCAAGCGGAATGGAGTGTACAAAGGCCGACAAAAGGTAGCAGTCCCGCCGGAATTCGAAGCACTGTATGCACAGTACCAGCAGCGAGAACTGAGCAAGGCCACTCTGGCTGGCATGATTGGGGTGTCCAGACCCACGTTGGAACGAATCATTAAGGAAGCCAGTGCATAATTTGTACAATTTCCGCAGAATCATCCAAGGTCCAAATTATGCTACTTACCACAATGTATAATAAAATCATCGAAGGAGCCATCACCATCTAGGAGGCACGATTATGTATTTAGCCAACGCCCTTATCGTCTTGGCCATCATGACACTGGTCATTCCCACCGTACTTTTCGCAGCCTACATTATCGGGGCCGCCACGCTGCCGCCCATCTTCAATGCCGTCAACAATGCCACACCAACGCCCGCCAAATTCCAGCGTCAGAAGGAAGTCTTTGACGCCTGGCAGTACATTATGACACATCACCACAATCTGCGCGGCCATTATATCTGGGACGTTGAGAAAGCGTATAATCTCACACAGAACGAAGCCATGTTGCGACTGATTTCCGAGGACTGCAACGATATGGGCATCCAGATGAACTACGCTTATGCTTCCATGCTCACCGGGGTAGACCTCGATAATGAACTGTGCGCTAACGCTCAGAAGTACCAGCTGGGCTTCACCTACGAAACCAAACCGCTGCCCGGCCAGACTGCACTCACCCGCGAAGAAGCCGCCGCTAAACTTGCCGCTGAAAAGGAGAACGCAAAATGAAAAACAATAGTGATTTCGGCCTGATCGTCAATATCATTATCTTTGGCCTGATTTTTCTGGATGCCTTTGTCAAGCTGTGCTCTGTCAATTACTGATTATTAAGGAGGTCGATCTTATGTTAGGTGCAACCGCTTTTGTATTAGGTGTCGCTGGCCTGTTTGGCTCTGCCGCTATGATGGGCGCTGAAAATCGCAGCAGCTCCTCCGGAGGCTACGGTATCCCCAGCGAGACCGACAATGATGTTTCTGCTCAGGTCCGTGCTGTGCGCCGCAAATGGTCCGGCATCTACAACAATCAACGCGGCGAGTGGTACAACCAACTTGGCACCGAGGGTATGTGGCCGGAGCAGCGCAAGAAAATCTGGTGGCAGCATGTCTATGAGGACGAAGGTGTGCCTGTATCTGAGGGCTACCTGAACCATATCAGCGGCTGGGATTTCCGGTACTCCTGCGAGTATGGACGGCTGGCCGAGATGAAACGGCGGCGCAGAAGATACTAAGCCGCACACGCTACAGCGTCACACATTTTAAAAATCAATATATAATAGAAGGCCCGATGGAGCACTGCCGCAACTCCACCGGGCTTATTTTTCGTCGTTTTGCTATATTTTATAGTGTGTTTTTGGCAATATTGCTGATTTTTGATATGATTTTGTCCGATGCTCCTTCTTGATCATTGAATATATGTCAAGTGCATAGTCCTGCATTTTATCGTACATACGTCATTTATTTGTTTTCTTGACATTCATTCACGCGCTCACAGAGTCCCTATCACCCCAGGCATTCTAAATAGCATTCGGTGATTTTTATCGTTGCTGCGTAATGTCATGTGATTTTTTTGCCATTCTATGGGTACTGGGCCAAAGCGAGATATTGAGAGATCAAGTCATCACCTCCCCTGTAAACAGCAAAGGCCCCGCACATTTCTGCACGAGGCCAAGGCTACCGTATTGATTGTGATTTAGGCTGGGCGGTTATTGCTGCGTTCACTGCGCTTGACTCCCATGAACGGTGGTACTGCCGCGCGAGTCAGGCCTTGCTGTCGAGCCTGCTTCATAGCATATTCATGCGCGACAACAGCATCAACAAATCCCCGTTGCGTAGAGGTTGCGTGGTAATAGTCGATTTTATACCGTTTGCAAACCGCAAAAAAGATGTCCAAAAACTGGATGTTCTCCGCAGTCATTCGTGCAACTTCAATCTCCGTGTTTTCTTTTTGCATAAATATCTCCTCCGCAAAAGACCAGTGCCTCTTTTCTGCTTCTGCCTACACTATACCGAATCGCTACGGAAAAATCAATGTTAGCAACATGGGACATCGAAGCGATCAACGCAATCGGCATTGTGATAGAGTAACTTATCGTCGACTTTGGATCAGCCCTTTTCCCTGTTAAATAGATGAAACCACTTTTCGTAGCCACCTTTTAATCCTTTAGCCTCTACACATAACCAGCCTGCCGACTTTCTCCCTATCGGCCTCTTCTCCCGCCCCTCGGAGAGGGCAGGCGCTACAAGTGAGGGGAACCGGGTGGGGTCCCTTCTGGGGGTGCCCGGTGGAGTCCTCGCGCAGGGATGCGCCGTATCACCACCTCTTCTTTTCGGGATGGTAGACATCATTTCGGATATGCCTGCAATCCGGCCATCATTCCAAGATGTAGCCATTTTTACCGACTTCTCTATACTACAGTAACCGGCCTATTTTGATTACACCAATATCCCGACGCAACTATTACAAAATCACTTTATTGACAGGTTCTGGCCTTGTAACCATGCCTTTATTCACCAAACCCATCAAGCTAGCGCTTGCTGATTTTGGTTCATAAAGCCACGGTTTGCAGTGTCCTTGTACATAAGATGAGTCGCAGGGCTCCCCATCTTAAGCACAAGCCCCCTGCGCATATAGTTTTTTACGTAGGCGTAACGATTGGCAAGTTTCTGACAGAGCAAAAGGATCTATCGGGGCACATTTCCCTATATTATATAAGGAATCCGCAAAAAAAGCCCATAGTTAACTTTTCTCGAATAGCCAGACAATTTTATCCCGCAGTTCCGGAATTCCAGTCTTTTTCCATTTCTGCTTCACTACTGTCACATCATAGCCACGTAAAAGCTCTGTGGCCTCTTCCTCGGAGGGTTTACGCTTGATTAGGAACAATTCCATCAGCAGTTTCTGTGCATAGTCCTTTTTTAGCGGAAGCCCGTTCTTGATGGCATTTTCGATGATTGTCCAGGTCTCCTGTCTCCATAGTTTCGGTGGCATGTAGGGTTCCACTTTATCTTGTAGTCCCCATTTCAGCTTATTCCGAAGTGTTTCGATATACCCATGTTCCTGTATTGCCTCCAGTATGTGCGTTTTATACCGCAACCCAGCCATGGCCATACGGTTGTACTCAATTGCTGCCGTATCCTTCACGATCCGGGTCGACGCAAATTCATACAGGCGTTTTCCGGCACTTTGTTTATGACGAAACGCTTCCCACTTGCCCGGTCTATGGTATTTATCTCTAGCAAGCAATGCTTCCCCTGGTTCAAGGTCATCCAAAACCTGCTTGTGTAATTGTTCTGCCCGATCACGAGAAATCCCGCGGATATAAAAGGTACAGGTATCATCCTCTGCCAGTGGTCTTTTGCGCCCAAACATCTGCATGGCCTCGTCGATTTCCCAAGTTTCTACAAAGATATGTTTCAGCGCCGGATCCTTAATGTCCACACCATTATCAAGGGCCTTCGTCGTGAATGTGTACTTTTTCTGCAGCGCTCCATCCACCAGGCAAGCATTCAGATTATAAAGATTATCAACCTTTTTCGTTTTGGCATTGTTTGAGGAGCAGTACCCCACCGCATCATCGCCATACTTGTTACGCCATTGTTTCACCTTATCCGTAGATTCTACGAACACCAGTGCCTTTTCGCCCTCCGGGATGCAACCCAACCAGCACGCCAGTTGGTCATCATTCCAGTACACCATCACTTTGTCTACATAGCTGGTATCCTTATCCACATTATACTGCTGTTCAGCTCTTACAGCATCCATATTTCCAAGTTGACGGAACATATAATCCGCTGTAGCGCTCATGTAGATCACAATTTTTTGGTCCCATAGCGCCTTCAGGGCATCGTAAGATACCACCGTGTCACGATTGAACTGCGCATCAAACATAAAGTAATGAGCTTCATCCGCCACAATGTATCTGTACTGTCGCAGAAAAACATCCAACCTTTCCGGGTAGTACAGTTTCATTTTCTCCAGCGCCTGGTAGGTCCATATATCCAGATGTTCTTCGCCAACGCTGTCGTCCGGAGCATCATCATCCAGTTCTTTAGCTTTCTGCTCAGCCTGGGCCTGTTTGACTACTTGGCTTCTCAGCGCACTGCGATTACATAAATACAGAATCTTTGTACCCGTAATTTCAGCCCATTCGTTCAGTTTTTTTACAACAAAGGTTGTTTTGCCCGTACCCGTGCCTGCGTTGATCAGCACTACGCCGGTTTGCCAGTGCTTATAAGTTTCTCCAATCACATCTGTAACGTACATCCTTATACTTCCTTTTCCAGAATTGCTTTCTTACCTATAACTATACCATACCAAGGGCAAGTTTCAACCTTATCTTACATTTTTACATCATATCAATTATGCACCGTTCTCACCACGCCATCTGCGTAACTGCCTGCTTTTTTGGTCCTCCAGCAGAATGTCAAGTTTTTTCGCTTATCTTCGTTATATTTCTACATATAGTACCAGTTTGCTACTTTGTTTCCTTTCACAGCCCCATATTTTCCATTGGGCTGTATTTCTGGTACAGGTCGTGCAGGTCGTCTGTATCTACATCCAGGTAGGCCCTCTCGGTCACGGTTACGCTGCTGTGGCCCAGCAGGCGGCTCAAGGTATAGATATCGCCGCCGTTCATCAAAAAGCGCTTGGCAAAGTTGTTGCGGAAACAATGCGGATGGATTTCTTTTAGCCCGATGCGCTGGGCATACTTGCGAATGTTTGCTTCAAAATTATTGACCCGCAATGGTTTACCCTCGTTCGTGCAAAAAAGATACTCGCTGTCACGGTAGCGGTCTTTATATTGCAGCCACCGTTTGAGCGTCTTGCCTGTCCGTGCGGAAAAGAAAACACAGCGTCCCTTTTTGCCTTTGGTAATTTCCGCAGGAAGAGCAATATATAATTTCTGTAGGTTCAGGTCGTCCTCTGTCACGGCCAGACATTCCCCGCAGCGCATCCCGGTATCCAGCAAGGTCTGCATGATAACGCTGTCGCGGTACTCGCTGAACTTTGAAGTGTCCAGGCAGGCCAGCAGCTTTTTGAACTCGGCGTCTGTCACAAAGGCCAAAGGCTTGCGCTCTACCTTTATTGTATCGTCTGGTTTGATTGGGTTTTTGCGGATAAGTTCTTCCCGCACACACCAGTTAAAAAAGGCCTTCATATTTCTCAAATAGTTATTGATCGTCACTGGGGAAACCTTTTTGCCGTAGTCGCGCCGACGCTCCGGGTAGTTGGGGCTGACCGGCTCCTGTACCGCGCAGACCGTATATTTGCCCCGTTCGCGTACCGTATCAATATACGCTTCGATATGCGGGTGCCGTATCTCCTCGGTCTGGGTTAACCCCCGCTCCGCTAAAAACAGGCCGAATAATCGCAATGTCTGCTCGTAGCTTTTCATTGTTTTTGCTGCCAGGCCTTTGCGGCCACAGGCGCTCATGAACGCTTCCACATCGTACTGATACATAACAAAAAACCTCCTGTATTGCCGGGTGCAAGGGACCCAACCAACACAGGAAGTCTATAGGTTTGATTCAGAATAATTTATTGGGCAAAATGACGAAATTCATAATTCCATAGCAATAAACTCGCGGGTTTATCGGTTTGCGGTGTCCGCCGCAAAATGCCGGTTTTGCTTATACCTGCGGGCTTTCTGCCGCTTTACGCTCTCCGCTTTTTATCCAGGCGAATCTTGTCGGCAATCATGGCGATGAATTCACTATTCGTGGGTTTGCCGCGGAGGTTGTGGATGGTGTAGCCGAAGTAGCTGTTCAGGGTGTCGACATCGCCGCGGTCCCAGGCGACCTCGATGGCGTGGCGGATAGCACGCTCGACGCGGCTGGCTGTGGTGCCGTTGCGCTTGGCGATTTCGGGGTAGAGGCGCTTGGTCACGGCGTTGATATACTCGTGATCGGCGGTGGTGAGCAGGATCGCATCGCGCAGGAACTGGTATCCTTTGATATGGGCGGGCACGCCGATCTGGTGCAGGATCTCGGTGACGGTCAGCTCGTCGGAATCCAGTGAGACCGGCTGCGGGCGGCTGGCACCGCCGGCGGCGCGCAGCACGCGGTTGACCAGCACATTTTCGTCGAACGGCTTTACGAAGAAGAACGAGAAGCCGTTATCCAGCAGGTCCTGCTCGATCTCCTCGCTCTGGAACGCACCGGTCACAAAAAAGGTGGTATGTACGCCGCTGTTGTTCTTTTCCTCGTAACGCTGCTTGACGGTGATGGCGTCCAGGTCCGGCATAAAGGCATCCAGCAGGCAGGCCTGGGGATGCACGGCCAGCAGGGTATCGAGGGCGGCAGTACCATTTTTCTCGCAGACCATCACGGTAACGCCTTTGGCTTCCAGCGCTTCGCGGCAGACTTCCGTCACGATCTCGCTGGTATTGGTCATAACAAACTTGATCTTATCCATCGTCAACTTTCCTCCATACAATGAACAGGTGCCGCACGCTGTCGTGTTTGCCCGTCGTTTTCTTTACTGTGGAAATTTTACCATATTTTTCCATTCATCGCAAGAGGTTTTTCCAATTTTTTCCGCGTTTCCCGCGATTTTCGTTCGACACGTTTCGCCTTTTTTCTTAGTTTTGTCGTTGTTTTCCTAAATTTCAGTCTTTTTTCGGCCAGAAAATCCACTTCCAGTGTTTCCCATCTTTTCCAGTTGGCAAGATTTGTCGGTTTTTGTGTTGGTAATTTTACCATTCATTCTTGCCCCTGCTTTTACCTGCCAAATTTTGATTTATACCTTTATATAATAGGGGCATGTTGTTATTGGCGGCACAATTCGCGGGTCGGGTTGTTATCCCCGGCACAGTTGGTGGCGTTTTTGCGGCGGCAGGCAGTACTTACCTTTAGAATAAATACTAAAATGTGCGGTCAATAACAATAACACACGCTGTTGTTATCCACGGCATAGTTTGCACAGCCGTAACAACGGAAAGGGTTGTTATTGGCAGCACAATTTGCTTTTGGGATGGGCTGCGAGCAGTTGCGGATGGTGTTGTTATCCGCGGCACATTTTAAAGCTGCAGTCCGTCCGGGTGGGTTGTTATCCGACGCACATTTCTTATCCGGATCTTCTGGCTGCGCCCCTGCTTATCTCCCCACAGCTCTGCATGGCCCTGTTGGAAAAGTCCGCACATTTTCTCCTGGGCCAGTGGATGCCCCTGTCCGGGCGGGGCTATTGTTATCGACGGCACAAATCCTGGCGTGATTTTCTGCGCAGGGTTGTTATTCACAGCACAATTTGACGCAGCCGTGGGCGCGGACGGCCCAGCAATGCGGGTTGTTATCGGCGGCACAGTTTAACCGGCGGCCCACTGCTGTAACCGTTCGCAGTATAACAGCAGGGCTTTTCGCGTTGTATTGTTATTCAGCGCACATTTCTCTGCCTTTCGCGCCTGCACAATCAACGTTATATCGTGTTTTTATGACAGCTGATTTCTAGTTGTTATCGCAGGCACAGTTTTCCGTCCACCCGCTGCGGCCCAAGTCCGTCTCGCCGTCCTGCGGGGTTGTTATTCGCAGCACAATTCCAACCTTTGATGAGCGCACGTATTTTCCCATCGCCGCCCTTCCTCTCTGGCAATCGCTCCACCGCAAATGCAGGCAAAGCGAAAATTCTCCCCGGTTGTTATCCAGCACACATTTTCCACGACCCACACCGCCGCAAAAATATTTTTTTCAGAATTTTTCCGTAAAACTGTGCTGTAGATAACAACTGCCCTACCCTATTGTTATCCACGGCACAGTTCCAAAACGGCCGCCTGCGCCGCACAAATTTTTGCCGCCGCCGCTTGGGTTGTTATCCAGCGCACAATTTGTGAAAAAAACTATGTTTTGTGGCCCGGTGGGGTTGTTATCCCCTGCATATTGTTGCAGCGGGCACAGTTTTGTGGTTATTCTTCGCACAATGGGCTTGTTATTCCCCGCACATTTTTGTTGTTATCGGCAGCACAGCTTTACCTTATATCTAAATAAAAAAGCTAAAATCATAAAGAGATAAGACCGACAGATACAGGATTTTTGCGAGAAAATCAAAATGTGCTGACTATTACAATAATTGACGAATGGGACACAATCTGCTATCATTAGGACAATGTCGCATCACGCTAAGTACCAATACGGCGAACGCGGTGCGCCAGCTGCCAGGCGAAAAGCACAGGGTATACTTCGTGTATTCCAGGGCATTTTTGCAATGCAGTTGGTGTGGAGCAGCCGCCGGAGCGGTGCAGCGTTGCCCCTTGCATTACCGTTGCAGACTGTGCGCCAAAACACCCCTTTTGGCACCGCCAAGCACAGCTGCAGGAAAATTTCGAGGTAAGAATATGGCACCCCAAAAACAGCCAAACACCCAACGGCCCGATGATGCCGCCCTGACCCCGGTCGCCACCTATAGCGCCCGGGGCAATCAGACGATCGTGCGCAAATCCAACGACCTGATCCAGAACGCGATGTACAGCCTGACGCTCAGCCAACAGAAGCTGATGCTGCACATTTTTGCGATGATCAAGCCGTCGGATACCGAACTGCCGCGGTACGAGATGTCGATCTACGAATTTTTGAAGCTCTGCGGCGTCGACCCGCACAACGGCTCGATGTACAAACAGGTCAAGAAAAACATCGAGGATATCGCCAACGCCAAAGTGCAGTGGATCCGGCTGGCAGGTACCCAGAAAATCACGATGTTCCGCTGGTTAAGCAGCGCCACCATCGACGAGGGCACCGGCAAGATCGTGCTGACGCTCGACCAGTCGCTGAAGCCGCACCTGATCCAGCTCAAAGAGTTCTACACGACAATGAACATCACCTACACATTGCCGATGAAGAGCCAGTACAGCATCAAAATTTACGAGCTGTGCAAGAGTTACCAGAATCTTTACCTCGAGAAAAAGAAAAAAGGCGAACCGCTCGTGTGGAGCATCGAGACGCTGAAAAAACAGGTGGACTGCAACGCGTCCAACTGGGCCCACGTGCGCCGCACCGTGCTGGACAAAGCCAAAAGCGAGATCAACGGCAAGACGGACATCCTGTTCGACTATGCCGTGTATGAAAAAGACCGCCAGCGCGTCATTGCCATCTCTGTCACCATTGAGCCGGTCGATAAGCAGGTGGCCGACCAGAAGCTGAACGAGATCACCAAGCTGCGCAGCAAGCGCCTGCGCAAAAAGACCACCGCCCTGGAGGTGGCCGAGACCGGAACTTTGGACGATGATCCGAACATTCTGACGCTGGATTATGTCTCGGTGCCCGAGACGACGATCCCCTACTCCTACGGTGCAACGCCGGATCTGATGGCCCAGGAGCTGGGTGTCAAGGCCGAGCTGGATAAGCTGGCTCTGGTGCTGACGCCTGAAGAACTGGACGCCGTGCATGTGCTTATTGACGCGATGGTGCGGATGGCCGGTGCGCCGAGCGACAAAATGATCGACGGCGGCAACGCGGTATTCTTCCAGACGGTGAACAACGTCATCGACAACTGCAAGGGCCTGCGCCGCTGGTTTGAGGGCGTAGCAGGCCGCTACGCCGCCAAGGTCATCCCCACGGCCCGCACCAAGCGTGCCCCGATGCCCTATTTGTACAAATCCATCATGAACGACCTCGAGGATTACCGCCTGTATGTGGCAGGCATCGGGGTCGAAGAGCTGCGCGAGGAGGACGCCGAGTCCGCCGCCCACCAGGCCCCGCCGGTGCCCGACCTGCTCGAAGCTGATTTTGTCGAGGCCGAGCCCGATGCCGTCCCGGCCCAGCTGACGCCGGACGATGCCGCCACCAAAAAGACGATGATCGCCGCGCTGGAAAAGTTCAGCGATTACGAAAACCTGAAAGCGCGCCTTTCGGGCGGGCAGCAGGAAGCGCTGGAGGACATCGTGCAGATGACCGCCTATTTCTGCCGCCGCAACGTCAAAGGCAAGGACGACGGCATGATCGAGGGCAAGGCCAACATGCAGTTTGTCGGCTCGCTGAACCGCGTGATCGCGCGCTATGGCGACCTTTCGTCGCTGTTTGAAGCGCTGGCTGTGACGATGGATTACGACACCTACTGGAAAGAACTGATGAAAAATCCCCGGATCAAGAACCCGAAGCTCGTGTTCCAGACCGAGGTAGAAAAGGCTTTGCTGATGCCCGCCGCCGTGCTGGGCGAGTTCCGTGCCCGCCGCGGGCAGGACCCGTTGGGTGCGCCGGTGCGCGACAAGGATGTGGACTGGCTGAAGGCGTTTGAAGAGGTGTAAAACCGCTTTCCGCAATATGACTGTAGGGGCGGATGCTTGCATCCGCCCGCATCGACCCCTACGGTGTTGTGGTGTATGTTTCCGCCATTTTTACCATCGTATCGGCAAAAATTCCATACCCTTTGGCGGGTGTGCCCACTAACACATGGGTGACGGCCCCCACCAGTTTTCCGTTTTGCACGAGCGGTGAGCCGCTCATTCCCTGCACGATGCCGCCGGTGGCGTCCAGCAGGGCCGGGTCGGTGACGCGCAGCGTCAGGTCGCGATCCTGTCCGCCGCCCACCCGTTCAATGCGCACTGTGTAGTGCCGCACTGTGCGGCCGGAGAGGGTCGTCCAGAGCTCAGCGTCGCCGGGGTGGACTTCTTCAGGGCTGGCAACAGGCAGCATCGTTCCGGCGTTTTGCGCGGGGGCGGTGTAGCGGCCGTACAGGCCGGTGGTGTCGTTTCCGGTGACGGTGCCGACAATGTCAGGCAGAAATTCTCCGCGCAGCTCCCCGGCTGCCCCGGGGGACGCTTTGCGCACGCCGGTCACGGTGACGGGCACGATCTCGCCGGAAAGCAGCGTGAAATCGGCCCCGGTATCCACGTCGGAGATCGGGTGCCCCAGCCCCGCAAAGCTGCCCGCTACGGGGTCCACAAAGGTCAGCGTGCCGATGCCTGCGCTGGAGTCCCGCACCCACAGCCCGGCCTTGTACACCCCCGAAGCATCCGCCCAGGGGGTCAGCTGGGCCGTGTACTCATGCCCGCCGCGCCGGTAGAGAATCGGCACAGCGCTCCCCTGCCCCGTCTGCAAGGCGGCGCTTAGATCGTCATTGCTGTGCACGGGGCGCCCGGCGGCCGAGATGATGAGGTCCCCAAGCCGCAGCCCGGCTTCCTTGGCAGGATTTTCACGCCCGGACGCCGAATAGCGGTCGGCAAACGCGACGACGAGTGCGCCGTCCGAGAACATTTTTACGCCGAACGGCGTGCCGCATACCACCACACTGCGGGGGCCCGCGGCGGCAGTGGGTTCCGGCTTGGCAGTCTGATTCAGATGGCACCAGAGCAAAATGCCTGCCAAAAGCAGTGCCGCGATGGCCATGGCGTAAAAACGCGGCCGCTTGCAGGAGTTCATGGTTGACCAGCCCCCTTTCCCCGCTTAGTCTGTGCGGCGCGGGGGCGGTTTATTTATACAAGTGGAGTGTCTATAAAAAACGGCTTTTTGCCCTGGCTGGCGCGTTGCTGCTGCTGGCCGGCGGCAGCCTCTCTGCCGGGGCCGTGCAGGCCCCGCCGAGGAGCCCATCACCTACGGCAACGTAGCCATCCCGGAGATCCATTTAAAGCGGAAAAAGAAGAATTGATAGAAGAAAAAGCGCCTGTACGATGCAAAAGCATCGCACAAGCGCTTTTCTTGTATGCGGCTAACAGGACTTGAACCTGCACGTCGGGGACACTGGACCCTAAAACCAGCGCGTCTGCCAATTCCGCCATAGCCGCGTAACGACTATTAGTGTAGCAAGTTTGGCGGGGTTTGTCAATGGGCTTTAGCCGGCACTGTCGCTGGCCGTGTCCGGGATGACGCCGTACTCGTCGGCGTTGACGGGGGCGGCGTAGACGGCGTAGCGCTGGGTGGTGTGGGTCAGGATGCCGAACGGGTAGCAGGTGTACAGGATGCAGCTGGGTTCGGTCGCGCCCCAGCGCACCTTGTCGGTGTCGGTTTCCAAAATCACCTGCATGTCGGTGATCTGGTAGGCAAAATCGCCCCAGTCGGTGTCCAGGTGGATGATCGCGCCGATCTCGCAGGAGCCGAGGTCGGCAAAGTAGGTGCCGGTATGCGCACCAATGAAGACGGTGCCGTTCTCGCCGGGCAGCACGCAGTCGCTTTCGGCGCGGCAGCCTGCGCCGCGGCTGAACTCGGCTTCGTCGTCGCCAAGGTAAAGGCCGCAGTCTACGTTGGTGCCCTCGACCCAGATGCGGCCGAGCTTATCGCCGTATTGGGCGGCTTCGTGGGCGGCGGTGGCCGCAGCGACCTGGTCGGCACGCTGCTGTTGGGCTTCTTCCTCAGCGCGGGCGGCTTCCTCGGCGGCCGCCTGTGCGGCAGCGTCGCGGGCCGCCTGGGCAGCGGCTTCACTCTCGGCTGCGGCTTGGGCCGCGCTCGCGGCAGCTTCGCGTTCGGCCTGCTGGCGCGCACGTTGGGCATTGGCGGAAACGACCAGCAAAATGGCTGCTGCCACGCTTACAGCCAGTGCCAGGCCGCAGACCAGCAGGCGGCGCTTCAACCGTCTTTGTTGTGCTTTGCTCATGGGTGCTCCCCTGTCAGGTCAGGCTGGCCAGGTAGGCGGCGGGGCCGCTCTGGTACAAATCGCCGCCGTGGGTATCCAGCAGAACCGTCAGCGGAAAGTCCTTGACCACCAGCCTGCGCACGGCTTCGCAGCCAAGGTCCGGCCAGGCGATGATCTCGCAGCTTTGCACGCTGCCTGCCATCAGGGCACCGGCCCCGCCGATGGCGGCGAGGTAGACGGCCCCATTTTTGACGACGGACTGCTTGACGGCTTCGCTGCGCTTGCCTTTGCCGATCATGCAGGACAGCCCTAAATCCAGCAGGCGCGGGGTGTAGGCGTCCATGCGGCCGCTGGTGGTGGGCCCGGCGGCACCGATGGCACAGCCCGGGCGCTCCGGCGTGGGGCCGACATAGTAGACGGCGGCACCCTCGATCGGGAACGGCAGCGGTTCGCCCTTGTCCAGCAGTTCCATCATGCGGGCGTGGGCGGCATCGCGGGCGGTGTACACCACACCGGAAAGCAGCACGGTATCCCCTGCTTTCAGCGGTGCCAGGTCAGATTTCTGCAGCGGCGTTTTCAGTACGTATTGCATCGGCTCGCCCCCTTACAGTGTGCAGCTGGCGCGGCGGGTGACGTGGCAGCTGATGTTGACGGCCACCGGCAGGCAGGCCACGTGGGTGGGCTTTTGCTCAATGGCAACGCCCAGGCAGGTAGTGGCCCCGCCAAAGCCCTGCGGGCCAAAGCCGGTGGCATTGATGGCATCGAGCAGTTCTTTTTCCAGCGCGGCGTAGTACGGGTCGGGATTGGGCACGTCCAGCGGGCGCAGCAGTGCATGCTTGGCCAGTGCGGCGCAATGGTCGAAGCTGCCGCCGATACCGATGCCCAGTACGATGGGCGGGCAGGGATTGGCCCCGGCCTGCCGGACGGTGTCGAGCACAAAATCTTTGACGCCCTGCACGCCGTCGGCAGGCTTGAGCATGATAAGGCGGCTCATATTCTCGCTGCCCGCGCCTTTGGGGGCCACGGTGATCTGGCAGCTGTCGCCGGGCACGAGATGCACGGTGAGGAACGCCGGGGTGTTGTCCCCTGTGTTGACGCGCTGCAACGGGTCGGCGGTAATGGACTTACGCAGGTAGGCTTTCTCGTAGCCGCGGCGCACGCCCTCGTTGACGGCTTCGGTCAGGTCGCCGTCAACATGCACGTCCTGCCCCAGCTCCACAAACACGCAGGCCATGCCGGTGTCCTGGCAGATGGGCAGGTCTTTTTCTTTCGCTGCGCAGAGGTTTTTTTGCAGCAGGCCAAGGGTCTCTTTCGCCAGCGGCCACGGCTCGGCGGCTTCGGCCTTGTCCAGCGCGGCTTTCACATCGGCAGGCAGCCGGGTGTTGGCCTCGATGCACAGGAGCTCGACCGCATCGGTGATGGCGGCGGCGGGCAGTTCACGAACAGCGCTCATACGCGGGCCACGCCGCTTTCTCTTGCGGCCTGGGCCACGGCAGCTGCAACGGCGTCGGCCACGCGCGGGTCAAACGCCTTGGGCAGAATATTTTCCTCGTTCAGCTCGTCGTCGGGGATGAGCCCGGCAATGGCCTGGGCAGCGGCCATCTTCATGGCGGGGTTGATATCGCGCGCACGGACGGACAGCGCGCCCTTGAAGATGCCGGGGAACGCCAGCACATTGTTGACCTGGTTCGGGAAGTCCGAACGGCCGGTGCCAATGACGCGGATGCCAGCGGCTTTGGCAAGGTCGGGCATGATCTCGGGCGTCGGGTTGGCCATGGCAAAGACGATGGCATCCGGGGCCATCGTGGCGGCCAGCTCGGGAGTCAGGGCACCTGCAATCGACGTACCAATGAACAGATCCGCATCCCGTATGGCGTCGGCCAGGCCGCCGCTGAGCTTCTCGGGGTTGGTCTCCTCAGCCAGTTTGGCCTTGTGGCCCTCCAGCCCTGCGGGACGGCCCGGGACGAGGATGCCGTGCTCGTCGACGGCAATAATGTGCTTGGCGCCCGCTACTTGCAGCATGTGGATGATGGCCGTACCGGCGGCACCGGGGCCGTTCTGCACAATTTTGATGTCCTCAATGCGCTTGCCAACGACTTTCAGGGCATTGAGCACACCGGCCAGAACGATGATGGCGGTGCCGTGCTGGTCATCGTGGAACACGGGAATGTCGAGGTCACGCTCGAGCTCGGCTTCGATCTCGAAGCACTCGGGGCTGCGGATATCCTCGAGGTTGATGCCGCCGAAGGTTGGTGCGATGGCCTTGACGGCTGCAACGACTTCCTCTTTGGTTTTGGCGTTCAGGCAGATGGGGAACGCATCGACGCCGCCAAACTCCTTGAACAGCACGCACTTGCCCTCCATGACCGGCAGACCGGCCTCGGGGCCGATGTTGCCCAGACCCAGCACGGCGGTGCCGTTGGTCACGACGGCCACAGTGCGGCCCTTCATCGTGTAGGTGTAAACGTCGTCGGGATTGGCCTTGATCTTGCGGCAGGGCTCGGCCACGCCGGGGGTGTAGGCGGTGGACAGGGCGTCGCGGTCTTTGCAGGGGGCCAGGCTCTGCACGGCGATCTTGCCGGGATATTTGCTGTGGAGTTCCAGGGCGGCTTTGTTGTAATCCATGGTAGATACCTCGTTCCTGTGTTATTTTGTTTCGTGTATCCCGGCAGAGTAGTCGGGCTCCAGCTTGATAATGCAGAAATGGTCGGGCCATTTCCGCTCGACAGCAGCGCGCAGGGCGGCGGCCAGCTTGGCACCGCGGCGCTGCTTTTCGGTGATGTATTCGGCGGGGACGGCGCAGTCAAAGATCACGTTGGTATGCGTCGGCCCGGGCACGATGCGCAAATCGTGAATATTGGCGTGGGTGTCCAGGCTGGTGACCTCCTGCTGCAAAAAGGTGCGCAGCTCGGCCACGTGGGCGTCGCCGGTGACGACGGGGTCAAAGTGGATGGTCGCTACTAGGTCGTCCTGGTTGAGCAGGTCACGCTCGATGCGGTCAATGACATCGTGGCTGTGCATGACGTCGGCGCTGGCGTCCATCTCCACATGGAAGCTGACCAGCCGGTTGCCGGGGCCGTAGTCGTGGATCATCAGATCATGCACGCCCAGCACGCCGGGGTAGCTCAGGGCTTTTTCCTCGATGTGTTTGACAAGGTCCGGGTCGGGCGCTGAACCCAACAGCGGGTCGATCGTGTCTTTGACGAGCATCGCGCCGCTGTAGAGAATAAACAGCGATACGCCGATGCCCATGAATCCATCGAGCCGGGCAAAGCCGGTCAGCTGGGTCAGCACGGCGGCGACCAGCACGACGCTGGTGGTGATGACATCGTTGCGGGCATCGGCGGCGGTGGCAAGCAGCGTGTCCGAGTCGATGCGCTGGCCGATCGTGCGGTTGAGGCGGCTCATCCAGAGCTTGACGAGGATGGACGCCACGAGCACGGCGACCGTCAGCCAGCCGAAGCTGACCGGTGTGGGGGCCAGTATTTTGGCGAAGCTTTCCTTGAACAGCTCAACGCCAATGACCAAAATCATCACCGAGACCGCCAGCCCGGCGAGATATTCATACCGCGCGTGGCCGTAGGGATGCTCGGAATCAGCCGGGCGGGAGCCGAGCTTGAAGCCGATCAGGCTGACGATGTTGGAGCTGGCGTCCGACAGGTTGTTTAAGCCGTCTGCCGTGATGGACACGCTGCCAAACAGCGTACCTACCGCGGTTTTACCCGCAAACAGCAGCAGGTTGCATACCACGCTGACCAGGCACGCCAGATTGCCGTAGGCCGTGCGCACCGTGCGGCTGGCCGTGTTGTCCGCGTCCTTGATAAAAGTGCGGATCAGCAGTTGGATCATGGGAAACTCACTTTCCGTATTTCACAAAACGGCAGACCGTTGGGTCTGCCGTTTTGTTGGATGGTTTAGAATATGATTTGTAGGGGTCGATGCTGTGCATCGACCCGCGGGCGGATGCAAGCATCCGCCCCTACAAATAAAGGGAAGAACGTAGGGGCGCACAGTGTGCGCCCGTGGGAATTTATGGAAACGCAAGATTGCACGGGCGAACAATGTTCGCCCCTACAGGGTGGTGCGCGCCGCCATTCCCCCGCTTACTCCCTTACAATGCAGGCGTCGCGGTCGGGGCCGACGGAGATATACTTGATCTTGCAGCCGACCAGCTCTTCCAGGCGGGTGACGTAGTTCTGGGCCTCAACGGGCAGGTCCTCGAACTTGCGCACGCCGGTGATGTCGCAGTGCCAGCCGGGGACTTTCTCAACAACAGGCTGGGCGTCGTCCAGCGTCTTGCCCATCGGGAAACGGGTGGTGGTGCTGCCATCGGTCAGGCGGTACGCGGTGACGATGGGCACTTCCTCCATGTAGTCCAGCACGTCCAGCAGGGTCAGGGCCAGTGCATCGCAGCCCTGGCACTGCACGCCGTAGCGGCTGGCAACGGCGTCAAACGGGCCTACGCGGCGGGGACGGCCGGTGGCAGCGCCGTACTCGTGGCCATGCTCACGCAGAACGTCCTTCTCTTCCTCGGTCATGGCCAGCTCGGTGGTGAAGGGGCCCTCGCCGACACAGGAAGAATACGCCTTCATGATGCCGATGGAGAGGTTGAGCTTGTGGCCCGGGATGCCTGCGCCGATGGGGGCATAGGCAGACACGGTGTTGGAAGAAGAGGTGTAGGGGTAGATGCCGAAGTCGATATCACGCAGCGCACCCAGCTGGGCCTCGAACATGATCTTCTTGCCGGCTTCGTCAGCCTCGGCCAGATACTGGCCGACATCGCAGATGTAGGGGGCAAACAGCTTGGAATATTTCTCGCACCAGGCCCACATTTCCTCGACGCTGACGGGCTGCTGGCCGTAGATGGAAACCATGGTCAGGTTCTTGGACTCAACGATGGTCTCCAGGCGCTTCTTGACGCCAGCGTCCATGTGGACCAGGTCGCCCATGCGCAGGGTCTTTTTCATGTATTTGTCGCCGTAGCTGTAGGCGATGCCGCGCTTGGTGGAGCCGAACTGTGCGCCGGTCTTGGACAGGCGCTCTTCCTCCAGGCCATCCTGTGCCACGTGGAAAGGCATGGTGATGGTGGCGCGGTCAGAGATTTTCAGGTTCTTCGGGCTGATCTCGATGCCCTTCTCGGTCAGGGACGCGATCTCTTTCTCGAGATGCTCAGGGTCGATGACCATGCCGCCGCCCATAACGCAGACGACGTCCGGGCGCAGGATGCCGGAGGGGATCAGGTTCAGGATGAATTTGCCGCGCTCGTTCTTGACGGTGTGGCCGGCGTTGTCGCCGCCCTGATAGCGGGCAACAATGTCATAATCCTGGCTGAGCAGGTCGACCATGCGGCCCTTGCCCTCGTCGCCCCAGTTGATACCGGTGATTGCAGTAAGCATACGTTTTTACCTCTTTCGTAAAATTCGTAATAGGCATTTCAGCCTTCTCCGGAACACCCGGGATCCGCTGCCGTTCTTTTATTATAACATACTGTTTTGTGGATTTCCATAGGGATTTTTATGTTTTGACATGCAGAATGGAAGCGTCATTTTTTGCCCTTGGCGGCTTCCTTGGCGGTGTGGGCGTACTCGGCGTAGGGGATCTTGGCGCCGTCAGCGGTCTGCACGTAGGTAGAATCCAGCTGCGCTTTGAACGAGGCGCGCATCTCGGCCAGGTATTCTTTGCGCAGGGCGTCGCGCTCGGCGGTCTCGCGCTCCGTCAGGCCGATGGTCTTTGCTTTTTTCGCCAGCGCATTGATGCGGGCAATTTTGGTTTTATCCATAATGTTCTCCTTTTATATCATGTGGGGCGAGTCGAAAAGCCTCCCTCTGCGAGACAGACTCCCCCGATACGGGGGAGGTGGCGCAAAGCGCCAGAAGGGGAGCGGTGGCCCGAAGGGCCGGAGGGAGAAAGCTGTGCCAAAATCCGAAGCTTCGGATGTTCTCTAGTTTCTCTCCCCCACCGCCCACGGCGGAGCCCCCTCGCAGAGGGGGCCAATTGCAGATTGCAACCTTGCAAGTATTATACCACTCTTTTGCAATATTCGCACCTTATCATTCGTATTTCTAACAGGACTTGCTGCGGGGATTAAAAAACGATGGAAGTGTGAACTGCAATGAATCGTGATACCATCAAAATGCTGGCCATGGCTGCCATGCTGGTAAACCATATCGCCAATGTGTTTATGCCAGCCGGTGCGCCGCTGACAAATCTGTGCCTGTACATCGGCTACTTTACCGCCGTGACAATGTGCTATTTTCTTGTGGAGGGTTACGGCTACACCCACTCCAAACGCCAATACGCCGGGCGGCTTTTGGGGTTTGCGGTGTTGGCGCAGCTGCCCTATCAGCTGGCCTTCTCCGACCACGGCATGGCGGGCATGCTCCAGTTCAACATGCTGTTTACGCTGCTGCTTTGCTTTTTGGTCCTGGCTGCGCAGGAAAAAATTCACAACGGCTTTTTGCGCGCAGCCTGCATTGTGCTGCTGATCTTTGCGTCGATCTTCTGCGATTGGGCACTGCTGGCCCCGGCGTTTACGCTGCTGTTTGCCTGGGCCAAAAATTCCCGCCCGCGCAAGCACATTGCCTTTGCCGTGGCGGCGGTGCTGTACGGCGGCATGGCATGGCTGGGCAGCGCACGGGCCCTGGGTGCGGTTGGCGCCCTGCAGGATGCCTTTGGCTGCGCGGTGCTGATCTTAGTCTCCGGCTTTTTCATCCTGTATCTGTACAACGGCCAGCGGGCGGCGCAGCATCGCGGTTTTTACAAGTGGTTTTTCTACGCCTTTTACCCGGGCCATCTGTTGGTGCTAGGCTTGCTGCGTCTGGCTGTGCTGGCTTAAACATATCCGCTTTTGCCCAGATTTCACACCTTTTTCATTGTTTGCGCTGTACTTTTGGCAAAATGCGTGTATAATAAAATGGTATGCAATTTTAAGAAACAGGAGAATCCCATGAAACTTTCTACTATGAACCGTGCCCTGGCGGCTGTGCTGGCCCTGGGCATGACTGCTGCTTTGGCGGGCTGCAGCAGCGCTGCTTCCGGCGAGGCCACTGCCGAGTCCGCCGCGACCGAAGAAACCGCCGAGTCCTCTACCACCGAGGAGACCGCCGAAGTGGACGAGACCGCCTACGACTACCTGGCCGACTTCAGCTTTTCCCAGGCGTACGACGACAACGGCTACCTGAAGGACGTCACCGCACTGGATTACGTCACCCTGCCCGACGATTACGCCGATATCACCATTGACGCCGACCTGGGCAAAGTCACGGACGAGGACATCAGCAGCTACATCGACCAGAACGTCCTGTCCAACTACGCCACCGACGAGCAGGTCACCGACCGCGCCGCTGCGGACGGCGACACCGTCAACATCGACTATGTCGGCTCCATCGACGGCGTGGAGTTTGACGGCGGCAACACCCAGGGCAACGGCGCTGACCTGACCCTGGGCAGCCACAGCTACATCGACGATTTCGAGGATCAGATCGTCGGCCATATGCCCGGCGAGACCTTTGACGTGACCGTCACCTTCCCCGAGGATTACGGCAACGAGGACCTCAACGGCAAGGAAGCTGTGTTCAAGACCACGCTGAACTACATCAAAGAGTCCAAGAACCCTGACCTGACCGATGACTGGGTCGCCAGCAATCTGGGCGAGACGATGAATCTGAACACCATCGACGAGCTGAATAGCTTCGTCAAAAACACGATGCTCTACGACCAGCAGGCCAGCACCGTGTACAGCGCCCTGCATGACAAGGTCAGCTTTGCCAAGGAGCTGCCCCAGGACGTGCTGGACTACTACCGCGATGTTGTGCTGTACCGTGTGTACACCTACGCCAAGAGCTATGGCACCACGATGACCGCCCTGCTGCAAAGCGGCATGTTCGGCACCAGCTATGACAGCATCGACGCCTATGTCGAGGATATCCAGGGCAGCCTGAACACCATCACCGAGCAGGCCCTGCTGATGCAGGCCATCGCGGAAAAACAGGGCCTTGTCTGCGACACCGCCCTGATGAACCAGGACTTTGGCAAGTTCTACGGCTCCACCGACCCCAGCGCCTACATTTCCTCCTACGGCGAGAACTACATTAAGATGAACGTTCTGCAAAGTGAAGTGATGCAGAACCTGATCGACAACGTCAAGTACGAATAAACCTGCGTAAACCACTGCCCCCGGTGTCCTTTGGGATGCCGGGGGCATTTTTTGCCCCTCCCCTATTGACAAGGGTGCGGCGGCGTGGTATTGTATAGATAGATAGTTAGATAAACATCTAAATATCTAATGAAACCGTATCCAAAGCGGGCAGATAGGGCAGCGGCCCGCAAAAATCGAACGAAAGGGGGAACCCGGAACTTTGGGTGACGCATTCAAGGCCTTGGCGGACCCGACCCGGCGGCGCATTTTAGAGCTGCTGGCCCAGGGCGACCTGACAGCCGGAGAGATCGCAGCGCAGTTTGATATGACCAAGCCGTCCGTCAGCCACCACCTGAACATTTTAAAGGCGGCGGACCTGGTCAGCGATGAGCGCAGCGGCCAAAACATTGTATACAGCCTGAACCTGACCGTGTTTCAGGAATTGATGAAATGGTTTTACGATTGTGGTTTCGTAAAAGGAGGAACCGACGATGAAAAAACTTAAATTAGGCCCCCTGTTTTGGGTGCTGCTGGCGGTTTGTGTGGTGAATATGGTCGGCCACCTGGCCGTCTACCCTGCCCTGCCGGATACCGTGCCCACTCACTGGGGGGCAAGCGGCGAAGTGAACGGCTGGAGCAGTAAACAGAGCAACCTGATCTTCTGCGTGCTGCCGCTGGTTTTTCTTCTCTTTATGGAAGTGGTGCGCCGCATTGACCCCAAGCACCAGAATTTTGAGCGCTTCGGCAAGGTGTGGAACATTTTTATTACGCTGTTTGTGCTGTTTATGTGCGGCATGACCTGGCTGACCGAGTTGACTGTGTTTGATGTGCTGCCCGGCAGCAGCAACATGATCAGTATCGTGGTGTGCGGCGGCATCGGCGTAATGTTCATTATCCTGGGCAATTTTATGCCCAACATCAAGCAGAATTACACGTTCGGCTGCCGCACCCCCTGGGCGCTGAACGATGAGCACAACTGGCAGCGCACCCAGCGCATGGGCGGTATCACCTTTATTGTGATGGGCATTGCGCTGATCGTGGTGGCCTTTTTGGGCAGCCTGCTGGGCGACACCGGCGCACTGATTCTGCTGCTCGGCGCCGTATGCGGCGGCTCGGCGTGGATCTATTTGTATTCGTATCTTGTATATGTTGGCAAGATGAAATAACCCCATCGCCTGTTCTTGTAGGGGCGGATGCTTGCATCCGCCTGTTAAAAGGCTCCCCTCGAGGGGAGCTCCCGCGTAGCGGGTGAGGGGTGGCCCCGTGGCACAATCCTGCCATCCAGCCACCCCTCAGGCGCCTTCGGCGCCAGCTCCCCTCAAGGGGAGCCGCTTACTCTACAAAATAAAACGCGCCCGAACCGTAAGGCTCGGGCGTATTTTTATTCTCCCAACTCCCCCGCGATAAATGCGGGGACGGCGTTGGGTTCAATGCCTAAAATGTATGCAAACTCACTGTGCAATAAGTTTTGCGCCTCGCGCAAAGCGCGGTCATCAAAGGTCGAAAGCCCCTTGCCCTGCGCTTTGCGGGCCTGGTGCTGGGCGTGGATGTCCCGCACCATCCGCAAAAGACGGCGGCGGTCGCCGCTTTGCAGCGCCTGGCGGTACAGCTCCCTGCGGGCGTCGGCGTCTGGCTCGTGCGCGGGGGCAGGCTCGTGGAGCATTGCCAGCAGTTCTTCTTTGGTGGGCAGGGCGCGCATGCGGTCCAGCAGCACCTGGCTTGTGCAGGGCACACAGATGGTCATGCTGCTGTCATAGACCGGCTTTAAAATGAAACAGTCACAGGGCTGCCCCGCCAGCCGGATACGCTTTTTCTCGGTAATAGTGCAGACGCCATTTGTGCCGTAACTGACAATATCTCCCGGTTGAAACATAATTGACCTCCTTGTAAAGTTTCGATACTATGTGTTTTCATTACAAGTATACCACAATTTCCCGGGAAATGTTATAGGCTTTTTACACAAAAAATCCCCCGCCCGCGCTCTGTGCGGTTTGCACAAAACGGCAGGTGGGGGGAATAAAAAGGCACTATTCAATATTACTGTAGGGGGCGATGCTTGCATCGACCCGCGGGCGGATGCGAGCATCCGCCCCTACAACCTTCCGAGGAAAAGATGCTCCCAGGGAAAATTATTTATAAAGGTCCACCAAATTCAGCAAAATTTCGGTGCACTGGTCCATTTTCTCGGCGGTGATGCACTCGCAGGGGCCGTGGAAGTTGAAACCGCCGGTACCCAGGTTCGGGCAGGGCAGGCCCATATAGCTCAGCGTTGCGCCATCGGTGCCGCCGCGTACCGGCGTTTCGATGGGCTCCAGCCCGGCGGCGCGGATGGCCTTGCGGGCGTTCTCGACCAGGTGGAAGTGCGGCTGGATCTTCTCCAGCATATTGTAGTAGCTGTCGTGGATGTCCAGCTCGACGGTGCCTGCGCCGTAGCGGTCGTTCAGGCAGGCGGCGATGTGCTCCATCTGGGCCTTGCGGGCGGCAAACTTGGCGGCGTCGTGGTCACGCACGATGTAGCCCAGCTTGGCGGTGGTCACGTCGCCCACCATGCTCGTCAGGTGGAAGAAGCCCTCGCGGCCCTCGGTATGCTCGGGGCGGGCAAAAGCGGGCAGCGCGGCGTGGAACTCCATGGCCACGTTCTGGGCGTTGATCATCGTGTTTTTGGCGCTGCCGGGATGGACGCTGAAACCGTGCACGGTCACAACGGCCGCGGCGGCGTTGAAGTTCTCATAGCTGATCTCACCGGCATCCTCGCCGTCGACGGTGTAGGCGTAGGCCGCGCCGAAGCCGGGCACATCAAACAGGCTGGCACCCTCGCCGATCTCCTCGTCGGGGGTAAAGCCGATGCACAGCTTGCCGTGGGGGCGCTTTTCGGCGATGACGCGCTCAAGCATCGTCATGATCTCGGCCACGCCCGCCTTGTCGTCGGCACCCAGCAGGGTCGAACCGTCGGTGGTGATCAGTGTCTGGCCCTTCATTTCGGTCAAAAACGGGAAAACGGCGGGGTCCAGCACCGTGCCGGTGGCGGGCAGCACGACCTTGCCGCCGTCGTAGTTGGGGTGGATCTGCGGGTTGACATTCTCGCCGCTGGCGTCATCGGTGGTGTCCATGTGGGAGATGAAGCCCAGGGGTTTGGCGCTCTCCTGCCCCGGGGTGGCGGGCAGCGTGGCGTAGACATAGCAGTGCTCGTCCACACGGGCATCGGTCAGGCCGAGGTCTTTCAGCTCCTGCACCAGCTGATGGGCCAGATCAAACTGGCGCATCGTGCTGGGATGGGTGCCGCTCTCAGGATCCGAGGTCGTCCAGACCTTGACATAATTCAAAAGACGTTCATAAGCGCGCATGGTGATGTGTCCTTTCTTACCTTATTATATAATAGCTGCCATATCTGCGGGGCTGCGTTGTGGCGGGGTTCCACGGGCGGATATGGAATCCGCCCCTACGGCGAGGGAAGGGTGTGTGCCCGTTGCCGTAGGGGAGCATTCTATATGCTCCCGTAAAATCTGGCAATAACGCAAAACTCTGCGGGCGAGCGATGCTCGCCCCTACAGGGAAAACATCCGGCAAATCCTTATGGCCCATTTTTGGCAGCCGTGTCTATAGTTAGTATAACACAAATACCAAATCCTGCAAGTGGGGCGGTTCCCTCTTTTCAAACCTGTCATTTTATGATACAATAAGAAAGATTATAAAGGATATCTGCGCCCGGCGGCGCTGAACTATAAGGAGGCCATCATGGCAGACACGATTTTTAAAGGCAAGACCCTCTTGATCACCGGCGGCACGGGCAGCTTTGGCAATACGGTGCTCAAGCATTTTTTGACCACCGATATCGGCGAGATCCGCATTTTCTCCCGCGATGAGAAAAAGCAGGACGATATGCGCCACGAGCTGCAAGCCAAGTACCCTGTCTACGCCGAAAAGGTCAAGTTCTACATCGGCGATGTGCGCAACATCCAGAGCCTGCGCGATGTGATGC
>ERZ827117.484-NODE-484-length-49357-cov-13.712425_pt1 | contig 49357 bp, 41 predicted proteins | sample MGYA00519920_ERZ827117 | MGnify/ENA primary metagenome ERZ827117 (study PRJEB31778, sample SAMEA3449260) | human gut metagenome | biome: human gut; feature: human-associated habitat; material: faeces | place: United Kingdom | collected 2010/2012 ...
TTGCTGTTCCGAACTTAAAGCCTTAATTGAGAAAGGAGGTCAGCAATGATTAACAATATTTTACAACTTATATCTATTTTGGCTAACATTGCTTGCTTTGGGTATCTGCTTTATCAGGCAGGAAAATTGAAAGGATTGAGTATAGCGGTTTCTGCTGCTCTAAATCACAAAAAGGAGGCCAGCAATGATTAACATCCTCGCATCCGTCAGGCGGCCTTTCTCCGGAAAAATTTTGTCCGGGGAAAAGGGGTGGGAGCTGCGAAAGAATGCGCCGCTCCTCCCCCGCGGGGAGCACGTCACTCTGTGGCTCTACGAGTCCAGGAAAGACGGGGAGCGGGCCATCATCGGCATGTGTCGGTTGTGGTGTATTATCCCGTTGAGGCACATGCCATTCGGGGATGCCTTGGACTTGCTAATCAAAGAAGCCTGCGTGACGGAAGAGCACATCCGCGCCTATCTCCCCTGCCACGCCTGGGGAGTCATGGACCCCGTGAGGCTCCCCGCCGCCGTGCCGCTCTCGGCCATCGGCATGACCCGTCCGCCGCAAAGCTGGCAGTACCTCACTGACGAGCAAGCGGCGATACTGGAAAGGAGGCTCGCATGAAGACCTGTATTAACTGTATCTATAGGGACCAAAAGGATGGATGTTGCTGGGGAGCGACATCCATCCTGTATTCGGAAGAGGTGGATGAAACTACAAAAGCTTGTGAAGATTTTGAACCAGAAGAGGAGGCCGAAGATGAAGAAAACGCCTGAACAGAAGGCTTTTTACGAGCTTGGCGCGGCCAAAGCATTTCTTTTCAACAAAATCGAAGCAGCTCGTAGCTATGCAAGACAATTCTACGGAGAGAGTTACTGCGAACTAACACGAAAAGAACGGGAAGATTGCTGGAAGCATTCCGAGATTAATTTTTTTATCAAACTAGTCAGGGAAAGACGGGCCGCATGCAGGGCGTGGGTGCCTTTAATACGGCGCGATTGCCACAATTGCACTTATCAGGGTATTACTCCCGTACCAGATTTTTGTTTCCCCTGCATCAACGAGGGCATCCCTATCAACTGGGAGCCGAGAAAGGAGGGGGAATGAAAGACTGGACAGGTAACAACCGAACTCTTGGTGCCACGTTGGGCGCATCCTACCTTGCCTCCGGCGAGCGCCCGCGGGAAGACTACTACGCCACACACCCTGACATGGTGCGTGATTTGCTCAACGCAGGTGCTCCTCTCCGGAAACGTGTATGGGAACCGGCCTGCGGGGCTGGTCATATCGTCAATGTCCTGCGGGAGCGGGGGCATGAAGTCTGTGCAACCGACATTGTTGACCGTGGATGTCCTGATTCCTGCGTACAAGATTTCTTGTGGGAATTCGACGGTAGCGAGATAGGAGACGTGGATATTATGACCAATCCTTCCTACGCCACAGCCCTTGAATTTGTCGAGCGTGCGCTTGCCTGCGTCAAGGATGGAGCCAATGTCTGGATGCTTCTGCGCCTTCAGTTTTTAGAGGGCAAGGCCCGTCGTCGGCTGTTCGACGTTGCCCCCCCCTCCGACGTGTGGGTATTCAGCGAGCGGCGGACCTGCGCCAAAAACGGGGATTTTTCCAAGGCCGAAGGTGGGGCGATTGCATACGCATGGTTCCATTGGATTAAAAGCTACCGCGGAAACTGCACCATCAAATGGTTATGAACTACAACCCCCAACTGACGCTTTTTTGATTATGGCCGGAGACTGGATAAAAGTTGAACACACAACACCCGACAAGCCCGAAGTGGTGAAGCTGGCGGAAATACTGCACATGGATGACCCTGATTTTGTGCTGGGGAAACTGTGGCGGTTTTGGGCGTGGGCCGATGCCAATACTCAAGACGGAATCCTTAAGACGAAATATGCACACATCGACCGGGTTGTTTATTGTCCCGGATTTGCCCGCGGCCTTGTCTCCGTTGGCTGGTTGCAAGGCCGTGAAGGCGCCCTTGTAATCCCCAACTTTGACCGCCACAACGGCAATTCCTCCAAGGCCCGCGCCTTGGAAGCGGAAGCAAAACGAATCCGGCGATCTCTGAAAGACCAATCCGACAACGTTTCCGACATGGCGTCCGACAAAAGTCCGACACCATGTCCGACCGTTGTCCGACACAATGTCCGACCAGAGAAGAGAAGAGAAGAGAATAATAATATTGGAGAAAACACAGCCTATTCCCGGCAACGAGCTTTGCCGGAGGATTCCGACAAAGTGAAAGCCTACCTCCAAGCCGAAGCATTGAGGGGCCGTCTGCTTCTCAATGAATCTCAAATCAACGAATTATCAATGCTTTTCTACGCTGATAAAGAGGCTTGCGGATGGGTGGATGCCAAGGGGAACCCCATCAACAACTGGCAAGCCGCCGCATTGGCTTACGCCTTGCGCTATGCCGAAAACCGAAGAGGAACGCCCTCACCATCAACAACCACACCAGGAAGGAGAACTTATGGATATTAACACATCACGGAATTTGCACAACGTGCGGGATATGTTTGGAGACGGGTCTATCGACGCCCTGCTGGACAGGCTTTCGGCCCTCGCATCGGACGACCCCGAACTTGACGCCAAAGTGGAGCAGGAACGGCTCACGCGGGAAGCCATGCAACAGGCCCAGGAAGAATTTCACCTCTTGCTGGCCTCTGGCTTCCCCAAAATGGCCGTTTTAGCTCTGGATAGGGTAAACGATGCAGAAAGCCCGTGGAAAGCCGCCAGAGACCGTTTAGCGGACTTTGCTCGGAAGTCCGGAGCAATCATTGCGCTTCATGGGCCCTGCGGCACTGGCAAAACTGTGATGGCAACATCCCTGGCCCGCGGCCTGGTGCGGCTCGGAAGGTCCGTCAAATACGTCAAAGCGTATGACTACTGCCTTGATTTGCGGGAGTCCAAGCGGGAAAATGATATTGCCAGGGCGTTCAAGCGTCCTACCTATTTGGTTATTGACGAATTCCACGAGCTCAAGAGATCGGATTTTTCTCAATATTCCATTGACCGTCTTATCGACAGCCGTCACCAGGACGGAAAAATTACTGTGGTCATTTCCAATCTCATCGGGGAAGACGTCGAGCCGAGTCTTGGTCCCTCCATTACTTCCCGGATGCACATGACAGGCGGCGCCATCCCGTGCGAGTGGCAGTCCTACCGCGAGATCAACTACCATCCCAGGAAATAGCCTTGGAATCTCGTATACCCCCTGGAATCTCGTATACCCCCTGGAATCTCGTATACCCCCTGGAATCTCGTATAGGGGCGCTTTTTATCTTGGAAAGATCAAGATTGTTTCTTTGTAGACCGACCCCTTGTATCAAACGCCGGGATATTTAATTTTCTCCTTGCTTTTCCGATAACTTGTATTGATTTGCCTGTTTTATTAGCGACTTCTTTATCAGTCATTGTGCCCAGCAGGGATTTAATGTATTCGTCCCTTTCTATTGTTTCTTGCAAGCTTTTTTCCTCACGTAATGCCGGAACATTCAATTTCTGTCTAATTCTTCTTACTACCTCGTTATCAATATTAAATTTTTCGGCTATTACTCTATCATAAACTTTCCCAAGCATAGATAAGAGTTTTTTACGTTGGTCCGGTGAAAATCTTTCTAAAATGCTTTTATTGAAAGGCTTAATTTTGTTCTGTTCTCTAAATTTTTTAATTACATATGGGCTGTACCCTGTTTTTTTTGAAATTTTTAAATCTGATACTCTTCCCAATAAATTAAGAATCATATCCTTGTCCGCATCCTTAATGGGGGAGTATGGAGCTTGAGCAATTTTTAATTTTCTACGGTTCCGCGCTACAAAATTAAGCGATATTCCAAACTTTTCAGCAATTTCGCTATCAGGAAATTTTCCAAGCATAGATAGCATTTCTTCGCGTTTCATTTTGGGGAATTTAGTATCAGGTAATGATGGAATGCCCATCTTTTTTCTAATAAGCGCAATTCCTGCCTTGGAATAACCGAATTTTTTAGCAATTTCATCATCCGGGGTCTTTCCAAGCATGTTAATTAACTCTTCGGGATACTCTTTTTTCTTGTGTGGTTTATTTGGGTCTCGTGGCTGACGGGGTTTACGCGGCCCCTTATATGACTTAATCCCTAATTTCTTTCTAAGGTAGGCTACTCTGGAATTTGAGTATCCAAACTTCTTGGCACACTCCGAGTCAGGAATTTTTCCGAGCACTGCAATAAGCTCTTCATCATGTTGGATGCGGATTGCTTCAGGGCTGCAATACTTTTTGATACCTAATTTATAGCGTTCAGTCTGGACCGTGACGCGCGCTATTCCGAGTAGCTCGGCGATTTCCAGATCAGGTTTTTTGCCCAACATGGACCGCATCTCTTCACGCTGTTCGTGAGAAAGAATGCGGTAAAACCTCTTTTCTCGGTATTTCTCATGCAATAAATCCATGAGTAATTGCATGTATTCAGGCGTGGGGTATGGTTTTTTAGTATTTAACCATTTCCAAATAACATCTTCCGTCACCCGCATCATCTGCGCGGCCCTTTTTACAGCTTGGGTAGGATTTGGAAGATTGTTGGCAGTTTGAAGCCAGTCGATAAATTCTTGTGCGGTCATAGTGAGAAAGGAGGGGCGGCTTTGCCGCCCCTGGGGGTTATTTAGCGAGCTTCAACGCGGGAAGCGTCCTGCGTCCAGTTGAGGTTTTCTCCGTCAATTTCTTCGCCCGTCATTTGTTCAAAGGCCATGAAGATTTCAACCTTGTTCCCTTCTGCATCATAGCCAGGAGCAGACCATTCTTCCATGTAGCTGCCGTCCTCGTATTTGTCCGCGTAGGAGCCAGGGAAAACCCTGTTGGTGTATTCCATCTGGCGCGCTGCATAATAGGTCTTGCCTTCAAAGTCGTAGCTGCCGAATTCACGTTCAAGAGCGGTCAGGTTGATTTCTTCTCCGTCTTCCGTGGTGATGATTTTGTTATCGTTCATTGTCTTGTTCTTTCTAGTTTTGTTGTTTGGATTATGTCTTCGTTCGGTCCCTTACCTCCCGTCAACAAAATTAAGTTACTATAAAATTTATAGTAACGCAAGAGAAAAAATGAAAAAAGGTGAAAAAAGTTGTCATTCCGTTTTTGCTTGCGGTCTGGCGCAAAATATGAGAGAAGTAATTTGTTCTTTCTAGGAACACGTCAGCCCTCCGGGGCTGTGGATTAAAACGATCACAAGATCAGCACGAGCGGAAACGCTCATTCCCTTAAAAAGGGCGGTTCTTCGGGGCTGCCCTTTTTTATTCCTTCGGGACGGCAGGGGCGGCAAGTACCCGCCATCCGGCGCCGCCGCCATGTCCGCATTTACGGAAGCGTTGTGCAGCACAAACCAGGAGCTTATAGACCTTTTTCCCCTTTTCTTCGCCGTACCGGTCTATCATGTAGAGTTTGAGATTCCGAGCCGTGACTTTCTCTCCATCCGGGGATTCCAGCAGCCATATCTTTGCATGGCAATTTGTCTCAAATTTCCCTGTTCTGGGGTGCTTCCTGGGGCCGGGAACTCCCCGATGCTTGCAAGCCTCCTGAAAGGCTTCTGACGTGATTTTCCGCCCCTTCTGGGCTGCATTCGCGCAAGGATAAGAGCAATGTTTCCGCCGAAAGAGTTTTTTAGCGCGGAATTCCTTTCCGCACACGGGGCAGGTGATAGTTTCCCAGGCGGCGTCATAGTGTGCCTTGAGACATGCGCGGGAGCAGTACACTCTTTCCCGCGATCCGTAGCGCGGCGGAACATCCTTGCCGCATATAGGACACTTTTTCACAAAATCTGTATATGTGAGAGGGTCAGATTTGTCAATGGCCCCAGAAAGGAATGAACAAACAGAGTGCTTGATTTGTTAGCCACTTGTCCTCTAGAGTAGACCCGCAGGAAAAAGAAGCAATCACCTACCACCAACAAGAAAATAGGACGGCCCAGCCTCTATACGGAGGCGTTAGCTGCCGAGATAGCCTCTCGCTTAGCCAACGGGGAAACGATGAAGTCCATTTGCTCGGACGATCACATGCCGGAGGTTTTAACTGTCTGGAGATGGAGGCACGAACGGGAAGAGTTTTGTAAACTCATTCAGCGCGCGCGGGAAGCGCAGTCGGAAGCCATGCTCGACGAGTGTCAGTCTTTGTCAGATGCCGCTGCCCAGGTTGCCCTCGACCCCGACTGCGGATCCGCCTCCGTCGCTGCCAAGAAGCTCGCCATTGAAACCCGGCTGAAAGTCGCTGCCCGTTTCGCTCCCGAAAAATTTGGAGACCGGGTCCGCCAGGACGTCGCCGGCGTTCCCGGGGCGCCGCTGGAACGGAAAATCACGCTGGACCCCGAGCAGCTCGCCCAGCTGCAGGAAGACGAGAAAACCGCGCTGGAAACCATTGCCGGCAAACTCCACCCTTAACCGAGCAGGAATCATCTCCCCGTCAGCTTCTTCCTCCGTCACATCCTCGGACTCGATCCTTATCCCTGGCAAATCGAGGCCATCAAGGCGTTGCTTCTCGGAAAGGTGAGGCTGGGAGGCCGAAGCGTGGCCATGGTTGCTCCGAACGGATCGGGAAAGACGAGCCTATCCATTGCGCCGGCAATCCTGTGTTTCCTTACCTATTTTCCTCGGGGTCAGGTGCCAGTCACGTCATCATCGTGGATGCAGGTAGAAAAACAGCTCTTTCCCGCGCTTCGCCGTTATATGGATAACCCCTTCTTTGACGGCTGGACATTCAACAAAACCGAAATCCGCACGCCGGAAGGAGGATTTGCCGTGGGATTCTCCACCGACAACGCCGGACGCGCGGAAGGATGGCACCCGAAAATCTCGCCCGACGTTGACCCGGTCTTTTACGTCCTCGATGAAGCCAAGACCATCCCGGACCCCATCTTCACCGCTGTTTCCCGCTGCACGCTCTTCAACGCGTTCATCACCTCGTCGCCGGGTGCCGATTCCGGAACCTTTTACGACTGCTTCCACAAAAATTCATCCCTCTACTACAAAATCCGCGTTAAATACGAGGATTGCCCGCACATCGAAATCAACGATCCAGGCAAGGCCGAACGCCTGAAAAAAGAATACGGCGAACAGTCCTCCTTCTACCGCTCGGCCATCCTCGGCGAATTCACGGACCTTGACGGGCAATCCGTCATTTCCCGCCGCGCCATCATGGAGCTGCTCAACAACCCGCCTCCCTTTTTGGACACCGGGGAGACCTGCGGCGGCTTTGACTTCGCCGCCGGGGGCGACGAAAACGTCTTTGCGGCCGGGCAGGGCAATCGCTTCTTCATTGCCGACCACTGGTCAGCCCCCGACACCGTCGGAGCCCGCGGACGGTTCCGGCGCAAAGCCGCCGAGCTTGGCATTCCCGCCGACAGTATCTTTGCCGACGGTGATGGACTCGGGCTCCCCATCATCGACGACTTCCGGGCCGAGGGCTTCCCGATACACTCCTACCGGGGCGGCTTTCCGTCCGACGATACGCAGGCCTTTGTCAATCTGCGCGCCCAGGCCTGGAGAGCGCTCGCCCGTGCGATCGAGGAAAAAGAGCTCATTCTCGACATCGACGAGGACACAATCGAACAGCTGGTCGCACCGCGCGTCCAGACAGACGCGATCGGGCGTGTCAAAATCGAGAGCAAGGAGGACATGGCAAAGCGTGGAGTTCGTTCTCCCGACCGGGCCGACGCTCTTGTCATGGCGTGGCATGCACGAAAACACAGCGGCTTGGTCAGGGAGCTTGGAGCCTGGTATGTCACAAGACCAAAAAGAAATCGTTCCATCGGCAGGTATTAGGGTTGACAATATATCAACATATCTATATGTATTGATGTATATTCAATCGCAGGGTGGTGAAACGGTATCATACGGGGTTCCTGTCCCCGTGTCGGAGGTTCAACTCCTCCCCCTGCAACCAATATTTCTCACCGTCTCAGTCGCAGGTTAAACGCCGTCAAAAATATCATCAACGCTCCCAAGCTGGTCGCACAACAAGAGACCAGAATCAAGGAGCTTGAGACAGACCTTGCCCGACGCGCCTTAACGGACCGGAGCCGCCTTCCTGGCCGCCCCCAATGGTTTGAATACTGGGATCCTCTCCAGGGGGCGGGCCTGCAAACCCTCATTGATGCCCGCAATGAGGCCAGAAGGGGAGCCTTTGCGCGGCAAATGCTCATTTGGGACGAGGTAATCTATTCGGACGGCATGCTGGGCATGCTCTATTCGCGGATGATTGAAAGCGTGTCCATGCAGGGATGGAAAATTGACGCCGCCAATGACAGCCCCGAAGCACAGAGACAGAAAAACGCCCTGGAAGAATTCTACAACTCCATTAACGGCCTTCAGCCGGCGTTTGGGCAACTCGCTTCCGCGGTATTTTACGGCTACGCCCATTTGCAATTTATCGAGGACGCCTGGGGCCGGAGGTTTGAATTTATTCCGCAGCGTTATTGGGTGCGCCCGGGCGAGCTGAACGAGTGGCAGTTTAACCCACAATGCCATATTGGCGTGGATACGGGAGAAAGCGTGGAAGAGGAAACGCTTGTGGTGATGGAGCATCCCTATCCCATCCTGTTTCCTGCCTCCCGAGCCTCCTTTGAGCGCAACCATGCCAAGATTGTCTGGGACAACCACATGGACCGCTACGGGTCCGCCCCGGTCATCATCACGGCTCCCAAAGAAGCAAGCGCCGCTGTCATGGACGCACTTGAGCGCGCCTGCGAAGAACTCAAGTCAGGTGCATCCGTCGTCCTGCCTCCCGGATGTACGGCGGAACCCCTCAAGGCATCCTCCATCAATGAAAACTATTTCCTCTCGCGTATCAATCTTGCCGACAAGGATCAGGTACGCTTTGTGATGGCCGGCACTCTGACTGTGTTGAACGAATCGGGATCCGGCACCCTGGCCGGGGGAGCGCATACAGATAGCTGGAATTCCGTCGTGTCCGCTGTGTGCAGCAAAGTGGCGGAAGCCTTTAATACTGCCGTTAATCCTCTTGTGCTGGGAGACGCAGAACCGCTGGCCCGACTCCAGATCACCTTTGATACCGTCCAGACGCCGCTGCAGAAGGCGGAAGAAATCGCCGCTCTTGCGGATGGAGGCGTGCGGTTGGAAAAGACGGAAGTTGAAGAGAAGCTCGGCATGTCCGTCGAGGACACCCGGGATGCCGCTCCTCCTGTGGCAGCATCCAACCGGGAAGCTGAAGATAACGGTATACCGCCCGACGCTTTTGAACAATTGAGGGAGCTTATCAACAATGCGCTGATGAAAGGGTTTTACGATGATCAGTACAAAACAAATCAATGATTTAAGCGATCCGAAGAACGGATGGTATCACATCGAGAAATCCGGCGATCACGAGGTTGACTACGGGGAAGGACCCGCGCTCCTTCGCATTGATGAAGAGGTCATTCAAAGAATGGTGGATGAATTCAATTCCCGCACTTTCGATGGCCCCGGCATGCTGATTGACGGCGATCACCTCAGCCATGACGTCAGCCGCGATACGCGGGCCCTGGGCTGGCTGAAAAAACTGGATACCTACCGGGATCCGTCAGGCAGCCTGGAATTGTACGGTTTTATCGACTGGACGCCACGCGGACTGCAAATGCTTATCGACAAGGAGTACACGCAATCGTCTACGGAGTATATGGACGGCATGACCTTGGAGGACGGCGTTTACACTCCCACTCGCCTGACGGGATTCGCGTTGACCAACCGTCCGCGCATCAAGGGCAAGCGCCCGCTCATCAATAGACAGACTTCCCCCGACAAGGACGGGGGCGAAAACAAAAGCCCCGAAGAGGGGGAAACCAACCAAGACAAAACGATGAAAGAAAACGCCGAAGAATACCCGGCGAAGGAAATGGACCGAGCCCAGCGGGCTCTGTTTGATTCCCTGCTCGATAAATTGGACGTCGAATTTGACGGAACCGATGACATGTCCAGGGAAATCCTCCGCCGCGTGGATGAACTTCTCGATCTGGAAAAGAGAGAGAAGAATGCCGTGAACGCCGAAGTGGACGAAGCCGTCAGTACGTATGAAAACGCACTGGACGAGGAAGAACGCGAGGAGTTTACGGAAGAACGCCGGGAAGAGCTGAAAAACTCTCTCCGGGAAAGCCCCGCCGCACTGGGCGCCTTTGTCAAGGCTCTCAATCGGTCCGCGAAGTCAAAGCCGCCGCATGACGTTGTTGACGAAAGCCGCCGCAATCCAGTTGGAAGAACGTCCTTGAACCGCCGTGCCACCCAGGCGCCGCCCAATCCGTTCCGCAAAAAGGAATCCATCGACGGATTCCGGAACCGCGTGGACGAATTGATGAAGGGCGGCATGAAGCGGTACGACGCTTTCCAGAAAGCCACCGAAGAAGGCTACATTGTAACCTCCGAACGATAACCCCAACCTGATACAAACCAATGCCATCACTCAATGTAACCCAGAAAAGCGCCATCGTCTATTTCAACACCCCGGAGGGTGTTGACCTGTGCGGACAGGAAGGAACCGTCGTGGCGCTGACCGCCAACCCGGACATCCCCGAGTTTATCGGGACGCCGTTGTCCACCATCCCTACGCAGACACAGCTGCTCGGCGTAGTCCTGCAAGGGCAGCCCAACCAGGGAACCTGCGTCGCCGCTCTCGTCGGCATGTATGCAGGCCTGATCAAGGCAGCTCTTTCCGACACGCCGGGCACGATCAACGCCGGAACGCCCCTCACCATCACGGCCAACGGAGCATGGAAGGCCGCCGCCAGCGGAGAAACTGTCTATGCCCGCGTGATCCACGCCCAGTGGGAACAGGGCATGGTGGAAATCGGATTCGTCCCCTCCTACCAGGTCGCAGCTGTGTAGCATCAACACTAATCAATAGAAAGACAAAGAACAAGGGCTACTCCATTTTGCTCAGCCGTCCAGTTCACCGATGTTCTGACCGCTTATTCTGCGGGTTCCGGAAACACCGAAGAGAACTCCATTATCAGCCGCATTGCGCCGATCGTCCCGGTTTACGACCTCAATTTCCAGTACAAGGTCTGGGACACGGAATCTGCCTTTACGGTCCAGCCGATCCAGGTGGGACCGGGCGAACCTCCCCGCCAGACCGTCCTGCGCGGCAGGAACGAAACCGACACCCTTCAGGGGTACGGCTTAACCTTGCCGATTCCGGACGCCTTGCTGGGCGTCAACCGCGAAAAGGCGCAGGCTATCACCCTGGCGGAATACAAGCTCATCGAATCACAGTTTGTGACCTCGTATGAATATGAACGTGCCAAGCTCATCACCAGCCAGTTGCCTGCCGCAGCCGGTTACGGGGACTGGGCCAACGAACAGAAGAATCCGCTGACGGATCTGGATAATGCCATCCTGTCCATCAATGCGGCGACTGGACACATGCCTAACACCATCGTCTTTGGCATCAACGCCTGGCAGCTCCTGCGAGCCAACCCCATTGCCAGACAGGTGGTGTCATTCAACAGTGTCGGCCTCTTCAACGAAGACCTGCTCCGCAATGCGCTGATTCGGCCTATCAGGGATATTTACATCGCAGCCATGCCCTACCGCGACGCTTCCGGCGACGCCAAGACCATCATGGAGAACGAAGTCTATGTCCTGTACAAGGAAGACTCCCCGACGCAGTTCGACGCCTCTGCCATCAAGACGTTTGGTTTGTCCGGCAAGCTCCGCCGCGAAGTCATCACGGAATACAAGCCGACGCCCGCTTTGACGCTGGTAACCAACCGCGTCTACTCGCTGACCAAGCTGACCAACCCGTCCGCCATCGTCCGCATCGACGCGACGGCCACGGCTTAACCCACCCAACCCGCCTCCATCATGTCCGCCTTTCCCGCCTGGTCCACCATCACTACGGATGAAGCCGACCGACTCCTCGGCCTCAACACTGCGGAGCGCGACGCCCTGGTGAAAGCCGGGGAGCTGCGCAGCCTGGACTACCGGGACGTCATGATGGAGGCGGTCAACGATGTCTGCATGGCCATCCGCGGGGCGCTGGCCAACAACCTCGCCCTGCGGCAATCGCTCCAGAATAGCGGCATGTACGACATCCCGCAGAGCATGCGCTCCCTGGCGTGGCCGCTGATCATCCGGCAGCTTTACCTGCGCTACCAGATCAACCTGACCGAAACGCGCCAGAAAGCCGCTGAATCGGCCGATGAGATGCTGGCCCGCTATGCACGAGGCGAAATGCTGCCGGAAAGCGTAGACGGCGCCGCCCCGGCGGACCCCGCCTACATGATGCCGCGCTTCACTCAGCGCCCCTGGTTCAACCCCATGAGAAGCACCTACCGATGATGACCGCCGCCCAGATGGAGATGATCGCCAACGACTACGCCGAACGCGCCTTTTTCGTGTCCGGCGTGGAGCCCGGCGTTATCCTGTCCGACTTTGAGGAAAAGGCGGGGAAGGTCGCCTCCGGCGCCCTGAGCTATGAAGAGGCGCAGCAGTCCATCCGCGAAACCCTGCGCCAGCAGGGCTACCGACCGCCGGCAACGGGGCAGGGCGGCATTCAGGATTTGTCATCCTGGCTTCGTATCCAGGTCGTCATGGAAACCAATGCGGCCATGGCGCACGGCTACCGGAACTGGTATAACTGGACACAGGACGACGACACCGCCGCCTTTAAATTTTACCGTTCCCAGGGCCGGGAAGACCCGCGCTACTGGGCTGAACGCTGGAACCGTGCCAGAACCGGATTGGAGAACGAGGCCACGGAGGCAGTTTCTTCTGGTTTCATCCGCGGCGAAACCGTCGGCTACGCCCTGGCGGCCTCCGACATCTGGATTCGCCTCTCGCGCTTCGGAACGCCTTATCCTCCCTTCGATTACCTTTCCGGCATGAACATTGCCCCCGTGGGAGCCGAAGAAGCCCGCGCGGCCGGACTGGAGGTTTCCCGCGTCCGTCTCGCTCCCGCCAGCTTCAACGCCACTCTGGAAAGCAATACTATAAGTATCACGAACGCCAATAAAAAGAAGATCCGCCGCATCCTGAAAGACGCCGTGCGTGTTAAAACCGAGAACGACCGCAATACCACCTTTACCTACACCGACCCGAACGGGACGCGCCCTTACACGGACGCGGAACTGGCGGAAGTCCTGTCCGGGGATTTCCCAGAAGAGATCCCCTTGCGCCAGGCCCAGGCGTTCCGTCTGGCGGCAGCCGGGGGAGCCGTGGCCGGAACGCTGGCATCACTTTACCTCGACCGCCTGCTGGACCGTCTGGCTTCCGAGCCGGAAGGTGATTGGTACGCCCGGCCCGCAGACGTGGCCGCCGCGTCCTCCCGCCAGTATATCCCCGTTTCCCCAAAGGAAGAGGGGGAATTCACCTATCCCATTACCTCCGGGCACGTCAGGAAAGTGGAAGACGTCGCCGGAGCCCTCAATGTGGAACTGTCAACCCCTTACGTTTTACCCGTCAAATGGCTGTAACCGTCCACATCGACCAATCCGCGATTAACCGCGCGTTTGCCGACATGGCGCCGTCCGCCGCCCTGCACAAGACCGCCATCCGCAAGGCGGGCGTTGCCCTCAGTCTGATGATTCAGCAAACCTTGCGCCAGCAGGGCAAGGACTACTACGACGCCGCGGCGGACGCCACCAGCATGGAAGAAACCGCCGAAGGCGTCAGCGTCTCCATTGCCTGGCGCGGCATCGGCCTGCACTGGATAGGCACGCAGGGCTACCTGGGCGGCCCGCTGCGGCCCACCGGACGCACTTCGGAAGTCACCGGCAAGCCGATTCAGAACCTCGCCATCCCCACCATCAACGCGCCACGAGGGCATGGAGGGACCCGAAGCATTTACAGCGCAGGCTTCCGCAAAGAGGACTTGCAATTCATCCCCTCCAAAAATGGAGGACGGAATGGAAATGTAACCGGTGTCCTGATTCTCAAGACAGCCCAGTCCTCCACCGGGAAGAAAGCGGCCCGCAAGCTTTTCAGCAAAGGAACGAAAACAGGAGACGTCCTCTATATCCTGTGCCGGGAAGTAACGATTGCTCCTACTCCTGGCATCCTGCCGACGATGGACCAAATGGCGCAGCGCGCCGCGGAAACATACCTCACCCAAATCGGAAACGAATCATGATCCCCTCCATTGACCAGACCATGAGCTGCCGCATCATTGAGCGGCTCAAAAGCAGCAAGGAATTGAGCTGCCACATCTTTGACGCGCCCTTTGATCCGGAGTATGCCGCCAATGACATCATCATGTCTGCAATGGGGAATAACGGCGTGGTGCTGGTGTGTCCCGGGGATGCGGATGAATACCAGGACGGACACGGGCAGACGGCGGAACCTACCATGTGGAGGCAGTATTTCATTATTGTAGCCATCTATCACAACGCTGCCCTGTTCCCGGAGGAATGCCTGACGCCGGCCTACTATTTGCGCGCCGTGGGCGACGTGATTGAGCATGCCCTGTGGAACTGGAATCCACTTCCGTTTCCCGCGCCCGCCATGATGAAGCCCAAGATCAAGGGGCGCTTTGCCTCTTCCGGGATTATCGACGGAGAGAAGAGGCAAATGAACGTCTTGACCGTGGACTACCGCGTCCCGATCAATATCAACATACGAACCAAAACGGAATTCCATGAGCAGAACGCCAAAAAATAAACAGCAAAAAGACCAGGGGGATCACCAGGACAAGGTGACCGTCCGCGTCGTCAGCACGAAAACAGAACTGGATGGAGGGCTGGTCATCAGCCTCTTCATGAAAACCGATACCCTGGAACTTCCCTCGCCCGTCGCGGAAGCTCTGAAAACCCTCAACCTGGTTGAACTCAAATGAGCAAAGCAAATACCTCCAACACAGAACCGGACAAGAAGACGGAGCAGGCCGCCGTCATCGACACCAACGTCATTATCCTGAAAAAAACCAGGGTAGGAAACTCCATATTCTTGCCAAAAGCCAGAATATCTGTTACGAAGGCTTTAGCTGAAAAGCTGGAGGCCGACGGCAAGGCAACCATCGTTTATTAAACCCATTCAAGCATCAGGCCTAATACTTACGACCCTACTTACAGCAATCGCAATGTGACTCCGCAGATTACGGGCGTCCTGGCGATTTTTCTCCCTGACGGCATCAAGGTGACCGAGGAAGGCGGCGCCTCCTACGTTACCGGACCCTATCAGTTCCCGGAGCCTCCTACCGCGCCCCCCGTCGATCCGACGGCTGGCCCCGAATTTCCCTGGGTGAGCTTTGGCTTGCTGGGAGCCTTCCAATCCGTAGCTACGCAGGTGGAAGGAGAAGTGACGCGCTTCTACGGTGGAGCTCTAGGCTACCGTGTTCAGCGCAAAAACACCACTACCGGCAAGCGCATGACCTTCACGACGCCGGATATGTCCCCGGAATACTTCCAGCTCTCTTTTGCGCTGGGCGCAGCCCCGGCCAACGGCAAGGAAGCCGTCGCCATCGGGCACGGCGGCGACAATAAAATAGAAGGCTACCTGCAACTGTGGTATCAGAACGATATTGGCGAGATATTCCTTACCTACATCGGGCATGGCGCCTTGCGTCTCCTGCAGGATCCGGAACACACAACCGCGGTGGCGTCCGCACAGTTTGAATTTGAGATGGATTACAAGGGTCAGTACCAGGCCACGCCGTCCAATATTCAGGATGTGACGACGACGCCCGCTTCCTGACATACCAACCCAAGGGGCGCAAAAGCGCCCCGCAACCCTTTTTCTTCCGCTTCAGGCAACAGGCAGGCAAATATGATATACGGACCGTCACGGGACTCAACCAGTCACTGGTCGTGCGCGTGGTGGATTTCCAGGGAGATCCCGTCGATATGGGCGGCGTCACCCTGCGCGGAGCCGTTCGCCTCAAGACGGGTATTGCCGAGTTCGGCTTTTCCCGTGACGACGAGGGCAACGGCGTGATTTCGTGGGCCTCGGTGCCCGCGGGCATGTGGTCCTACGATGTCTTCATGGATGACGGCAACGAGGAAAGCCCGCTTCTCTACGGATGCTTTGTTTCTTCGGGCCGGGTGACGCCGGACTTGCCGGACGAGCAGCAGGCGGTAGCGGGTGCGGTCGTCGTGCAGCTGCCGGAAGAAAGCGGATGCGTGCAAGTCGTGCTTGATAATGCGTCAAGCGCCGCCTGGTACGCGGAGCAGGCCAAGAAGTACGCCGAGAATTTCAATCTTTCGGTGGACCGGGTCACTACCGGCGAGCCTGGCACTCCTGCCGCAGCGGAAGCCGTGAAAGGCTCGGAAGCGGGCTCTTATCTGTTGTCGTTTACCATCCCCAAAGGAGACGCCGGTCCCGAAGGCCCACCAGGCCCGCAGGGGGAACCGGGCGAAACCGGCCCCGAAGGCCCTCAGGGTCCCAGGGGTGACGCAGGGCCTCAAGGTCCTCAGGGAGCTACCGGAGAGCAGGGACCAAAAGGCGACATTGGAGAAACCGGACCGCAGGGTCCTGCCGGCCCGCAAGGACCCGAGGGGCCGGAGGGTCCCCAAGGGCCCCGTGGCGAGAAAGGAGATACCGGGGATGTTAATCCGGACGGGTCTTATAACTGGACGCAGCCGCAGACCTACGACGCCACGATCACCGCAATCGAAGGAGTCCGTGTGCCGCTGCCCGCCACAGGGCAGAATGCCATTTCCTATGAGGGAATGATAACCATGACGGCTGCCGGCCAATGGAGCCGCGCCAACTATTTTCTGGAATCCGTCATTCCGTCATGGGTGACCGCCTTGGTGGAAGCCCAGTCGTTGAACACAAGCTACACAATTGCTACCGCTAACGCCTCTCTAAAGAAGGGAGTATTTAATAACGACTTGTGCGATATGGTATTAACCATGACGGCGGCAGGGGGTGTTTCTGTTATCGGCAAATCCACGGGATCATGGAAATTTGCCAATTACATGGGCAACAATAGAAATAACGAATATGCTGCCGCTTGCGTCTGGCGGATACTTGGCTCCGACAAGGTGTCGGTTCTCTTGGGCAGCACTGCCCAGGGGTACGCTACGACTACCGATCCGCTGGCGTCCTGCTATTCACATCCTGTGCACTGGGTGGATTATGCCTGGGATAATGCAAATTACAGGTATCCGCAAAACAATACAGTCAATGGAGCGAGAGGGGGCGACAATGTGCCGGCGTATCAGATCACTACCTACCCTATGGGGTATCTGGGAAGCAATAAGTCGGCCTTGATAAGGGGGACGTTTTACGGACCCCTCAAGGTAGATTCCCATTATGTTTGGGCATTGGCTCCGGCTTTTACCTACGTCTCCGCGGCCATGACGCCACCCAACCCCGATGACCAGGAGATTTACAATCGCTGGGCCTTGTTTGTGGACAAGCAATATGTAATGGATATGGCTTCCTCCTTTTGGGGCGCCGGCAACACAGCATGCCTTACAACCAAATTCAAGGCACACGAAGTCAGCGGGACTTATCAGGCGGGCCTCCGTATGGGAGGGATAAGGATAGACAATGCACCCTCACTGGGCATAACCAACTCCTGGGTCCTCATGAAGGACACGGTAATGGAGGGTGTGACTCCTAAACCGGTTCCGGAAGTAACGGCTTCTGCGCATGAAGTGCCGGCCTCTGGCGGCGACGTGACATTGACGGCGTCTTCCGTCCTCTCCGAAGCTATCTATGTGCTGAACGATACCATGTGCGGGCATGACCCCGCCGCCGTATGGTGCAGCCAATCCGCGGAGCAGATACCAGCCGGCGGCGGCCAAATCACCCTGACGCTTGCCCCCAACACGACCGGGCAACCCCGGCAAGTGTGGGTTTTTGTCGGCCACCACTATGCCCAGACCGCTGTCGTAGAAATCAACCAATTAGCGCAATAACACCATGCAAGAGATACATTTACAGTTCCCTAAGCCCGGACAGTGGAACGAATTTGTTATGACCGCCAGATTTCCCGACAATAACAGATTTGCACTCTCCCTCTGCTATACACAAGCAGATATACCCGCCGACCAAGCCCCGGCCTTGAAAGCAGCGGTGGCCGCGATCGCCGGCATGGACGAGGACTGGCAAGCGGTGCAGGTTTGGGTGCGGTGCAACTGGGTATTCCAGGCGCCGACTGGAGATGCAGACAATTACCAGTCCACAGAGGCGGTGATCCTTACGGTTGAGGCCGTCAATGCGGATGGTGGGCGCCGGACATTCACGTCTGCGGACTACCCGGAATTCATCATCACGGACCCCGCCGCCGTGGCGTTTTTCAAATACTTCACCAATAACAACATAATCATATGACTACTAATAATCAATGCAATCATGCCGAGGCGATAGCCAAGGAAATGTACAACATGTACCAATCCGCCATATCCCACGCCCCGAAAGAAACGGGCTGGGAAGATGAACCGGCCTATGTCAGGCAAGCGTGGTATCACGTCGCAGACCAGGCCCTCACCATCATCGGCAAGCACGCCGTTGAGGACATCAAAGACTATCTCGGCATCAAGGCTTCCGGGGCTTCCTCCTGGTGGAAAAAAGCTCTCCTGGCTTTGGCTTCCGCCGCTGTGGGGATGCTCGGCTTATCTCTCTTCCAGGGCTGCGGGCACTCCGTAGACGTGACGCCAGGACGCACCGAGGTCTGCAAGGACGGTTCCTGCCTCGTCATTGAGCAGGGGCATATCTCCTATTCCCAGGCCCAGCCCAAGACGGAAGTTGAGCCCGTGGTGCAGGTAATCCCCAGCAAAAAATAACCATGTGCAAACTCTCCGAAGTACCGGCGCGTTTCCTGGATTTTGCCAAGGCTTCACCCATGCTTGCCTGCGTCATGCTGTCGTTGGTCATTTGCGGCGGGGCGTGCTGGTACATCGGAGATGTCATGGGACATCACAACGACCGACTTTGCGATCTGATGACGATGCAGACGCAGGCCCAGGTAGAGACGGCAAAGGCTATTCAGCTTCTTGCCGTCAGAATAGAGAATATCGAGCGGAAGCTTGAAAAATAGTCAACTGTAAAGTTTTTCTTACAAGTTCATACATATTAACAACCAATCAATTAAAGGAGAATACCCAGGAAAATAGCCATTGATATAGGCCATGCCAACAACACCGGAGCCCGTGGAAACGGGTTTGAAGAACACGCCGTAGCAGCGACGATTGCGGAACGCCTCGCGCCTATGCTCAGAAAGCTGGGCGCCCAGGTGGACGTAATTGACTTTCCGGCCCAGAGCAACACGGACGACCTGAACGCCACCATCAAGGCCACCAACGAAGGCGGCTACGACTTCGGGATTTCCCTGCATTGTGACTCATCGGATAATGTGCAAGCTCACGGCGCCCATGTGTGCTTCTATCCCGGGAGCGTTAAGGGAAGCCGGCTTGCCATGTGCATCGCGGAACCTCTTGCCCGGCTGCTCCCAGGACGGGACTGCACGGTGTTGGCCCGTCCGGGGCTGGCCGTCCTGAAAAGGACGCGCTGCCCGTGGGTGCTGTGCGAATGCGGCTTTATCACCAATCCTGAAAATGCCGCCCTTATGAAGGACCATCCCGAAGCCATTGCGGAAGCCATTGCGGAAGGAGTGAAGGCCTATTCCAAGCTGTAGACGATCATGATCTACGAGGCCCCATACTCCGCATGGTACGTTTCCGGAGCCGGAAACACGCTCCAACTCCTCAACCTCTGGGATGCCACGCCGGAGCCTCCCCGGTTCGGTGGAGACATAGAAGTCTTTGAAACGTCCCTGGTGGACGGCACGAGGGCTTTTGCGGAAGGATTGGGGTCTGCCGTAGAACACCGTACCTTTGCCTTTTACCGCTGGTTTAAGGACTACGAAGAAATGGCCAGGTATCAGGAAAACCTGGCTGTCTGGATGGCAACCAACCAGAACGGCACTCTGTACATGCAGTTTGCCGACCAGCCTCAATGGAGATTCACGTCCGTCCTTGCCGGCTACCAATTTGAAACGGAGAACTTCATTCCTCCTCCGTCGCCGGAAGACGGTTATTTGTGTCTGCTGGTATCCATCAACATGACGCTCACGGACCGGGTTCCCGACAATTCAGCCTGGGTGTTCTCCGTGACTCCTTCCTCGGTTTCCGTCCCGGCTGCCGGCGGACAATATGCGTTCTCCGTCGTCTCCTACTTCAACCCGGGCGAAATCGGGCAGGGCTGGAAAGCCTTTGAGAACGACGGCATCTCCATCTCCAACATCATCAACGGCAACAATGGCTCCTTCCGGGTTACAGTGCCTCCCAACGAAACTACGGAAGAAAAAAGCATTTATCTGACAGTTTCCCAGGACGGAACCGGAATCGCTCCTCTCATTGAGATCACCCAGGCGGCAGCCACGCCCCAGGAGAAAACGGTGGGCTCTCCCGTCTTCCTGGAAGGGGATCCTGCCAAGATTGCCGCCTTGGGAACGTTTAACTGGCGGCAATACCGGATGAAGTGGGGAGAACAGGTAGACGGTGATCCGCCGCCGGCAGCCTCCATCAAATCCGTCACCGTGGCCCGCGGGAGCGCCAACAACATCAGCGCTGCCCTTTCGCTGTACGTCCTCAATGAGGATGGGTCCACCACAACGCTGCTGGCTACCAGCAACGCCGCGGTTAATGACGCCGCCAGCCAGCAGGCGACATTCACCTTTCCGACGCCGCCCAAAGTGGAAGCCGGGATGCAGCTCATCTTCCAGCCCGGCGCCGTCGTATACACCAAAATTGAGAATATCGCGGCCTACGATTGGGGCGGCCTTGCCTATCAGCCTTATCCGGCCGCAATCACCACGCCTGCCGTGATGCCGGCCATGTCGCTGGACATAGAATACGTCGGATAACAACACCTTTTCAACATACCACCAATCATGACTGACCAATCCACTCAACCTGAAAACGGAATGGAACGGCTTTTCGGAGAATTTGCCGAAGCCTGCCTCAAGAACCCCTCCCTGGACCAGGCGACGCGAGCCTTGCGGGAAAGCGTCTTTGCCGCTGCCGGACAAGCCGGCGTCAACCCCTCCGAAGCCTTCGGCATTATCTTCCGGGATATGATGATGCTTGAATACTTCCAAAAACGCGTGGACGACGCCCGCGCCCGCCTCGCGGACGGGAAACTGCCTGCTTTCGCCCTCGAAGAAGCCAACACTCAACGATAACCCCCCACCAATATCACCATGGCTACCAAGAAAGAAATCGAAATCAACCTCAAGTCCACGCTGGACGGAAAAGGCGTGGAAGAAGCAAAGCAGAAGATTGACTCCCTGAATAAATCCACAGACCAGCTCGACAAAGGCAGTCAAAAGGCGACCAAGAGCATCAAGAACATGGGGCAGGGGATACTACAGGTTGCCTACTTCATGGATGACGTCCAATATGGCATCAAGGGCATCTTGAATAATATTCCGGGGCTGGTGATAGGCTTCGGCGGCGGCGCTGGCCTGGCCGGCGCTCTCTCCCTCGCCACGCTTGCAGGCGCGAAGCTCTACGAGTGGCTTTCCGATAGTTCTGACAAGACAGACGATCTTGCCAAGAAGATGAAGGATCGAAGCAAGGAAATTGCCGAAGCCTATCGTCAGTCAATCCGGGAAAGCTATCAGGCCTTGCAGGAATTCAACAAGGAAGAACGCACCAAGACCGTCAATGAAGAGTATCAAAACTATGTAAAGGGCATTACCCGGGAATTTGAATATCAGACGGAAGAGCTTGAAAAGCAAATTCGCCTGAGACGAGAGGAAGCGGCCCGTCAGAAGGGAATTGATACACGTCAGGCAGAGCTTGACCGCGTCAATTTGGAAGTGGACTACCAGGAAGGAAGAATCTCCAAGAGGCAACGCGATTACGGCCTGATGATGGTTGATCAGAATCTGGACCAGAAAATCCGCCAGAGTGATTTAGGCGTGGAGCAGGCTAATTATATGGATATTGGAAAACAGCTTGCGGAGGCAGTCAAGGCCCGAGATGCCGCCGAAGCTCATGCTTTTGATATGCAGTTTAAACAAGGGAACCTTCCTTCTCCTCAAAATATTCTTGGACTTTTACAGCAGCAAGAACGCGCTCAACGGAGGATCGACACTGCAGAAAGTCAACTTCCAGATTTACGCAGGGAAATATGGGAGAAAAATAAAGAGTATAACGCGGCTTTGCGACAAACTGGTGGTTATGAAAATTCAAACTCCATACAGGCGAAAAAAGAAATTGATGATTTAATTGCGAAGCAGGAGAGGCTTGTTGAATTAATCAAAACAGCGAGGGAAGAGGCTAATCAGGCAAACGATCAATTGGGATCCCTTCAGGCTGTGCTGAGAGAAGGCGGCGTAAATATTGAACTAGACTATGGACAAGGATCAGATGTGAATAGTCGTTTCAAGCAAGCCTCAACTGCGGTAGAAGAGTTTAAAAAAAATACGGATGCTGCGAAAAAACAATTTGATGTTTTAAGGGAGAAAGCTGGTTCACTGGGTGATGCGATGGCTTCCGCTGAGGCGTCCATCAAAAATATGGAGCAAACCGATGCTCTTCAAAATCAAATAGACGCCGGCAAGGTTAAATCATTTAACTTGCAAAGAGACAGGGAAGAAGCAGAGGAAGCCCGAAGAAATGAAGAAAAAATAAAGAAGGCTCGTGAGCAGGCCGAAAAGGAGGCTCAAAAGCAGACTGCCGAGAGGCAGCAGGCAATGATCCGCGGCATTACTCTTGAAGGCGTTCCCGAGCATCCTACCGCCCAGCAACGCCCCCGGATCGCAGCTGCCCGCGAAGCTTTGAATGCAGGGAAGAAACGCATTGCAGAAAGCATTTCGGCAACAGATACGGAAATCGACCCCAGCGAGCTTCAAGGCGCGTTTGACGTTATGGAAAACGCATTGAGAGAAAGTGGACAATACACAAAAAAATTAATGGATTATTTGAAAACCATAGCAACAGCACAAGCCGCGAATGTCAATGCTGTGCAAGTGGATACAAAAAAATATGTAGATGCTAAATTCGAGGAAATCTTGAAAATAGTGCAGAAGAGCAACGGAAGATTGCAAACAGGGATAAACAGGCTTGCCGGAGGCCATTAACAGCTTTTAGACTTGCACCCACGCCAGTTTATAGCACCATACCACTATGGCTAATTATTACGTTGCTTCCAACTCAAACAATGCCGAGGGCCCCTACTCTTTTGAAGAACTTGAGGCCTTATACAAGGAAGGGGAAATCTTATCAGAAACACTTGTTTTCCCTGAAGGCGGTCAAGAGTGGATGCCATTTGGAAGGGTTTATCATCTGACCAAAAACACCAACAGAAAAGCAGAAAAAAAAGAAACGGAGCGCAAACCAAAGAAGAGCTTTATTGAAGTTCTCTTAGATGAGTCAGAAAAAAGAAAAGCAGAAAAAAAAGAAACGGAGCGCAAACCAAAGAAGAGCTTTATTGAATGCTCTCTTAGAGATTCCAGAAAAAATCCTTCTTGGAAAGAAATCCAAGAACTAAACGATCAAGAGCCTCTAAAAATCACAATAGAGGGGATATTCCGTGTTGTTGGCGTAATAGCTTTACTTGCTGGGATTGTGCTGTTTTACTCTACCGCAGATGATGGGCAACAGGCCTTATGTTTCATTTACCTGATTTCTGGGGCTTTCTCTTGCCTCCTGTGTTTTTGGTTTGCGAAAGTGCTGACGTTGCTTCAGCAGATCGCCGACAAAAAATAAATATCAACCTAACCATATTCAAGCAGCAGGAACCATAACATCACCATAGATGACTTGCTGGCTCTCAAGCCATCAAGCCTCACGCACGATCAACAGAGCTTCTTCACGTCCACCATTACGGCAGTTTACCCCGTCAGGACGCTTGGGGAAACTTTGCCGTACAAGCAATTCGATACCGTCACCATCTCCCAAAACGGACAAGTCATCCTAGTGGGGCTGGTGTCCAATATTGAAAAAGTATACAGCGGCAGCCAGCGGTCCTGGAGGATTGTTTTTTCCGACCCCTGGTATTACCTCGCTAATTGCTATGCCTTGGAAAATGGATGGCAGCCGACGTTCGGGCTTTTCCCCCGTAAAGGCGTAGAGGGTATTATTCCCAAGGTCAACCTGAGCGGCGCTTTGTCCAGCGTGCTTGACATGGCAAAGCACCACCCAGCCAGCTATGAGCTGCGCATCAGAGACGACAAGCAGCTGATACCGTGGAATGCATCCTGCGACACTCTTCAAAGTCTGCTGCAGTCCATCCGGCGCTGGTCTCCGCGTATGGTCAGTTATTATGACTATACGGGAGAGAAACCGAAACTCATCATTACGGACTACGATTCTCTCGACCCTATTTCCCTGCCGCTGCAACCCTCCGCCACAGTCAAAAGCATAGACGTATCACTGTCACCGCGAGGCGACCTTGTTCCCCCCTGTGTTGCGATTGTGGCAGAATCTACCGGCAGTTCAGGCTATCGCGTCTCCTACCTTTCCAAGTACCCGGCGGACGGCGACCCTACGCTGCCGCATTCGATCGTCTATCGCGTCTCCTCTGACTTTTATTTCTCCAATTACAATGAGTCAGGCGGTTCCGCTTCCGAACCCCAGCCCGTAAAGACTTCCAGATCCGGCAGCTTGGCTTATCAGAAGATGATTGTCAAAGGGCGCCGCATTGACGCTGCGGACATGATCAACAGCTTTTGGGCACACCATTTCCCGTGGATGAAAGACATCCCGGCAGGGCAGCTTGTGACCTATTCCGACCGGGTCGTCACTCCCAAGGCATGGGAAGGCACGGAAGAGGAAAAACCCAAGGGGTACGACACCACGGCAACCGCATACGAACTTACAGACGGGCAGATTCACACAAAATCCCTGCGCCCTAAATGGTGCAATACCACCATCAAGCAGCGTCTAGCCATTCCGGAAAATGCCCCGGCCAAGTGGAGAGAAAAATTTAAGAACATCGGAGTAATTGGAGGAGGAGACACGCCTTGTTTCTGGCAGGAATTTTCCGTGGACCTGGTGACACTCGACCGCCCCAATGCTACCTATCCGATTGACGGCATTTATAACGGCGAACAGCCGTCAAACGATGAAGACGGACCCTCTACCGGACCCAATGACGGAATACCTTATGCCGACATAGCAAGAACGGTGTGGGAATCCATGCAGGAACTTCCCTATGACGGGTCTATCTCCTTTGCGGCTCGCGGGGGGGCTCAATACTGGCAATACATGGGGCGCCGTGTTTCCTTGCTTGGCGGCAATCCGGAATGGGAAACTATCAATACCATGGTGCAGACCGTAAGCCGTGACTTGCAGACCAATGTGATTGAGTTGTCTTACGGTGCGCCTCTTCAGTTGGGAATCGATGAGTTTATCGAATTGAAACGCGTCAATCGGGATTCCGCGGCTTCTTCCGCGTTGGAAAACATGCAGGGAGCGCCGGAACCAATTGACCTGACCTACGACCCCAAGCCGGAATCTCCGACCATTGGACAACAGATTACGACCGCCACCGGGTCTGAAGCTCCTGCGCCGGAATACGGCTTCCAGGTGCGCCTGACCAAGGACACAGAAGGAAACATCACCGATGCTCGCATCAAACCCGGCGCTCTCTACCTCAACGGCTCTCTCTTGGGATTCTACCCGACCGGAGACGGCGGCTCCGGATCCTCCTGGGTGAAACTCCCGATGATCAGCGGTGAGGTCTGGATAAATGTCCACTTCGACCAGGACGCCAAGTTAACCAGCGCGGAAATGTCAGGCATACCGGGAACGGTGTACCCGATCATGCTCGCCCAGGAAAAGCCCGGCGTCAACTTTGACTATGCTTTTCAGGTTGCCGACATCAACGAAGACCAGGTTACGCAATACGCCCTGGGCATGATCCAGATCCCGGTCTTTGGAGGAACCTTCTACCCCTACGGACCAGCTTAGCCAGACAATACGATGATCAGAATCTATCTATTCACCTATGCCGGAGACGCGGATGAGGCGCAAGCCTGCGTCCGGTGCGCCTTGGCAGCCCTCCCTGAAGCCGTCATTACCGTGGCGGACGATGAGGCCGACCCAGTACCGGAGCGCACCAGAAACGCCCTTCTGGAAACCGGAGCACGGTATTGTCAAACCAGCTTCCCGCGCCACGGCAACCTGCGTGGCCCGGAATGCGTCCGGGGCATTATCTCCATGCTAGCCGGCGAAGCGGCGGATGATGACATCGTCGTCAAAATCGACTCGGATACGGTGCTGCTCAACGGAGCATGGATCAGGGACATGCCTGAAACGAGGGCGCACTGGTGCGCCTCGGGAGCAGATAGCCGGCAATTCTACGGTCTGTGTTATGCCATGACCGGACTGGCCGCCAAACGAGCCACGGAAGTGCTGATGCAAGCAGATCTGCCGGACAACGCTCCGGAGGATCTTACCATCGGGCACACGGTCATTGAACTTTTTGGGGTCGGCAAGGGGAGAATTATCCCCCCCTGGACGCCCCAAAACAGGGCCGGCCGCTGGTCGGCATGGAACTGGTTCAGCATCTCGGTCGCCCCGGAAAAATATGTTGGGTTTGACGTTGTAACCGTGGGAAGCCCCCGTCCTCCCCATATTCCAAAAGCAAACCGGGTACGCGTCATGGATGCCTTATTCTGCTGCCGTTTTCACCAGAAAGAAAACTGATCATCTTGTTGATATCAACAACATGACCCTGAGGGTAGGAAAGGAACTGTACAAAAAGCTGAACATTATATTCATAAGTATATTTATAATCAATAAATATAATCCCTCCCGCTCCGCCAAAATCTTTCATTTTTTAAGAGCCTGCACTTCAATGTTGCGGGCTCTTTTGTTTCTCCAGTTGTGCATTTTTGAGTGGCAAAGCCAGCAGATTCCGTATGGGAGGCTTTGATTTGATATTTTATGTTTACCGGTTATTTTTTTAGATTAGGTCTAAGTAGTGAGAATGATCCAACTGTAGTTCGGGCAAAATCTGCGTTACGGAATCAACTTCATTTTTCCATAAAAAAAGCGCCTTCCGGTAAGGGAAGACGCCTGAAAGCGAATTGATGAAGAAGGGGGCTTACATGCCTTTGTTTTTCATGGCTTCCGCCAAGGCGGCGCCCATCTGGGCGGGCGTCTTGGCGACCACGATGCCGGCTTCCTTCAGGGCTTCCTGCTTGGCGGCGGCGGTGCCTTTGCCTCCGGCCACGATGGCGCCTGCGTGGCCCATGCGGCGTCCCTTGGGAGCCGTGGCGCCTGCGATGAACGCGGCGACGGGCTTTTTGCAGTTGTTCTTGATCCATTCGGCGGCTTCTTCTTCTTCCGAACCGCCGATTTCACCGATCATGATGAAGGCGTCCGTGTTGGGGTCTTCCGTGAAGAATTGAACGGCCTGCTGCTGGGTCATGCCGTGGACGGGGTCGCCGCCGATGCCGATGCACATGCTCTGGCCCAGGCCCATGTTGGTGACCTGCCAGACGGCTTCATAGGTGAGCGTGCCGGAACGGGAGACGATGCCGATTCTGCCGGGCTTGAAGATGTAGGCCGGCATGATGCCGATCTTGCAGTTGGCGGCCGGGTTGACGATGCCGGGGCAGTTCGGGCCGATGAGGGTCACGTCCTTGTCCTTCAGGAAGGCTTTCACCTTCTGCATGTCCTGCACCGGGATGCCTTCCGTGATGCAGACGATGAGCTTTACGCCAGCGTCAGCGGCTTCCATAATGGCGTCCGCGGCGAAGGGCGGCGGCACAAAGATCATGGAGGCGTTGCAGTCCGTGGCTTTTTTGGCTTCCGCCACGGTGTCGAAGACGGGGACCTTGCCTTCAAAGAGCTGGCCGCCCTTGCCGGGGGTCACGCCGGCGACCACGTTGGTGCCGAAGTCCATGCAGTTTTTGGCGTGGAACGCGCCGGCGCTGCCGGTGATGCCTTGCACAACCAGACGGGTGTTTTTGTCAATGAGAGATGTCATTGTCGTAATAAATAGTGAGGGTTATTTGACTGCTGCAACCGCCTTCTGGGCGGCTTCGTCCAGGTTGTCGGCAGGGATGATGGCAATGCCGCTGTCTGCGAGGATTTTCTTGCCGATTTCCACGTTGGTGCCTTCCAGGCGGACGACGAGCGGGATTTTCATGTCAATGTTTTTCGCCGCGGCCACAATGCCCTGGGCGATGACGTCGCAGCGCATGATGCCGCCGAAGATGTTGACCAGAAGTGCCTTCACATTCTTGTCGCTGGTGAGGATGCGGAACGCGTTGGTTACCATTTCCTCTGTGGCGGAGCCGCCCACGTCCAGGAAGTTGGCGGGTTCGCCGCCGTAGTATTTGATGATGTCCATCGTGGCCATGGCCAGCCCGGCGCCGTTTACCATGCAGCCGATGTTGCCGTCCAGGCCGATGTAGTTCAGGTCATATTTGCCGGCTTCCACTTCACGGGGGTCTTCTTCCGTTTCATCCCGCATTTCCATGATTTCCGGGTGGCGGTACAGGGCGTTGTCGTCAAAGTTGAATTTGGCGTCCAGGGCGCACACGCGGTCGTCCGTGGTGACGACGAGGGGGTTGATTTCCACCAAGGAGCAGTCCAGCGCGGTGAAGAGCTTGTAAACGTTGGTGATGAGCTTGGTGGCCTGGCGCAGCAGGGGACCGGTCAGGCCCAGGGCCACGGCGATCTTGAGCGCCTGGAAGGGGAGGATGCCCAGGGCCGGGTCAATGTGTTCGCGGATGATGGCTTCCGGACGGGTGGCGGCCACTTCTTCAATGTCCATGCCGCCTTCCGTGCTGGCTACGATGACGGGGCATTCACGGGCGCGGTCCTGGAGAATGGCGAAGTAGCATTCCTTTTTCAGGTCCACGGCTTCCGCCACCATGATCTTGCTGACCAGCTTGCCGGTTTCCCCGGTTTGCTTGGTGACCAGAACCTGGTTGAGCATCTTGCCGGCTACGTCTTCCACTTCCTCCACGGAGTCAACGACATGCACGCCGCCCTTGAAGCCGTTTTTGAAGGTGCCTTTGCCACGGCCGCCAGCGTGTACCTGTGCCTTAACTACGTATTGGGAAACGCCCATGTTCCGGGCTATTTGTGCTGCTTCCTGAGCAGTGGCGGCGGCAATGCCCCTGGGGGTAGCCACGCCAAAGCGCTCAAAGAGTTGTTTTGCTTGATATTCGTGAATGTTCATGACAGTGGGCCGTTCGGCCAAATGTTTGCGAAAGAAAGGCTATGCCTGTTTTTTGTGCCGGTCAAGGGAGAATGGTTTGGTCTTTTGATTTTTTGTCCGGGAGATTCATGGAGTGCCTTTGGAAATCAAAGAGGACAGAAGGCTTGACTGCATGCTTAAAGATTGTGAAACTTCCTTCTCATTTTTCCGTATTATATCTTTTATGAAAATTTACCGTCCTTCCGACACCTGCTTTGACGAAATGAAGAGCCGGATGAACCGCCGCGCTCTCCCGGAGGATTCCGTAAGGGATACCGTTAACGCTATTATCCAGGACGTTTCCGCGCGCGGGGACGAGGCCCTTTTTGATTATGCCGCCAGGTTTGACAGGGTGCATCTGGATCCTTCCTCCCTGTTCGTGACGGAGGCGGAGCTGGCGGGGGCGGAAGCCGCCGTGGAGGATTCCGTGAAAGAGGCCATTGCCGCCTCCCTGGCCAACATCCATTATTTTTCAGACCGCAGCCGCAGGCAGGACTGGTCCGGCGTGAACGCCCAAGGTGTGGAGGTGGCGGAACGCTTCCTTCCGTATGACCGCGTGGGCATTTATATTCCAGGCGGGAAGGCTCCCCTGGTGTCCACGTCCATCATGACGGGCGGTTTTGCCCAGGCCGCCGGCGTGCGGGAGATTGTGGCCGCTACGCCCTGCGGGCCGGACGGGCGGGTGAATCCCGCTCTTTTATATGCATTGAAGGCTTCCGGCGCTACGGAGATTGTCAAGATAGGCGGAGCGCAGGCGATTGCCGCCCTTGCGGTGGGAACGGAGAGCGTGAAGTCGGTTGAGAAGATTTTCGGCCCCGGCAACCGTTTTGTGGTGGAGGCCAAGCGCCAGCTGGTGGGAGCCGTCGCCATCGACCTGCTCCCCGGACCCAGTGAGGTGATGGTGCTGGCGGATGAGACCGCAGACGCGGAGTTCCTGGCCGCCGACCTGCTGGCGCAGGGGGAACACGGTCCGGACAGCGTGGTGGTGTTCGTTACCACGTCGGAGGCGTTATTGGAACAAGTGGAAGCGGAGGTGGAACGCCAGGCCGCCCTGCTGAGCCGCGGTTCCATCATCCGGGAGGTGCTGGACAAGCACGCTTACGGTTTTCTGGTTTCCTCCATCCAGGAGGGGGTGGACCTGGTGAACGCCTTCGCTCCGGAGCATCTGGTGCTCGTCACGCGGGATGAAGACGCCGTGCTGGACGGCATCCGGACGGCGGGCGCCATTTATGCCGGCGCTTTTTCCACGGTGGCCTGCGGGGATTTCCTGGCAGGCCCCAGCCACACCCTGCCGACCGGCGGGGCCGGCAAGTCGTTTTCCGGCCTGCGGGCGGACCAGTTCCAGCGGCGCACCAGCGTGGTGCGGATGAACCGGGAGGCCGTGCTCAAGTCCGCTCCGTACGTGGCGGAGTTCGCCAGAGTGGAGGGGCTGGACGCCCACAACCATTCCATCCAGGTCCGCGCCGCCCGCGTTGACCGATAATTCCAAACTTCCCCCACCCCCCATGAAACGACAGCAAGGAACCAAGGAACGATTGCTGGACGCGGCGGAGTGCCTGTTTGCCGAGCACGGCTATACAGGCACTTCCATGCGCATGATTTCCCAGCAGGCATCCGTCAACATCGCCTCCGCCAATTATTATTTTGGCGGCAAGGAAGGGCTTTGGAAGGCGGTCATGATGAAGTATGCGCCGCAGGCGCGGGATTTCCGGATTTCCATGATGAATGAGGCCATGGAGAAAGGCACGGTGCGGGCGCTGGCCCACGCCTATGTTTACCCTTCCTTCCACGGCCTCCTGCATGTGAAGCTGGAAGAACTGGGCAATTTCCCCCATTACCTGCGCCTGCTGGGCATCTGCCACGTGCAGACTCCGGAGATAGCGGTGGAGTATATCAAGGAGGTGTATTCCCCCATCCGCCGCCGGTTGCATGACTGCATCCGCACCATGTTTCCGGGCGCTTCCACTTACCAGGTTTTCTGGACGGTGCTGGCTATTGAAAGCATCATGATCGGCCTGCTGACCCGTTTGCGGATGATTGTGGAGCTGATGGAGAACAACCGGGTTCCCAAGGGCAGCGTGCAGGATTTGTTTGAGCTGATTGTCCGCCAGGTGGACGGCCTGATCCATTTGTGTGAAAAACCAGCATAACCTTTTCACTGCCGTCCGCATTCCACATGTTCAAGTCCCTCATCCGCACGTTTGCCATCGTGGCGGCTTTTATTGCGGGGTACATGATGCCCGGCCTGCACGTGTATAGCTGGACGTTCAAGTGGATGCTGATCGTGATGCTGTTTGTGACGTTCCTGGGCATCCGCTTCAAGCGGATGAAGCCGGAGCGCGCGCACTGGCTCCTGGTAGGGGCCAACCTGCTGATCGCCCTGGCCGCGTGGGGCGCGTGCCGCCTCGTTTTCGGAGACGGATACCTGGCGGAGGCCGCTTTCTTCGTGGGCATCATGCCCACGGCCACGGCGGCTCCCGTGGTGATGGGGCTGCTGGGCGGCAGCGTGGAGTTCATGCTGACGGCCCTCCTGCTGCTTAACGGCATTATTTGCGCTCTGCTGCCTTTCATTCTGCCGGCGGTCGTGGGGCAGGGCGGCTTTGAGATTTACCTGAACGTGGCCCAGAATATTTCCCTGGTGATGCTGCTGCCGCTGGTCCTGGCCCTGGCGGCGCGGCGTTTTTATCCGCGGGCCATTGCGTGGCCGCGGAAGCTGAAGGACGTCACCTTCGGCATCTGGGTGGTGATTCTGGTTTTGATCGCGGCGAACGCCTCTTATGATATTTCCTCCCGTGACGGCATTTCGGAGCGCGTGCTGGAACAGATCGGCGCAGTTTCCCTGCTGGTGTGCGGGATCAATTTTGGACTGGGGCATTTGCTGGGGGGGCGTACCCGTGCCGCGGAGTGCAGCCAGGCCCTGGGGCAGAAGAATACCACGCTGTCCATTTACCTGGCGCTGACGTATGCCAGCCCCATCGCCGCGCTGGGGCCTACGTTTTACGTGCTGTGGCATAATTTATGGAATGCCTGGCAGTTGTACCGGGCGTCCGAACGGAAGCGCAGGAACGGCTGACGTAAATTGCCGCGCATGGCCCGGAGAAAAGCGCCCGGCGGAAGGCGGAGAGAAGGGCCGGAAAGTGGGAAAAAGGCAGGAAAAAGCTTTCCCGGGCCGGTCCCGGGGACTGGCGGGGAAACGGTTGTCGTCGGCTGGTTTGTTCGCCTTCAGGTGCAGCGGAGATTTCCTCCCCATGCAAAAAGCTTGAAATTCAGGGAGCGCCGGGTAACGTTATGCACTTGTTATGCAGGCCCCTTCTCCTTTGAACCCCCTGTCTCCGCGCACCAAGTGGCTGATTGCCCTGTGCTTGTGCGCGCTCGTGATGCTGCTGGAGTTCCTGACGTACCATATGGCGTACCGCATCGGTTATGATGAAGGGATGCTGACCACACCGCCGGTGGTGGTGCAGAAGAGCGATGAAAAGGCCATGCAGAATTTATCCCGCTTCATGGCGGATGTTTTCGCTTCACGCGAGAGCTTGGCCGGCATTCTGGACAATCGGGAGGAACGCCTGGCATGGATCAGGGATCCGGAGTTGCGGACGGAGACGGCCTGGGGCCTCACCCGTGAGCTGATCAGCCGGGACGGCGTGGACCGCGCCCTTCCTGCGGCCAGGGAATTGATTGACGCCGGATATGCCTCCGGGCGCTACCGGGTGTGGGCCCCCCGCGCGGACGCCGTGGCCAAGGCCCTTCTGGCGGAGCACCAGTATTCCCCGGCCTACGGTTATTTGAAAACCGCCGTGGAGGGGTATGAGAAGGAAGGAATGGCCGAGCCGCTGGTGCGGGCCCTCCAGACCATGAGTTCCATTGACCAGATGCTGAACAGGAATGAGGAGGCGAACGTGCTGCTCCAGCGCGCGGTGGACGCCGCCGCCCATCTGGGGTCGGACGCCCTCCCGGTCAGGTCCAGGCTTATGGCCGCCCAGGGCCGGCTGGCGCGCGCCACGGGGCGCATTCCGGAATCGCGCGCCTATTTCAGGAAGGCCCTGGCCCTGTGCCCCCAGCCGGACAAGACGACCGGTGACCTGGCCCTGGCGAGCATCAGCATGGGAGAAGCCATGCTGGAGGCCGGCAGGAAGGATGAGGCGCGGGAATTGTTTTTAAAGGGCCTTACCGGTTCGGAGAACGCCTCCTACTTGTTGAATGACTGCCTTAACGCGCTGCGCGGGCTGGCGCGCATTTCCACGGAGCAGGGGAATTATGAGGAAGCCCTGGCTTATCTTTACCAGGCGGAGGGCGCCGCCCGCGGCGTGCTGCCGGCGGACCATGCGTTCTGGGCCGGGCTGTACGATCAGAGGGGGTGGGTGAACATCATGCGCAAGGCCGCTCCGGAAGCCCGCGCGGATTTCCTGAAGGCGATTGCCAACAGCGCGGCTTCCCCCGTCATTTCCGCCCAGTCCCTGGAAGGGCTGGGCAAAGCGTGGCTGGATGCCGGGGAGGGGGACAAGGCCAGGGAAAACCTGCAAAAAGCCCTTCAACTGCGGGAATCCCACTTTGCCTCGGACGTCCTGTCCCTGGGCCGGGTTTATTATTCCCTGGGGCTCGCCAGCGATATGGCGGGGGACCGGGAAAGCGCTCTGCACGCCTATGCCGGAGCAGTGGATTCCCTGCTGAAATGCGGGGAGGGGCCGGAGCGCAGAAGTCTGCTGGTGCAGTCCTATTTGTGCAAGGCATACGCCCTGTGCGACGGAGAGCAGTGGAAGGAGGCCGTGGAAACTTTTGAAGCGGTGCTCCCCATGCTGGAGGGGGAACAGCGGTCGGAGAATTACAAACAGCTTGGCCGCTGTTACGATGAACTGGGAATGAAGGAAAAGGCGGATGCCTGCTGGAAGGAATCCGGTTTTCCCCGCGTGCGCATGGCCTCTCCCGGGCGCAGGCCGTCCGGGAACGCCAGATCCTCCCGGCGGTAGGCTTCGGGCGGTCCTCGTAAGACGTTGCGAGGTGTTTATTTTGCTTGATTTGTGCCGCCTTTTTGGCTCAATGCCTGCATGAGTTCCGAGCGCCATTTTTCCAACAAGCCCTACCGCCCCTCACGCAAGAAGAAGTCTTATTGGAAGCCGGTTCTCTTTCTGGTGCTGCTGGGGGGGCTCTGGTTCGGCTACATTCAGTACTGGCCCACGATTGAAGGGTGGTTCAAGCCGACCATTCACGAGGTGCACAGCCAGACGCAGGCCATGGGCCATTTGCAGGGCATGCTGGCCTCCTGGAACGGTTCCGACGCGGAGCTGGCGCAGATGGCTTCCTCCGTGGACAAGCAGGTGGAATGGATGAATTCCCCGGAAGCGCGAGATTCCTTTGCGTGGCTGCTGGCGGTGGAAATGGACAGGCGCGGCATGCTGAAGGAGTCCGAACCGATGCTGGCGGCCCTGCTGGAAAAGAAGCTGGCCGATTCCGCCTCCATGCCGGCGGAGGACAGGAACCGCCTGCTGGGCGTCAGCCTGAACTGGGCGCGGGAGTTTGCAGGCCGCAAGCATGACGCCACGGCGGAGAAGCTTTATGAAGTGATTTTGAAAAATACGCCGGAGGAGCAGGTATCCATCCGTCTGGCATGCCTGGAACCACTGGCCCACTATGCGTATGACCAGGCCAGGTTTGAGCGTTTTTCCGCGTTGTGCAAGCAGGCCGCCTCCCCTGTCATGAGGAGCATGCTGAAAAAGCCGGAGGACGTGAAGAGCATGGTGAAGATTCTGCTGCTTCAGGATACCCTGCCGGACAAGACTACGGGGCAGCCCGGCGGCACAGGAAGCGCCATTGCCCGGGAACTGCTCACCAAATTCCGCCTGACCGCCAGTCCGGATATGGGCCGAATCATCCTGAACGAGCTGAATATGCCGCTCAATGCGCGCCGTAAGTATTCCCAGGCGGAGCTGAAAGCCATGGCTGACCAGTTGGAAGCCGCCCTGATCTGCTTTCGCGCCGCGGAAACGGAGATGGACTGCACGCCGGAAACGATGCTTGCCCTGGCGCGGGTAAGGATGCAGATGGGGGATTTGAAGGAGGCTTCCCGCCTGCTGTCCCGTGCGGAAGGGACAGCCATGACCCTGGGCGTGGATGCCCCGCGCATTCTGAGCGGTTCCAGCCTGAGCCAGGACATTGAGGCTCTGCGTTCCCAGCTTGAGAAGTACGGCCAGGCGGAGGCTCTGGTGAAACGGGCTTATGAGGACGTGAACATCGCCGCCGCCTTCCTGAAAGCGCGGGATTATGACCAGGCGATGAAATATCTGGACCAGGCGATGAAGGTGGCCCGTGAGAACACCACGTTTGTCCAGGCCCTCCAGCCGGTCATTCTGAATCTTCAGGCTGAGATAAGCGCGGGCAGAGAACAGTGGCCCCTGTCGGAAGCCCAGTATGGAAAGCTGGTTGAAGAATGGGATGCGCTGAGTCCGGAAGACAAGGCGAAGCTCCGGAACAATCTGGCCTCCATCCAGTCCGGAGACCTTTACAACAAAATTCACCGGAGCTGGGCTGACGTGTGTCTCAAGCAGAACCGGACCACAGAGGCCCGGCGGGTGCTGGCGAAGATAGGGGAAGCCCCGGCGGAAGAACCGGAAAAGCCTGCTTCGCGCCGCCGCCGCAGATAATTGAAGCCCTTTTCAGCAGGCTGACCCGCGCCCCCCTCCGCGGGAAGCGCCGCGGGCGACAGACGGCGGAAGAATGCCTTGGCAGCGTGCCGCAGGCCTTTGATCGGCTTATCCGGCACAGCCGCATTAGTGCCGGAATTGCTTTGCCGGGCCGCTCTTGGCTTTCCCGGGCGCGGATGGCGGAAAGGGGGCGCTTTGGTACAGATTGCCGCTTTCTCCGCCGCGCATGCTGCGGTATTCCCGCTTTCCGGACGGAGAACGGCTTTTTGATGTGATAGGAGTATACGCCACCTGTACCGGATGCAACGTTTCCGGTATGATTCAAGGCTCCGGGGAAGCTGAAAAAACAGCTTCCGCAGATTCCTCAGCTGCGGACTTTGGCTTTCTGCCGCACGTGGCCGAGAGCCCTTTTTCCGTGGATCATTTTTTCACGGCGGTCAGCGGCGGACTGACGGCGGGAACGCACGGTATATTTTGCGAAAATTTGGCTAACCGTAAGGTTCCCCTGTTCAAAAAGTGTGAAAATGTTATCTCTCACTCTCATCGCTTCCTGAAGCGCCGCATCAGCGCCCCCGTATTGAGAATCGGAGAAATAACGAGTGAATAAGCGCTTGTTCTTACAGATCGCCAACCGATAGCCTTGAAAGGCTGTCGTTTCGTAAGTGTAGCGGGTGATGTTTTTACAAGGCATATGTACAGAAGTTATGGGACCGGGTAATAGGAGCAGTGACAGGCTTCTATTAGGATAGGTTCCACTTCCTGTAAAATCCAGAAAAAACACAATTTGTTAGATTGAGTGCAAAAAATGCAATGCTAGGCTCTTGTGGACAGCCTATTGCGGTGTGTCATCCCTGACATAAAAACAACCGTCGGAGACACGGACTTTCAATTTTTCTCCTGCATGTACCTGGTTCGTTTGCCGTATGAGCTGCTTATTCTGGTTTTCCACCAGGGCGTATCCGCGGCGCAGCGTTTGCTCCGGGCTGTGAGCTTCCAGCCGGGCTTGAATAAGAGCCAGTTGTGAAGAGAAGTCCGCCATGCGCACGGCGGCCGCATGGGCCAGTCCGGCCTGGAGGGAGGCCAGAAGCTGCGCGCGCTCCCTGTTGCGGTGGGTGGGATGGCGCATTTGTAATTGATGTTCCAGTTTGTTGATATGGAGCGTGTTTTGAAAAATGCGCGTGGCCGCGACATTCAGCAGGGTTTCTTCCATGTCGTCCAGGCGCTGGGCGTAAGGGGAGAGCAGGGAATCCGCATCCAGCAGTTTTCCCCGCAGGTAAACATCCAGTTTCAGCTTGGAACGCAACAGGGAATGCCGTGCGGAGGCGTGCAGGGCCTGTTCCATTCTAGCCAGTTTGCGGAGCCATTCCGGACCGTCCGGCGTAGCCAGCTCCGCGGCCGCGGTCGGGGTGGGCGCGCGCAGGTCCGCCACAAAGTCCGCAATGGTGAAGTCCGTATCGTGGCCTACCGCGGAAATCACGGGAACGGTGCATTCGTAAATCGCGCGCGCCACCGTTTCCTCATTGAAGTTCCACAGGTCTTCTATGGAGCCGCCCCCGCGGCCCACAATGAGCACGTCCACGGGCGGCAGGCCGTTGAGAGGGGCTGCGGACCAGGCGCGCACGGCAGCGGCTATTTCATGCTCCGCTCCGGCCCCCTGGACGCGCACGGGCAGCAGGTAGGCTTTCACCCACGGGGCGCGGCGTTCCAGCACATGGCGTATATCCTGGATGACGGCGCCGGTAGGGGAGGTGACGATGCCGATGGCGCGGGGAAAGGCGGGGATGCCCTTTTTGCGTTCAGCGTCAAACAACCCCTCCCGCTGGAGTTTTTCCTTCAGTTCCAGAAAGCGCGCCTGCAGGTCTCCCTGGCCGGCGGCTTTCACCTGCCTGATGACCAGTTGAAGCTGGCCCCGGTCCGGGTACACGGTGGCGCTGCCCAGCACATGGACCTTCATCCCTTCCTGGAGCCGTACGGGGCATTTGGAAGCCGCAGCCTTGAAAAAGGCGCAGAAGATTTCCGCGCCCTGTTCCTTCAGGGTGAAGTAAACGTGGCCGCTGGTATGGTGCTTGACGTTGCTGAGCTCTCCCACCACCCACTGGGTCCCCACGGCAATGCTGACCGTATCCCTCAGGCGGTAAACGAGCTGTTTGACCGTGATGGGCCTGGGAGCGGCAGGCGTTTCCTCCGGGAATTCCATGGGTTATGGTTCAAAGGGAATGTTCAGCGCTTCATAAGCCAGCATCCTGCATTGCTTGATGTCCAGCTTGCCGGAGGGCAGCACCGGAATGTGCTCCACGGGAATGATTTCCTTGGGGCACCACAGGGCCGGGAGCCCCTGGTCAATCAGGCCGTGCCTGATGAGGGTGCGCGCCTGGTGCACGTAGTCCGTCACCAGGGTGGTGAGCAGGGCCACGGCCTCCCCCTTCACGGGGTCCGGAATGGTGACGACGGCTATCCGCCGTTCCTCGTCCGCCGGGTCCAGGTTCCAGATGTTCATGATAGCGGCTTCCAGGGCTTCATGGGGCACCATTTCCCCGCCTATCTTGGAGAAGCGGGAGATGCGGCCTTCAATTTTCAGGAAGCCGAATTCGTCCGCAGAACCGATGTCTCCGGTTTTCAGCCAGCCGTCCACGAAAATGTCGCGGTCGGCTTCCGGACCGCCCAGGTAGCCGGGGAAGATATTCGGCCCCTTCAGCCAGATCATGCCGGAGGTCGTCACGGGTACCACGCGGCCCGTATGCGGGCTGGTGATGCGTACGGCGATGCCGGGAAGCAGAGCGCCCACGGAGCCCTTTTTCATGCCGGGAATGAAGTCTCCGGCGGCGTTGGACGGGGCCGGGTCAATGAAGTTGACGGAGCAGACCGGGGAGGCTTCCGTCAGGCCGTAGCCTTCGCACGGAACGGTGCCGAACTTTTCCCGGAAGGCGGCGGAGAGCTCGTCCGGCAATTTTTCCGCTCCTACGATCAGGTAGCGCACGGTTTTGAAGGTGTCCGGCTCGCAGCGCTTCATGAAGCCGCGCAGGAAGGTGGGGGTGGTGACCACCAGGCTGATGCCGTACTGCTTGATGAGAGCGCCCAGGCGCTTGGCCTCCAGCGGGGAGGGGTAGGTGACCATGTCGTACCCGCCGATCATCGGGTACCACAGCCCGATCGTGATGCCGAAGCAGTGGAATACGGGGAGGCTGCCCAGGAATCTGCTTTGCGGCGCCAGCGTGATGCGGGAGGAACACTGGGAGATGTTGGAAAGGATGTTGTGGTGGGTCAGCGGCACGCCTTTCGGTTCTCCGGAGGAGCCGGAGGTGAACATCAGCACGGCTTCATCCGCGCCCGTGGGCGCATCCAGCCCCAGCTTTTTAATCATGAACCCCGCTGTAAGGAATTTGATGGCCACGCCCCAGCGTTTGGCGGAGCCCTTGAGCAGCGGAATCTCCCGCTCCATGAGGATCAGGTCCCGCTGGGGGGGCCACGGGAAGTTCTGGAGCTTGCGCATGAAGGTATCCGCCGTGATGAACCAGTCCACGCCGGATTGCTTCACGGAGCTGGCAAAGGCCCCTTCCGAGGCGGAATAATTGAAATTCACCGGCGTTTTTCCGGCGAACAGGCAGCCCAGGTTGGCGATTGCCGCTCCCTTGCCGGGCGGCAGAATGATGCCTACGCGGCGGTTCGTGGTGATCTTTTTCAGCCGTTTGGCAAAGGCCACGGAGATGGCCAGAAGCTGGCCGTAGGTCAGCGTGGTATCGTCAATGCCGTCGATCACCCGGCAGTCGGAATGAAGCTTTAGGCTGCGGAACAGCAGGGCGGACAGGGAGCCGTGCAACTGCGGCAACGTGGCATAGGCCTGGGCGGAGCATTCCAGCCACGCGGAGGTGAGGCGCGCCGCCATTTCCGCCCCGGGAGCCAGCTTGGGGAGAATGTGCACCTGGATATCCGCCTGGGCGTCCGTATCCGCCTCCGCGTCCAGCACGGAGCTGGTGTAAAAGCCCGTGCATACCGGCACGGGGGAAATATGGAGTGCTTCCAGGGCCTTGATCACCCGTGGGGGAATGTGGCTGATGGAGCCTTTCACGTGGGCTACGGGACCGGGCAGGAATACTACCCTTCTGCCCTCGTTGATGCGTTCCATGATGGCGGAACGCAGGGCAATGGGATCGCTGCCGCCGGCCTGGAACAGGATGCCGTCCGCCTTGGTGGATTCCAGATAGGCGGCGGTGGCCGCATCCGGGGGGAGGCTTTCTTCCACCAGGTACGTCATGCGGTCCCTGCCCAGTTCCTTTTCGAACATCAGCAGGGTTTTATGAGATACTTTGTTGAAAATCAGCAGGTCGCCGGAGTCGGATAGATTGGAGGAACCAAAAATGGCCATGGGAAAAGGGGAAAAACTTGCTTGACGTATTCTAGCAACTTGCCGGGCGGGGAGCAAGGAGGAAAGAATACATCCCGCGCTGCTTTTGCTCCCTCCGGACCGGTCCCGGAATTTGTCCCTGGCTCCGGCATGCCTTTTATGGGAAGGATGTTGTTTTTCATGGGACTGACTGGATTTCACGCTTCTGCTCCCGCGGCGGAATTTCCGGAAACAAGCGGTTTCATGATGAAATCCTTAGGAGGTTTTTTACTGTGCCCTTCATGGATGGCTTCCCGGCTGCCTGAAGGCCCTGCATGCAGGGAAAGAAAATGAACGGATTTGAAATCCGGACAAGAAGGGCGTCAGGGAAGTCGTGAGAGTGGTGGAAATGAAATAATTTGTTTATGATCAGATGTTTATTTTAAATTCTGTTGGTTTTGTTTTTTGAATAATGTGGCTAATTTGAATGAGGGCATGGAATAGAATGGAGATAACGGAAATAATTTAAAGCTTTGGAAACGGCACTTCCAGATTGACACCGGATTTCAAATCCGATATTTCATCTACCTAATAGCATGTCTCATTTCTGCTAAAAGACCACGTCTTTCTCAATATATTTATAATTAATTGTTTTCTTTATGAAGCTGCATTTGCCCCTCAATTTGTTGTCCGCTCTTCTTGCCTGCTGCGCTGCGTTGTCCGCCTCTGTTCAGGCTGATCCCCTCACCATTACGACCAACCAAACGTTTGATACGGACGTTACCTGGAATGAGGCTACGACCATCGGCGCCAACGACCTGACGCTGACCATTGAGGCCGGAAAGACGCTTACCCAGGCGGAGGGAGCGTTCAACGTCGGGGACAACAGCCTTACCATTACCGGCGGCGGCGTGTTCAAGATTGAAACGGCGGCTACCGTGAAAGCGGGGAATGGCTCCGGAACCAGGACCCTGACCATTGACAACGCCACGCTGGATTTGAGCTCTCCGGGAGCCAGCCTCAGCATGAAAGGGGATAATTATACGCGCTACAAGGTAACCGTCACCAACGGCGGCGTGCTGCGCGTGGGAGAATATGCCTATGACGGCGCGGGGCTGGGTTCCATGGCCGTCAATACGGGGTACTGGACCTTGAACAACGGGCGCCTGGAGATTACCAAGGAAAGCGACGGAACCTTCGGGAACGGCCTGACAGTCGCCGCGGGCGGCGGCGCCGTGGAGGTGGTGAATGCCGGCAGCACCATGTCCATCACTGCTGACGACACTCATAATATCCAGCTGAACGGCGCCCTGACCATTACCGGAGCAGGGAACATGATCACGGGCAGTGACAATGCATTCCGTGGAACCGGGCGTTTGATCAAGGACGGCTCCGGAACGCTGACCCTGGCCAATTCCTCTTCCTTCACGGGCGGCGTGGAACTGAAAGGGGGCACCCTCATTGTCAGCCATGCCTCCGGAATGGGAACGAACAAGAACCTTTCCGTAACGGGGAATGCGGCCATCGGCGGCATTTCCGCGGGGTACGGCGGGCTTTCCCTGTCCGCGGGAGCGGGCCTGGACGTCTCCGCCGTGGACAGCAATGCCGGCCTGTCCATGGCCGGCGGCGTCCTGTCCCTTGGGGGGCAGAATACGATGACCGGCAACCTGAACCTGGGAGCGGCGGTGCGGATTGACGCCACTCACATGACGGTGAACGGCAATCCCCTGCTGGCCCTGAACGGCGCCCTGACGGTGAACGGCAGCCTGCTGCTGGAGAACAGCGACAGCGTGAGCTGGAGCGCGGGCACGTACAATCTGATTAATGCCACGGGCGGCATCACCGGGGATCTGGCCAATACCATTCTGCTGGGGACCGAATACATCGGCAACTGGAGCACGACGGACAATACCCTGAAATTCGTCGTGGCGCAGGTCACGTCGCTGACCTGGACGGGCGGCGGAGACAATACGTGGACGGTGGGAGGAACGGGGAATTCCCCCTGGAATGCGGGATTGTCTTTTGCCAACGGCAACGGAGTCATCTTCGGTGACGTAGCAGGCAATGCGCCGCAGACCGTGAACATCGCCGGACAGGTGAATCCAGGCCTGATCGTCGTCAATGCTGAGGCAACCGGTTACACGTGGACGGGGTCCGGTTCCCTGGTGGGAAGCTCCAAGCTGCAGAAGACCGGCAGCGGAACCTTGTCCATCGCCACGGACAACGCCGGTTTTTCCGGAGAAGTCCTGCTGGGCGGCGGCACGGTGGAAATGCAGCATGCCTCCGCGCTGGGCACCGGCAGCATCATCTTTAATGGAGGCGCGCTCAAGTACGGCACGGGCATTACGGCAGACGTCTCCGGCCAGATCAAGACGGATGCGCTGGCTTCCAACTCCATTCTGGTGGACACGAACGGGAATGCCGTAACGTGGGCTTCACTGGCCGGCTGGACGGGGACCGTCACCCGTACGGGAAGCGGCAGCCTCCTGCTGGGGGCCGGCACTTATGGAGGCAAATTGACCAACAGCGGCCCCGGTTCCCTGGTCATTGGCGCGGGGGACTCCACCCTGAACGGGGGAATCAACGGCACCATCACCAAGACGGGTACGGGAACGTTAACGCTGGGCCTTAATTCCTTCAACGCTTCAGGAGGAGGAACGCTGGTTGTGGAACAGGGCACCGTGATGCTTGCGGACGAAACCGGAACATGGAGCTCCAACCTGAACATTACGCTGGGGGAAAATACCGTGATGGACGTAGCGGGCGCCAGAACCAAGGTGACGGGGACGGGTACTCTTACCATGGGGAACGGCTCCACCCTGCATCTGAGGAACGGAAATGCCGCCGGCGCGAATTTCGACATGAAAATCGTCCTGGATGCCGCAGGAGGATTTGCTTTCCTGAATGGAGCCATTTATGGAAATGCCACCGCGGTTTCATCCACCATCACCGGAACGGGCGGCCTTAAAATCATTTCCGATGCCGGGGGGAACGGGTGGGGTTTTAAAACGGGCTGGGTGAAGAATTCCTATGACGGGGATACGGAAATAGCCGGAACGGGCAACCTGGTCAATCTGACGTACAATATCGGGGACGCCTCCATCGTCTCCGGCCAGACCCTGACCCCGTGGGGGCAGGGCAACGTAACGCTGGGCGGCAGTGAGAAAAACGTCACCGTGACGTTCAGCAACTTGAATTCCAATACCGTCACGGGGGGAGTTTCCCTGGCCGGGGACATCACCCTGAAAGGGACGAATGCGGCCACGGCGCTGAGCATTTTTAACGGAGCCACCGTGAACGTGAACCTCAACGGCAAGGTATCCGTGGAAACGTCCGGCACGGGAACGGCGGCCATCGCGAGCGGGGACAGCCTCCAGATGCTCGGCGGCCTGGGTGGAACGGGCACGCTGGCTGTCAATACCCGCAACGATGCGGGAGCCCTGACGCTGGGCGGGGACGTCTCCGGTTTTTCCGGAACGCTGAACCTTTCCGGAGCCAACCTTTACCTGAATGCGGATACGGCGCTGGCCGGAACGCTGAACGCCTCCACCGCCAAGGTGACGGCGCTGCGGAAGCAGAACGTGACCGGAACGCTGAACGCCGCTTCACTGGCCGTTGACGGAAGCGCCCTGAGCGCGGACGGAGCGACGCTGACGGTGAGCAACCTGGCGCTGGGCGCGGATGCGGGCGTCAGCCTGGACATTAACGGGAATATCACCGCGGGGACTTATACGCTGGTTTCCTGGGACAACCTGACGGCCGGCAACTTCGCGGATGCGGGGACGATGACCCTGACCGGGGCGCTGGCCAGCCTGTACCAGGGAACCTTCAACGTAAACACCGGGGACAAGACGGTGACCGTTTCCGTCAGCATGGCGGACGGCGTGGTAGTCTGGGACGGCAACCCGATCGGCGCCGTGGACAACACCACAACCTACCTGTTTGACGGTACGCACACGGGAGTGGCGTCCCTGACGGGGGACGTGAATGCCAAGGCCATTTATTTCAACAACGGGGCAGGGCAGGACCTGGAGCTGACCAACAACGGAGGCAAGCTTTCCGGAAACGGCGCCATGACCAAGCTGGGTGAAGGAAAAGTGACCTTCAACAGCTCCAATAACGATTATTCCGGCGCGGTCAACATCAAGGAAGGAACCGTTGCCGTGAAGGCGAACATGGCCTTGGGGACCGGAACGGTGACCGTGGACAGGACGGGACGGCTGGAAATCGGCGTAACGGGCGGAATTGCGGATATTCTGGGAGCCACGATGCCGACGATTAACGGAGGCACGATCGCCTTTGCTTCCGGAGGCGCCAATACGCTTGGAACCAATCTGGCCAACGGCTCCGGCATCAATCTGGAAGTGTCGGGCGCCGGAACGGCCCTGACGGTTTCCACCGCCCAGACGAAAACCGCGCTGACCACGGTGGGCGAGGGCGCGGTCCTGAACCTCGGCAAGAATGGAGACGGAGGAGAGTCCATCCTTTACGGCAACCTGATGGTGAACGGCGGCACGCTGAATACTACGGCGGGCGATCCGTTCGGCTACAATAATAGCGGGAACTTCGGCACGCTGACCCTGAATAACGGCACCTGGAATGTCGGCGGCGGCAATACGACCATGGCCAATACCAGAATGGTGTTCAACAACAGCCGGGTCATTCTGAATATACCCGGTGGGGGATTAAACGGCTTCGACTTGTTCAGCGGCACCAATACCATTGTGACGCAGCAGTCCGCTACCGGAATGAGCGTCTTCTCTGTGGCGGAGGGAGCCCCCTCCACCGGTCAGGCGAATGCCCTGACCCTCCGCGGCGGCACGGTCATCTTTGACATAGCGCGCGGGAATTTTGCGCTGGACGATACTAATACGGCAGATTTGAAGCTGGATGTAATCGTAGCCAAGGAAGGCAACGGCGCCAACCTCGTAAAGCAGGGGAACGGCGTGCTTCAATTGACCAAGGCCAGCGATTATACCAACCAGACCCTAATCAAGGAAGGGACCATCCTGCTGACGGGAGCCGGCTCCCTGGGTTCCGGAGCGGTGACGCTCGGCGGCAATGGAGACGCCTTCCTGACCTATGCGGTGGATGCGGACCAGACGGTGGCCAACGCCATCGGCGGAACGGGTTCCATCACCCAGAAGGGTCCGGGCAAGGTGACGCTCAGCGGCGCCAATACCTATGCCGGCACGACCAATGCGGAAGCCGGAACGCTGGCGGCGGGAAGCGCTACGGCGTTCGGGACCAGCACGGTCTCCATCTCCTCCGGAGCGACGCTGGACATCGGCAATTATGCGGTGAATAACGCGGTCAACGTGAAAGCCGGCACGGCGGATGCGCTCTCCACGGGCGCCATCACCAGCAACGGCGGCTCCATCGGCAGCCTGACGCTGGGCAGCTACTCGCGCCTCAACGTCACCGGAGACATGGCCATGGCTGCGGGCTCCTCCTTCACCTTTGACATGACGGGACTGACGGCGGGAGGAAACGCCCTGGTGACGCTCACCGGCGGACTGACGCTCACCGGAACGCACAACGTCACCCTCAACAACTACGACACGCTCACCGACGCGGGAGACTATTCCCTGCTGACGGTGGGAAGCGGAACGCTCACGCTCGGCTCCTTCAACATCGGAGATCTCATCAATGACGCCCATCCGGAACTGACCTACACGCTGGGACTTTCCGCGGACGGCAAAACGCTTCAGCTCAAGATTGAGTCCTCCGCGAACATGCTCACCTGGAACGGAACGGCGGACGCCGGAACATGGAGCGCGGGCGACGTGAGCAACTGGACCTACGGCGGAAGCGGCTCCGCGCCGGCGACCACGGACGGGCAGCCCCTGCTCTTTGACAACACGGCAGCCAACAAAACCGTGACGATTACGGGAGACGTGGCTCCCTCCTCCATCGTCGTCAGCAACAGCGGCGCGGACAACACCTACACCTTCCAGGGAGACGGGCACATCACGGGTGCCACGACCATCCTGACCAAGAGGGGGGACGGCACCCTGCAAATCCGCAACACGAACACCTACGGAGGCTCCACGTCCCTGGAAGGGGGCATTGTGGACATCAACGGAGACGGAGCGCTGGGAACGGGTTCCATCATCTTCGGCGGCGGCACCCTGCAGGCCTCCGGGAACGTGACGCTGACGCAGACCATGGTGCAGAAAAACGCCGGGGACGCGGTCAAGCTGGCTGCCTCCGGAACCGGCACCACGCTGACGGTGGACACGGCCGGGCAGGACAGCTTCCTGTCCCTCAACTGGAACATCTCCGGGAATGGAGCCGTGGCGCTGGGGAACATCGCCAATACCAAGATTCTCTCCGGAACCGTGACGGTGGCCAGCGGCTCCACCCTCAAGCTCTCCGGAGGCAATGAAATCGCCCTCTCCGGCGTACTCAAAAACATCAGCGGCACGCTCGCCAAGACGGACGGGGGCTCCCTGCTCGTCAAGGCGGCCAACGGCCATGACGCGCTCAACGGCACGCTCTCCAATGCCGGAGGCAGCATCGTCCTCTCCGGCTACGGAGCGGCCACGGCCAACCGCACCGTCACGGTGAACGGCACGCTGAATGCCGACCTCATTGACGTCACGTACGGCGTGACGCTGGACTTGAAGAAAGACCTTGATATCGCCACGCTTCAAATCGGCGGCGGCACCATGGGAAGCAACACGCAAGCCTCCGCGGTCAACGTCAACACGGGCGTCACCCTCACCAGCACCAGCGTCAAGCTGGGCGGGGCCAACGGCCAGGGAGCCCTGGCCGGCAACCTCAACATCAACGGCGGCACGGCCGTCCTGGGCGGCATCAACGTGGAAAACGACTCCAACTCCGGCATCACGCTGGCCGGCAACGGAACCCTCACGCTGGGCGGTGACATCACCGGCGCCTCCGGCACTCTCACCCTGGGAGAAGGCACGCTCAACTCCACGGCGGACTGGAGCGCCTCCCTCAGCGTCCTCCTCAACGCCGCCTCCGGCAAAACCGCCACCGTGGACACTACGGGCGGCAGCATCACCCTCAACGGCGCGCTCAGCGGCACTGGCAGCCTCCTGAAAACCGGCACGGGCACACTCACGCTCGGCAACGCCAGCGCAGGCTACACGGGTACGGTCACGCTCACCTCCGGCACGCTCGCCCTCACGGCGGACGGCTACAAGGGAGCGCTCAACATCACCGGAGGCACCCTCACGGGAGGAAACAACCACAAAGGAACCAAAAACGTTACCGTCAACGCGGCCTCCGGCGTCACTTCCATCTCGCTGGGCGGCCTCTCCGGCTCCTCGCTTAAAACCATCGGCATGACGGACGCCGGAACGGTCATCAGCGGCATCAACGGCGCCGCCAGCCTGGACAGTGCCAGCCTGGTGGTGGGAACGGGCAACGTCTCCAAAACACAGGACCTGGCCGGAAGCACCTCCATGATCCAATTTGACGCGGACGGCACCCAGCTGGAAATTGAAACCCTCACCCTCACCCTCTCCGCCGACCTCATCAATGCCATGCAGGGCTGGGGAGCGGGCGACCGCACCGCGTGGCTCAACCTCACGAACGGAGCGCTGGGCTACGGCACGGCCGTCTTCAACCCGCTGCTGGAAACCCTCGGCTTTGCCGTCACGGGCATCAACGGCGGCTCCATCGGCATCACCGGTGACGCCACGCAAATCTACGCGGTAGGCAGTGAAGACAAAACCGTCTCCAGCAACTCCGAACTCGACCCGTACCGCGCGGTCATCGTGGACGGCAACCTCGCACTCAACCTCCCGGGCGTGGACGATACGGCTGACGGCCTGACGATTAACAACCTCTCCGGCGCGGCCTCCGGCGTCATCAACATCACCAGCACGAACGACAAGACGGCATCCGTCATCCTGAACAACGAGTTGCTGGGAACAGATCCGAATACGTCCGGTCCCGATACGAAGTACTCCGGAACCATCAACGGCGGCACGGCCAACATTACCAAAACGGGAGAAGGCTCCCTGGAACTCGCCGGAACCCTGAACACCAGCGGCACGCTGGACATGCAGGACGGCAGCCTTATCCTCTCCGGCACGGCGGACCTGGGCTCCATCAGGCTCAACTCCACCAACTCCGGAGACCTTTCCTCCCTGGACATCACTGGAAAAACGCAAGCGGGAACGCTCACGGATGAAGGCAACGGCGGCAACCTCGCCATCGGTAAAAACGGCACGCTCACGCTTACGGGAGCCGGCTCCGAACTCTCCAACAGCACCATTTCCGGAACCGGCGTGCTCCATGTGGCGGACACCGCCTCCCTCGCGCTCAACGGCACCTCCAAGCTTGACGGCGTGCAGGTGGACCTGGACGGCAGCGGAATGCTGGAACTCGGCAACGCGGCCAACACCATCTCCGGCCTGACGGGAATCGGCGCGCTGAACAACGGGTCTGCCCTGGAAATCACCACCGCCGGGAATGCCCTGTATGAAGGCACCCTCAGCGGGGAAGGCAGCATCACCATGAACGGCACCGGCACGCAGGTCCTGAAGGGGAACGGCGCGATCGGGCAGGCCCTCAGCGTCACCAAGGGCACGCTGGAACTGACGGGAGCGGAAGGCGGCAACGGCTCCGTCACCTACAAGAGCCTCACGGCGGCAAGCGGCGCCCATGTGCGCCTGAGTCCGGTAGGGGAGGGAACCGGAGCGGTCAACACGACGCTCACCGTCGCCAACGGACTCAACCTGCAAAACTCCCATCTGGACCTGGTCATCAACACCAACCGTGACGACCTCTTCTCCAGCCCGGTCATCACCGTGCAGGCCGGAGACGTCAATCTGGACGGAACTACCGTTTCCCTGGGAAGCCTGGGGGACTACGACGATCCGGCGGACCCGACGGCCAACCTCAACTTCACGCTGGTGGACGCGACGGGAGCCGGAACGGTTTCGGCCAACGGAGCCACGGTGGACGCCTCCGGCTACTTTGACTTCTACTACCAGGAATTCGGCATCCGGACGGAAGGCGGCAAGATTGTGGTGACGGGCATGGTCAAGACGGAGAACGCCTTTATGGACGCGGCCAACACGGCCAACTCGGAAGCGGGGGCCAACCTGCTCTGGAACAACCGCGGCAACGCGCCGAAAGGCACGCAGCTCGGTGACCTGAGGGAAGCCGTCAGAAACGACATCCAGTCCGGCAACACCTCCCGGGCGGCACGTTCCATGGCAGCCGCGGCAGGCAGCACGGTCAACGCGCTGGGAACGGCCCAGAAGGACGCCCTGCGCGACCAGATGGGATGGATCCGCAACCGCACCACCCTCATGGGCGTCAACCCCGCCTACGTCAACGAAGACCTCCCCTACTTCCACA
>ERZ827117.485-NODE-485-length-49356-cov-8.589116_pt1 | contig 49356 bp, 37 predicted proteins | sample MGYA00519920_ERZ827117 | MGnify/ENA primary metagenome ERZ827117 (study PRJEB31778, sample SAMEA3449260) | human gut metagenome | biome: human gut; feature: human-associated habitat; material: faeces | place: United Kingdom | collected 2010/2012 ...
TCCAGCCAGATTGAGCAGTTGCAGAAAGAGTGTGAAAGCCTGCAAGATGCAGCCGAAACCGAAACTACCATGCGCAAGCGTGTCGCCATGTTCCGACAGACACTTGAACAGAATGAGGTTCTGGACACCTTTGACCGACATATTTTTGAAAGTATAGTTGAAAAAGTAATCGTGGGCGGTTATGATAGTGATGGGAACAAAGACCCCTACATGATTGTCTTTGTCTACAAGACCGGGTTCAAGAACAGCGTGGACGGCAAGAATTTCAAGCCGCTTCGCAAGAATAGCAAGGAGAACCACTCCCCTGCTGTTTTGTGTTCCCATGCTTCTAACGAGGCTGAATCCATGTGTTCCGATTCTAGCGACGACACATTGCGAATGTGTCATTGCACTTTCCAAGGGTGAGATCGACTCCAAAAAAGTCCGTGTAGAGTTCTCCTTGGAGGGCATGGACACTTCAGGATTGCAGAAAGGCGCAACTTATCCTGAAATCAAAGCCCGCGTGTTGGAACAGACTGGACTGAGGGTATCTTCCCTGTATATCTCGCAGATTAAGCAGAAATGCGGTCTGGAGGTACGAGAGAACCACCATAAGGCGACGTCCGAAAATACAAAGCAGCCCCAGTGCCCACCGGAGAAGGAAGCGGCCATAAGGGATGCGCTGAAATATTTTAAGATGATTTAATTTATTTTAGGGTTTTGACAACTGATAAAGCAGCTCCTGATTTTGAAGTCAGAAGCTGCTTTATCAGTAGAAAGGACAAAGATGACAGAAGCCGAGGTATTTGCATCTTGTTTAGCACTCTCGCATTGCCACTTCTTGGATACGCCATATGAAGGTGACCCTTTTTCTGATGAGCTTAACAGTGGTGCATCAAACGTGTGTCATTACTGTACTATTGACACGCTTTTATCCATAATCGAAAAACAATGCCTTCGTTTTACTGATGTGAGATTTCTGAACGACTCTACTGAATTTCTCGAAATCATCCCATTGATAGAGCATGTACTTACCAACGGCAATTACTCGAGCTCATTCAAACAGTTCTTTTTGCAGCCATCTATAATAGAAGATTTGAAAAGTTATCGTCAATCATATTCTGCCATATCTAATGTTGATCAAACATACAAAGATATGCCTTACCGCACTTATACCTGCTCGCTTTCCAAAAACTGTGATTCTCTTAATATGTGGAACTATTATGCAACTTCATCGGCAGGCGTCAATATTGGTTTTGACTTTGCATGGAATATGTTTGAGGGTAGCAACTCATACAAAACCAACACAGGAAAAAGATTATCAGGTGATATCTGGCTTTCTCGTGGATTGGTAATTTATAATAATTTCGACAAAGAAAAGTGTGTCATCAAATTTTTAGATCATCTATTCAATGTTTATTCCAACCTTCTTCAGTTAAATTTACTAGACAAGTATCGTGCTTTACTGGTTCAGTCTTTTAAGGAACCAATCAACAATATGCGCTGCTTTTTCAAAAACAGCCACTTTGACGGGGAACAAGAATACCGTATTGTTCTAAAAATTCCAGAAGAAACTTTACGTTCTCCAAAATCCAATTCGAATATCGCCGATGTATCTTTCTTCCGTCGCGGAAAAGCTTTGGTTCCCTATGTTGATTATAAATTCAAAAAATCTTCTATCAGTCAAATTGTCATGAACCCTTATAATTGTGAAGACAGCTCCATGATGGAATTGGGTATTCAAGAGCTTCTGACCATGAACAACCTTGACAATGTAAAGATCTACCATTCCAATATTCCTTTGAGAAGATACGACTAATCTATTATTCGCTATTCGATTTCGAGGCCAAGAAATGTATTTTTACAGTTCTTGGCTTTTTTCATACATACAGCCTGCCTGCCATTGTGCAGGCTTTTATTTTGCCACAAGGAGGTGTTAGATTGATGATTCACCAATCACATGGCAGAAATGCCGCAAACCAAAGGAGTAACATTTGGCTAATATCTATGGTTATATTCGTGTCAGCACCCGCGACCAGAACGAGGACCGGCAGTTGATTGCACTGCGAGAACTGAAGATTCCGGAGAAAAACATCTTCATGGATAAGCAGTCCGGCAAGGACTTCAACCGCCCGCAATACAAGCGGCTGGTGCGAAAACTGAAAAAAGACGATCTGCTCTATATCAAGAGCATCGACCGTCTTGGACGCAACTACGCAGAAATATTGGAGCAGTGGCGACTGCTCACCCAAACAAAAGGTATCGACATCGTAGTACTGGACATGCCATTGCTGGACACCCGCCGTGGCAAAGACCTGATGGGCACTTTTCTAAGCGACATCGTGCTGCAGGTGCTTTCCTTTGTTGCCGAAAACGAGCGCACTAACATCCGGCAGCGGCAGGCAGAAGGTATTGCCGCCGCTAAAGCCCGGGGCGTGAAATTCGGCAGGCCGCCTCGCCCCTTGCCGGATAACTTTTATGAAGTCCACAAGGCATGGCGTGCCAAACGGTTGAGCTTAAAGCAAGCCGCACAAGCCTGTGATCTCCCCGTTGGAACCTTTTACAGCAAGGCTTTGAAATTCGAAAATACCACTTAATAAAAGCCCCTGAGAATTCGGAAAAGCGTACTTTTACGGATTCTCAGGGCTTTTTACATATAACAACAGTATACCGCGAAACCCCGTCAAACGCAACAATTTCCGGCAAGAGTTCAGCCAAATCCCATTCATCTTCCACAAAAGGCTTCATGTATTCTAACTAATTTGAAAAAGTACAGGTTCTCAGTGGGCAATTCGGAAAGGAGCTTCCATGGCACATCTGGAGGAGATCACGGTCGGCTGCCAGCTGAACGGCATTGCGGCAAGGGAAACTGTGACCGTTATTGCGGTGCAGTGGTATGGCAATGCAGCACTGGAAGTTACATTCAAGAACAGCCGAGGGCAGCTTGGCAGTCAGATCCTCTATCGTGGAGATGAGGCGACCGTGGATGTGCTGGGTGACAGTCTGCCGTGGAGTTTCGGCGCAGATGCTGATAAGATGCGCCTCGTATCCGAAGCGTACCGCATCCATCTGGCACACCTGTTTGACCCTTATCTGGCAGTACACACCTCGGCCATCCAGCCCCTGCCCCACCAGATCACGGCGGTATATCAGGAGATGCTGCCGCGCCTGCCGCTGCGTTACATCCTTGCGGACGACCCCGGTGCCGGCAAAACCATCATGACCGGTCTGTTCATCAAGGAGCTGATCGCCCGCGGCGATTTGAAGCGTTGTCTGATCGTGACGCCGGGCAATCTGGCGGAACAGTGGCAGGACGAGCTTTTTCGCAAATTTCATCTGCGGTTTGAGGTATTGACAAACGACCGCATTGAATCCGCCGTCAGCGGCAACATCTTCACAGAGATGAATTTCTGCATTGCACGGCTGGATAAGCTATCACGCAGCGAAGCTTTGCAGGAAAAGCTCCGCATCACCGACTGGGATCTGATCGTTTGCGATGAGGCGCACAAAATGTCTGCAACCGTCTGGGGCGGTGAGATCAAATACACCAAGCGGTTTAATCTGGGACGGCTGCTGTCGGAAATCACCCGCAACTTTCTGTTGCTGACAGCCACCCCGCACAACGGCAAAAATGAGGACTTCCAGCTATTTTTATCGCTGGTGGACCCCGACCGTTTTGAAGGTGCAGCTCGTTCTTCCAACCAGAGCATCGATGTTTCGGACGTAATGCGGCGGCTTGTGAAAGAGGAGCTGCTCAAATTCGACGGCACACCACTGTTCCCGGAGCGGCGTGCTTATACCGTCAACTATGACCTCTCCCCTGCCGAGGGGCAGCTTTATTCCGAGGTCACCAGCTATGTGCAGGAGGAGTTCAACCGGGCAGAGAATCTGAACAACGATCGCAAGGCAACCGTTGGCTTTGCGCTGACCATCCTGCAGCGGCGGCTTGCCTCCTCGCCGGAAGCCATCTACCAATCCCTGCACCGCAGGCTGGAACGGTTGGAGCATATTCTGGCGGAGGAAAAACTGGGCAAGCCGGATACCGGCACGCAGTTTACCATCGCAGATGATTTTGATGAGGACGATTTCAGCGCAGACGAGCTGGAGCAGACCGAGGAAAACGTCACCGACCGTGCATCCGCTGCCAGCACCATCCGGGAGATGGAGGCGGAAATTTCCACGCTGAAAAGGCTGGAGCAGATGGCCAATGCCGTGCGAGTCAGCGGCGTAGACCGCAAGTGGGACGAGCTTTCCAAGCTGCTGCAGGACGACAGCAAAATGTTTGCCGCCGATGGTCAGCGGGAAAAACTCATTATCTTTACGGAGCACAGGGACACCCTGCGCTATCTGACCGATAAGATCCGCACCCTGTTCGGGCACGACGATGCCGTGGTGACCATCCACGGCGGCATGGTGCGGGACGAGCGGCGCAAGGTGGAGGAACTGTTCAAGCAGGACCCGGAAGTGCGCATCCTCATTGCCACCGATGCTGCCGGTGAAGGCATCAACCTACAAAGAGCCCACCTGATGATAAACTACGACCTGCCGTGGAATCCAAACCGTTTGGAGCAGCGTTTCGGCCGCATTCACCGCATCGGGCAGACCGAGGTGTGCCACCTGTGGAATCTGGTTTCGGCGCAGACCCGTGAAGGCATGGTGTTCCAACGGCTGTTCCAGAAACTGGAAGAAGAACGAGGCGCACTGGGTGGCAAAGTGTTTGATATTCTGGGCAAGATGACTTTTGACAACAAACCCCTGCGGGAGCTGCTGATCGAGGCGGTTCGCTACGGCAACGACCCTGCCGTCCGTGCCCGGTTGCAACAGGTGGTGGACAGCTCGCTGGACCAGCAAAAGCTCCGGGAGCTGTTGGATGAGCGCGCCCTGACGGACGACACCATGGACGTACAGAAGGTTTCTGCCATCCGGGAAGAGATGGAGCGGATGGAAGCGCACAAGTTGCAGCCCCATTTTATCGAGGCATTCTTTCTGGAAGCCTTCCGCTCTGTGGGTGGCAAGATACGTCCTCGCGAGACCGGACGCTACGAGATCACCTTTGTGCCTGCGGCGGTGCGCAGCCGGGATATGCAGATTGGCTTTGGGGAGCCGGTGTTGCAGCGATATGAGCGGGTCTGCTTTGAAAAAGAGCGCTGCAATGTGCAGGGCATGATCCCAGCCGAATTGCTTTGCCCCGGACATCCGCTGCTGGAAGCCGTCATTGATCTTGTGCGGGAGCGCAATGCCGAGGTGCTCAAGCAGGGCACGATTTTCGTGGATGACAGCGACGACGGCACCGACCCCCAGCTGCTGTTTTACATCGAGGATGCCATTCAGGATGGCGTTCTGCTGCCAGGCGGCACCAAGCGGATTATCTCCCAGCACGTCCACTTTGTGGAGCTGAAGGAGGACGGCACCGCCAGCAGCGCCGGTTACGCGCCCTATCTGGATTACCGTGCCCCCACCGAGGCAGAGCGCACTGCCGCCCTGCCCTACATTCAAGCACAGGACTGGCTGAAGCACGATGTAGAGAACCGTGCCCGGGGCTATGCCATCGCGCAGCTATTGCCCCAGCATTTTGCCGAGGTGAAAGCCCGGAAGCAGAAGCTGCTGGATAAGACCGCCAAAGCCGTGAAAGAACGCCTGACCGCAGAAATTCAATACTGGGACTACCGGGCGGCAGACCTGAAGCAGAAGGAAGCCGCAGGCAAGCCCAACGCCCGGCTCAACTCCCAGATGGCGGCCCGCCGGGCAGAAGAGCTTGCTTCCCGGATGCAGAAGCGGCTTGCGGAACTGGAAACGGAAAAGCTCATCTCCCCCGCCCCGCCGGTGGTGGTGGGCGGTGCGCTGGTGCTGCCCGGTGGGCTGCTCCGGCAGCTGATGGGCACTCCACAGCCCACACTGTTCAGCCAAGGTGACAAGCGTGCCATCGAGCTTGCCGCCATGAATGCGGTGATGCAGTTGGAGCAGGCGTTCGGTTACCTGCCGCGGGATGTGAGTGCCCAGAAGGTGGGCTACGATGTGGAATCCACCATCCCGCCCCAGCTGCGCAGCGGCGAAGCCTGCCTGCGGTTTATCGAGGTGAAGGGACGCGCCAAGGGTGCCCAGACCGTCACCGTCTCCAAAAACGAGATCCTGACGGGGCTGAACAAGCCGGAGGAGTTTCTGCTTGCCATTGTGGAGGTGGACGGCACCCACACTCACACAGTCTACCTGAAACGCCCCTTCCGCAACCCGCCGGACTTTACCGCCACCAGTGTGAATTTTGATATTCGCGACCTTGTGCAGAACGCCGAGGTCGTTTACAAAACATAATGAAAGGATTTACTTATATGGAATACACCGTAGATGAAGTTTATGGTCTTTCTAGAAACATTCCGCTAAACTATGTTGAACGACATGACGTTGATGAACGTCTTCGTTGCAACCTAAACAGAGACAAACACATCACTATCTTTGGAAGTTCAAAACAGGGTAAAACCTGCTTGCGAAAGCACTGCCTAAATGAGAACGACTATATTTTGGTGCAGTGCAGCAATCGATGGTCATTATCAGATTTGAATGCCAACATCTTAAAGCGTGCCGGATATGAGTTAACTGAATCCACCAATGTAACCTATGAAGGCAAAGCCAAGGTTAGTGCGTCCGTTAAGATTCTAGATGCAACTCTTGGTGGTGAAGCCGGTGGTGGAGCAACCAAAAATGTCACGCATCGTCAGTTGGAACTGGACTTGTCAGATGTAAATGATATTATTGGTGCTTTGAACGAAGCCAACTTCCATCAATATATTGTACTCGAAGATTTTCATTATCTTAAAAGCGAAGTACAAAAAGATTTTGCTATTGAATTAAAAGCCTTCCATGAGAGTTCCAAGCTGTGTTTTATAATCGTTGGTGTTTGGTTGGATGAAAACAAACTCGTTATTTATAACGGCGATTTAACTGGACGAATTGTTCCCGTTAATGCCGATTTATGGAATGAAGAGGACCTTCGAAAAGTGATTCAAAAGGGAGAAGACCTTTTGAACATCCGATTCAAGGAGTCTTTTACAAGTGAAGCCATCGAAGCAAGTTCCGGAAATGTTTATATTCTCCAAGAAACTTGTCACCGCGCTTGTAATGAGTCTGGAATTCGTAAAACTGTTGCAGGTGAACGGCGGCTTATTGGTGATGGACTGAATGCCAGAAGTCTCGTTGCTGGAATTATTCAGGAGCAGTCCGGAAGATATAATACCTTCATTACAAATTATGCAAATGGTTTTCAGGAAACCACCCTTGCCATGCACAAATGGTTATTATACCCCATTCTAACTTCAAGTGTTGAAGAACTTTCTAAAGGTCTCACTTACAGAAGTATTCGATTAAAAATCACGAGTGTACATCCACAAGGCAAAAATCTCAATCCGGGGAATATCACGCAGGCATTAAAAGCAGTTTCTTCTTTACAGCTTTCTAAGTCGATACAGCCAATTATTCTTGACTACGACGAATCGAATTTAACTCTTCATATTGTAGATAAAGGTTTTTTAATTTGGTTGTCCATGCAAGACCGAAACGAACTTCTTTCAACCGTAGGTCTGCCTGAAATGACTTAACGAAAAATTGGAGATAACTAATGTCTAAAAAGCTGATCGAAGTTGCCCTTCCGCTGGAAGCGATCAATGCGGAGGCAGCGCGGGAAAAATCCATCCGGCACGGGCATCCGTCCACCTTGCATCTGTGGTGGGCACGGCGTCCGCTGGCGGCGGCACGAGCCGTGATCTGGTCCAGCCTTGTGGACGACCCCTCTGCCCACCCGGAGCTGTACCCCACCGAGGAAGCCCAGAACACAGAGCGACAGCGGCTGTTTGGCATTCTGGAAAAGCTGGTCAAGTGGGAAAACTCCAACAACCCGGAGGTGCTGGCGGCTGCCAAGGCAGAGATCCTGCGCTCCACCAACAATAACCCTCCTGCCCTGCTGGACCCCTTTGCTGGCGGCGGTGCTATTCCGCTGGAAGCCCAGCGGCTGGGGCTGGAAGCCCACGCCCACGACCTGAACCCCGTGGCGGTGATGATCAACAAAGCCATGATCGAGATCCCACCCCGGTTTGCCGGGCAGGCACCGGTCAACCCTGACAGCCGCACCCGGCTGGATGGCGCAACTGGCTGGCAGGGGGCGCAGGGGCTTGCCGCCGATGTGCAGTATTACGGCGAGTGGATGAAGCGGGAGGCGTTCCGCCGCATCGGTCACCTGTACCCCAAGGTAAAAGTGCCCCATGAGCTTGGTGGCGGCGAAGCCACCGTCATCGCATGGATCTGGGCGCGCACCGTCAAGTGCCCCAACCCCGCCTGCGGCTGTGAGATGCCACTGGCAAGCACCTTTGTGCTTTCCAAAAAGAAAGGCAAGGAAGCATGGGTCAAGCCCATCACAGAGGGAACCAGCGTCCATTTTGAGGTACAGTACGGCAAATGTCCTAAAGAATATGAATCGTTCAAAGTAGGTCGCAGTGCCGTTTTCAAATGCCCTTGTTGCGGCGAAATCACAACGGATGCCTATGTCAAACAGCATGGAAAAGGGCACGAAATGGGCAGTCAGTTAATGGCAGTTGTAGGCGAAGGCAAACATGGGCGCATTTATCTTTCTCCTGATGTGGAGCAGACCATTGCGGCTGATGTTCCTGCACCGGAAAGCTACCCCAGCGGTGCCATGCCGGAAAATCCGCGCTGGTTCAGCCCTCCCGCCTTTGGCATGACGGATTACAGCAACCTTTTTACCAACCGCCAGCTGACCGCTCTTACCACCTTTAGTTCACTGGTAGCAGAAGCGCAGGCAAAAGCAGAGGCGGATGCCGTTGCTGCAGGCGTTGTCAACGACCACATTTCCCTGAGCGCAGGCGGCTCCGGTGCAAGAGCATACGGTGAAGCGGTGGGGGTATATCTGGCATTTGTCATCGATAAGATGACAGATTATAACTCCTCCATTTGTTCTTGGCATAACTCTGGTGAAAAGATGCGCAATACGTTTGGTCGGCAAGCAATTCCTATGGTCTGGGATTATGCCGAAGCAAATCCGTTTTGTTCTTCGTCTGGAAGTTACGATAATATGCTGGACTGGGTCGTTCGCTGCATAGAACAACTTCCAGCACAAGGGAATGCAGAAGTCAGTCAATTTGATGCTCAGAGCGACTGCGGTTTACGGAACATTATGGTCTCCTCCGACCCTCCCTATTATGACAATATCGGCTATGCTGATTTGTCCGATTTCTTCTATGTCTGGATGCGGCAGTCCCTGAAAGACACCTATCCCAAGCTGTTCCGCACCATGCTGGTGCCCAAGGCAGAGGAACTTGTGGCGACCCCCTACCGCTTTGAGGGCAGCACTGAAAAGGCACGGGATTTCTTTGAGGACGGAATGCTGCACACCTGCCAGCAAATTTACCAGTATGCCCGGGAGGACATTCCTGTAACCATCTACTACGCCTACAAGCAGAGCGACACAGACGAGGACTCCAAAACAGCCTCTACTGGTTGGGAGACCATGCTCAGCGCCATTATCCGGGCAGGCTTTGCCATTACCGGCACATGGCCGATGTGCACCGAAATGTCCGTTCGCGCTATTGCCATTAATTCTAACGCCCTTGCCTCCTCCATTGTGCTGGTGTGCCGAAAGCGCCCGGCAGATGCACCCCAGACCACCCGCCGGGGCTTTATTGCAGAGCTGAAACGAGAGCTGCGCCCGGCGCTGCAAAAACTCCAGCGCAGCAACATTGCACCTGTGGATCTGGCGCAGTCCGCCATTGGCCCCGGCATGGGGGTGTACTCCCGCTATGGCCGGGTGCTGGAAGCCGACGGAAGCGCCATGACCGTGCGCAGTGCACTGCAGATCATCAATCAGGAACTGGATGTGTACTTTAACGAGCAGGACGGCGAACTGGATGCCAACAGCCGTTTCTGCGTGGACCTGTACACCCAGAACGCCTTCAACAACCTTAAATTTGGCGATGCCGATACGCTGGCTCGCGCCAAGAATACCTCGGTGGCGGCACTGGCGGCAAAGGGCGTGCTAAGTGCCGAAAAGGGCATCGTCCGCCTGCTGACCCGCGAGGAATTGCCGGAAAAGGTGGACCCGCGGGAGGAGAGCATCTGGCTGCTCTGCCAGCAGCTTACCCGTGCCATGGAGACCGGCGGCGTGGAAGCGTGTGCCCAGATCGTGGCACCCATGCTGGGCTCCAACGCTGAGCGTGCCAAGGACCTCGCCTACCGGCTGTACACCCTTGCCGAGCGCAAGGGCTGGACTCAGGAGGGCTACGCCTACAACGCCCTTGTGGTGGCATGGCGGGAGATCCAGTCCCGTGCCGCAGAGCTGCAGCAGGCAACGCCGGAGCAGACCTCTTTCTTTTGATGCAATACCGGGAGGAACGAAACAATGAGCGAGAATTACACCAAAGTACAGCAGGCGTTCCGGGTGCTGCACCCGCTGCTGGCAGGCTATATCTGTCAGGAAATGCGCCGGGAATATCAGGACAACTGGTGGCAGGAGGTGCTGATGACCCTTTCCGATCAGGTGCGGGATCTGCCGGACGACAACGGCGATTACGCCACCCTGATGGATTCGCTGGATATGGCAAACTGCCTGCGTCTGTTTGACCGCAAGTGGAACGACCTGTTCAAGCGGAAGCTGTCCATCGACTACCGCACCTGGGCAAAAGAGCTGATGGGTGTGCGCAACAAGCTGGCGCACATTGGCGGGGCCGATTTTTCGGAGGATGACACATGGCGTGCGCTGGACACCATGGCGCGCCTGTGCGAAGCCTTTGACGATGAAGCCGCTGAGGAGATCCGCAAGATCCTGCGCCAGCTCCGCTACGGCAGCGCCGAAGGCTCCACCAATGTGGTGGAGGTTGCCGCCCCGACGAAGCCCAAGGCTGCCCACACCGGTATTATGAGCAAGACCTTGTCCGGTCTGCCCAGCTGGCGGGACGTGATGGAACCGCACCCAGATGTGGCGCAGGGACGTTACAAAAATGCAGAGTTCGCCGCCGATCTGGCGCAGGTAGCGAGGGGTGAGGGAGCCTTTGAATACCGTGACCCGGTGGAGTTTTTTGCCCGCACCTACGTCACCGAGGGCATGACCGGTCTGCTGGTGCAGGCACTCAAGCGGGTCAGCGGAAAGGATGGTGAACCGGTCATCCAGCTGAAAACCGCCTTTGGCGGCGGCAAGACCCACAGTATGCTGGCGCTTTACCACATGATGCGGGGCAAGGTATCGGCAGACCGCATTCCCAACATCAAGCCGGTGCTGGCGCAGGCAGGGGTATCTGCCCTGCCCAAGGCAAATGTGGCGGTGCTGGTGGGCACTGCACTGGACCCCACACGCACCAAACGGCCCATCAACTTCCCCGGTATCACTATCAATACCCTGTGGGGCGAGATGGCGGCACAGCTGGCGGAATCCGCCGGGCGGCCGGAACTGTACGATTTTGTGAAGGAAGCCGACAAAAAGGGCGTTTCTCCCGGCAGCGAAGCACTGAAAAATCTGTTCGATGCCTGCGGTCCCTGTCTGGTGCTGATGGACGAGCTGGTGGCATACGCAAAGCGCATCTACGGTGTCAAGGGTCTGCCCGCTGGTTCTTTCGACAACTTCATCTCCTTTATTCAGGAGATCACCGAAGCCGCCCGCGCCAGCCGGAACAGCCTTGTGGTGGCTTCTATCCCGGAATCCGATATTGAGATCGGCGGCGAAGCGGGAAAGACCGCACTGGAGACCATCGAGCATACCTTCGGGCGGATGGAATCCATCTGGAAGCCCGTTGCCGCCAACGAGGGCTTTGAAGTGGTGCGCCGCCGTCTGTTCCTTGACTGCAAGGACCCAGAAGCCCGCGACCGGGTCTGTACTCAGTTCAGCCAGCTGTACCAGACCAACCCCAGCGATTTTCCGCCGGAGGTCAAAGAGTTGGAATACCGCGACCGGATGATCTCCTGCTACCCCATCCACCCGGAGATCTTTGACCGCCTATACGATGACTGGTCCACACTGGAGCGGTTCCAGCGCACCCGCGGCGTGCTGCGGCTAATGGCTGCGGTCATCCATGAGCTGTGGATGGGCAGCGACGCCAGCGCCATGATCATGCCGGGTTCTCTTTCGCTGGATGTTCCCAACGTCCGGGACGAACTGATCCGCTATCTGCCGGAGGGCTGGAACTCCATCGTCAACACCGAGATCGACGGCAAGAACTCTGTCCCCTACCAGAAGGACCAGAGCAACCAGCGGTATGGGCGCATTATGGCATCCCGCCGGGTGGCACGCACCATCATGCTGGGCAGTGCTCCCACTGTGCGCTCGCAGGCAGTGCGTGGCATCGAAGCCTCCCACATCCGGCTGGGTGTGGTCCAGCCCGGCGAAAACATCGCCGATTTCAACGATGCCCTGAACACCCTGCGGGGCTCGCTGGCATACCTTTACACCAACACCAACGGAGATCGTTACTGGTTCGACACCCGCCCTACCCTACGCAAAACTGCGCAGGACCGTGCAACGCAGGTGGCCGAAGCCGATGTGATCGAGGAGATCGAATCCCGGCTGAAAAAGCTGCGCCGGGAGGAACCGTTTGCAGGTCTGCACGTCTGCCCCGCTTCCTCGCTGGATGTACCGGACGAGCAGGCGGCCCGGCTGGTCATTCTGCGCACCGAGGACACCCACCGTGCCAACGCAGGAGCGAGTGCCGCCATCACTGCTGCTGAAAACATCCTGAACAACCACGGCTCAAAGCCACGCACCTACCGCAATATGCTGGCTTTCGTGGCACCGGATCAGGAGGCAATGCTCTCTCTTCGGCAGGCCGTCCGGGACTTCCGTGCATGGCGCTCCATTCAGGATGACAAGGAAACGTTGAATCTCGATGCCGCCCAGAACAAAGAGGTGGACGCAAACCTTCACCGCTGCAATGATACCGTAGAGGCCCGCATCAAGGAGACCTACTGCTGGCTGCTGACCCCGGAGATCGATTGTTTTGTGGATATGAAAACCATCCAGTGGGACGCCAGCCGCATTTCCGGCGGCACCGACAGCATCGTAGCAAAGGCTTCCCGCAAAATGCAACAAAGCGAGACTCTCATCACCAAATGGGCACCTGCTCTGTTGCTGATGGAGCTGAACAACGTGCTGTGGAAGGACACCGACTGTATCCAGATTAAGAAGCTGTGGGAGTATCTGTGCACCTACTGCTATCTGCCCCGCCTTGCCAAGTACAGTGTGCTGGAAGATGCCATCCGTACCGGCCTGAACTCGCAGGAATATTTTGCCCTTGCTGCCGGTTACACGGGCGACCGCTATGTTGAACTGCGGTATAACCAGTTTGTGGACTGCATCAACACCTCCGATCTTTTGGTCAAGCTGGACCCTGCCCGCAAGCAGCTTTTGGCTGAAAAAAGTGCTCCCGCAGTAGTTGTGCAGCCTACGCAAACTGCTCAGGGCGGCGAACAGCCCACCCTTTTCAACCTTCCCCCGGATGCTCCCATTGACCCTACTGTAACCTTGCATCAGCCGCCGACAGCGCAGCCTGCCGCTGTTCCCGCTCCGCCCAAAAACACCCGGTTCTACATGACTGCCGAGTTGGACACCACCCGCATCAACCGTGATGTGCAGCGGCTGGTGGAGGAAGTCATCACCCACCTGCTCAGCGCAGATGGCTGCAAAGTTTCGGTAACGCTGGATGTTACCGCCGATGCACCGGACGGTCTGTCCACCCCCATTGTGCGCACCGTGATGGAGAACTGTAAAACGCTGAAGGTAAAAGATTTTGGCGTAGATGAATAACGACAGCGGCGTTATTGACAAGGTGCTCCTATCCTGTATAGCGACGCTACTATTCAGCGATGCAATCGCACAGCCTGCATCCAACGGATGCAGTTCAAGGGTTTGGGTGTTCCCAACCAGTATTTTGCAGAGCAAAACGAGCAGATGTATATACATCTGCATTGCTTGCGGGTGCTATGAAGCCTCTCAAGGTGCTTTCCAAATTTGAGAATCATTTTGCAATCAGGACCGTCCGTTTTCAAGTTCAACTTGAAGCGGACGGTTATTTTTTTGCTCAGGAAGTTTTCGAGTTTGCAACCGCAGCAAGCAGGGCGAGCCGGTACCACCTTGCAATTTTTGAATTCGATTTTACAAATCCGACTTCAAAAACGATTGTTGGGCTTCGCCAAAACCCGATATTCAGCACATAAACTGTGCCGACTGCGTATCTTAACAGACGCTGAATAATCAAATTTCTTGTAAAAAAATCGTTTCCGAAAAATCGTCGTTGATTCATTCAATATTACACAAAAGCGGAAGTATCACTTCCTAAAAAATCGAGCAATTTTATGGTATGCTCTATCCAGAGCCGTTCACAAGAACCGGACCTCCCAAGTCCGGTTTTCTCCCTCAAAACCGGACCTGATACGTCCTAAAAATACTTATTTGATTGTGATAGGCTTTCTACAAGCCTTCATCGACCCTTGAGAACCTAATGACCGTCTGCATGGGATACCCGGCGATGACCCCCAAGTGGGAGAGCCGGAAAACGCCGCCGGAAGGGGGCAGGAAACCCATGCAGGGAGAACGGCAGAAATACCAATAGATTTTTGAAAGGAGATTTTGCCTATGAAGAAAAACAAGTTTGAATTTATCATTGATTCTGAATTTCAATCTCAGATTCCTGCATTGACCGATGAAGAATTTCAGCAACTGGAAGAAAACATCCTTTCAGAGGGCGAAGTCCTGTCTCCCCTGATCGTCTGGGGCAACATTCTTGTTGATGGCCACAATCGCTATAAGATTCTCCAGCAGCACCCGGAAATTCCTTATACCACCCGTTCGATTTCCTGCACCTGCGAAACCCGTGAAGATGTTCTGGCATGGATCTGCAAACATCAGCTGGGTCGTCGGAATCTGACACCCGAACAGAAAAAGTTCCTGATTGGAAAGCAGTATCACTCTGAAAAATCCACTCGTGGGGGAAACCATGGCAATCAGTACACGCAGGTGGCAAACTGTCAAATTGACAATTTGCCATCGGTAGAAAACACGACCGAACGAATCGCCAAAGAAAATAATGTAAGTCCCTCTTTTGTAATTCGTGCCGAGCAGTTCATGAAAACCGTTGAGCTGATGGAAAAATACTGCCCCGGCATTCAGGAAGAAATCTTATCCGGCAAACTTAAGCTATCCCAGCGAGAGGCTACCATTATCCGTGGAACTCCCACAGAAGCATTGCCCACCGTGGTATCAACGTGGCGAGAGGAAAAGTTAAACGGTAAACCAGACGATAGTGCAGACACCTATGAAAATTCAGAATTGCTTTCCAAGGTCACCGAACGAAATTTCTCTAGTGCTGCCACATCGAAGATCCAAACGGCTGATCCACTCTCGGAGAATCGACCTTTTATTTCATCGGGAAAGCGCAGCACCGAACTCCAGACCATTCGTGAGCTAGGAGAAAAGATGGCAACGGTTGATCATGTCGCCGATGCCGAAGGAATGTTCAGTGAAATCAACAGTGCCTCTGATAGCTTTATTTTCCGTCTCGAACAATGCTTTGCTCTGTATCCCGACTTTCTGACAAATGTAGAGATTGAAGCAAAAGTTATTGCTGCTTTGCAAAAGGCAGAAAGCTATATTGTGCATCTGAAAGAACAGCATCGGCAGCATCTTCTGGAGACTACCAACAGCCAGTAAAATGCTTTCCAAAAATTTGTTTGATGAAAAAACACTGGAGGTGAATTTTATTTCCGACTACCTGACTGTCACTACACCTTTGCCGCAATATCTGCCCTATGCCCGCTTTCTGCTGGATACAGACCTGAGCCACACCGCAAAGCTGCTCTACACTCTGCTGCTGGACCGGGCAACACTTTCCCAAAAGAACAACTGGATGGATGAGCGCGGCTTCGTCTATGTGATTTTCCCTCTTTCATCATTGAGCGATGCTCTACGATGCAGCACCATGAGCATTAAACGTGCGTTGCGTTCACTGGAAGATGCTGATTTGATTGAGCGCAGAAGAGGTCGCATTACTGTGCCCAACAGCATCTTTGTAAAAGTTCCGACAGTGCAAAAATGTTCCCCTGCATGGAACGATTTTGTTCCATCCGATGGAACAGAAATGATATCTTCCATGGAACAAAAGTGTTCCACTAACCAACGTTATAAGAACAACCTGAAAGATAGCCACCTGATAAAAACAACAGCCGCCCCTTTAACCTTTGGAGAATATCATAATGTCTTTCTGACGGAAAAAGAGTACAAGCAACTCAAAGCCGATTTCTTCGGGCTGGACAGCCTGATCGAACAGCTTTCAACTTATATCCAGTCCACTGGAAAAAGGTATGCTGACCATGCCGCCGCCCTGCGCATCTGGGCAAAACGGCAAAAGTCGGAACAAAAGCAAGCACCGGGCATCCCGGACTACACATTCAGGGAAGGAGAAAGCCTATAAAGACGATAGAAAAAATTTTGGAACAACTCCCATCCAGCATTCCCGAAAATATCGAAGATTATTATGGCGAGGACGGTCTGCTTTACTGCGGAAAATGTCACACGCCAAGGGAAGCGTTCTTTGCAAAAGGCATTGCCCTGATGGGCAAGAACAAGCACCCAATCGAATGCAGCTGCCAGCGCATCGAGAGGACAAAACAGGAAGCCCTTATCAACCAGCAAAAGCACAACAATCTTGTGCGGCGGCTAAAAGCTGAGGGGTTTTCTGACCCGGCAATGCTGGACTGGACCTTTGAAAACGACAATGGCCGCAGCCCGCAGATGCACCATGCACATCGCTATGTGGAGCAGTGGCAGACCATGCGTGCAGAGAACCTTGGATTGCTTCTCTGGGGCGGTGTGGGCACCGGCAAAAGTTTCCTTACCGGGTGCATTGCAAACGCTCTGATGGAGCAGGAGGTGCCTGTGCGTATGACGAACTTTGCCCGGATCCTTAACGAGCTGAACAACAGCTTTTCCGGGCGCAATGATATTGTGGACAAGCTCTGCCGCTATCCCCTGCTCGTCATTGACGATTTCGGCATGGAAAGAGGCACCGAGTACGCACTGGAGCAGATCTACAACATCGTGGACAGCCGATACCGCAGCCGGAAGCCGCTGATCGTCACTACCAACCTGACGCTAGACGAGATACGACACCCACAGGATACCGCTCATGCCCGCATCTATGACCGCCTGCTGGAAATGTGCGTTCCGATTTCCTGCATTGGGGTCAGCTTCCGGAAGGAGAACGCACAGGAAGAGCTGGAACGCTTAAAAAGTTTAATCGGATAGATCAGAAACATTTCTGAAGGAATCCGCAGGACGTCCTAAGTTCTGCTACAAGGAAATGGAGTTGCCTATTGAATAATTTTCATCCTATAGAAAACAATCCCACCCCTTCGGAATGCTCTACGCCCACACTCGATGAATGGAGCGCATTCGCAACCTTTCTAGCCGATGTGATCGAGAAGTACGCATCGGTCTTGGAAATAGACAACGCCGTATCCTCAACCAATAACGAAAATCGACAAGATACTGTTGATACCGCTCTTGCAGCATGATATAATATTCTTGTAATATTTGTCCCAACACAGTGGTAAGGTCTCCCCTTCCACTGTATTACATACACGGAACGAGGTGCTTAAAATGAATCGTCCAGATGACTCTCCTAAAAATTCCATCCTCATTTACACCACAGAAGATGGCCTGACCAAAATTGATACTACCTTTGACGGTGACACCGTTTGGCTTTCCATTGACCAGATGGCTGAGTTGTTCCAACGTGACAAATCCACAATTTCCCGTCACATCAAAAACATTTTTGCAGAGGGTGAGCTTGAACGAGATTCAGTTGTTGCAAAATTTGCAACAACTGCCGCAGACGGAAAGACCTATCAGGTCGAATTCTACAATCTTGACGTCATTATTTCTGTTGGTTATCGTATCAAATCCAAACGAGGCACACAGTTCCGTATCTGGGCAACTGGCATCCTGAAGGAATATATGCGCAAGGGATTTGCGCTGGATGACGAACGCCTGAAAAATCTGGGCGGCGGTGGATATTTCAAAGAGCTGTTAGAACGCATCCGTGACATCCGTGCTTCCGAAAAAGTGTTTTATCGTCAGATTCTGGAAATCTATGCAACCAGCATTGACTACGACCCAAAAGCAGAAATCTCCGTCCAGTTCTTCAAAAAAGTCCAGAATAAAATTCATTATGCCATCCACGGTCAGACTGCCGCCGAGGTCATTTACAACCGTGCAGATGCCGAAAAGGAATTTATGGGTCTGACCACTTTTGCAGGAAACCAGCCCACTTTACGAGAAGCTACTATTGCCAAAAACTATCTGAACGAAAAAGAGCTTCGTGCTATGGGGCAGTTGGTTTCCGGTTATCTGGATTTCGCAGAACGTCAGGCAGAACGTGAACAGCCCATGACAATGCAGGATTGGGCAAACCACCTTGACCGCATTTTAACCATGAGCGGCGAGCAGCTGCTTGTTGGCAATGGCAGTGTGACCCACAAGCAGGCAGTGGACAAAGCTACTACCGAATATCGGAAATATAAGGCTAAAACCCTCAGCGATGTGGAGCAGGATTATCTGGATTCCATTAAGTTTCTGGAGCAGAAAGCAGACAAGAAATAACTGTTTTGTGAGGTTTTTATGTCACAAGAAAAGACAAAGGTTTACATTTACACCCGTGTTTCCACGACCATGCAGATTGATGGATACTCGCTGGATGCACAGAAAGCTCGCATGAAAGCCTATGCAGACTTCAACGACTACCAGATCGTCGGCGAATACGAGGATGCAGGCAAATCGGGCAAATCCATTGAAGGCCGTGCTTCTTTCTGCCGGATGATGGAGGACATCAAATCCGGCAAGGATTGTGTTGCCTATGTGCTGGTGTTCAAGCTCTCCCGCTTTGGCCGTAACGCTGCCGATGTACTGTCTACCTTGCAGGTAATGCAGGATTTTGGTGTGAACCTGATTTGCGTGGAGGACGGCATTGATTCTTCTAAAGACGCTGGCAAGCTGATGATTTCCGTTCTGTCCGCTGTCGCTGAAATCGAGCGTGAGAACATCCGTGTCCAAACCATGGAAGGCCGCATCCAGAAGGCACGGGAAGGTCGCTGGAACGGCGGTTTTGCGCCTTATGGCTATCGTTTGGTTGACGGTGTGCTGCAAATCAATGAGGATGAAGCCCCTGCCATTCGTACGATTTTTGAGCAATATGTAAACACGGACACAGGTGCAAATGGTCTTTCCAAATATCTGGAGACCCACGGCTTTCAGAAACTTGCTCGTCAAAATGGCACCTCTCCCCTTTTCAGCGCAACATTGATTCGTGCCATCCTGAAGAACCCCGTCTACTGCGGAAAAATCGCCTTTGGTCGCCGCAAACTCGAAAAGATCCACGGCACCCGGAACGAATATCATCAGGTTCCACAGGAGAATTATTTGCTGGTGGACGGCCTGCACAAGGGCATCGTATCAGAAGAATTGTGGAACGCCGCACAGGTCAAGCTGTTGGCGCAGTCCAAACGATACGAACCAGTCAACCGCAGCAAGACGGAACAGGCGCATTTATTATCCGCCCTTGTCAAGTGCCCCGTTTGCGGTGCTGGAATGTACAGCAACAAATGCACCAAACGAAAGAAAGATGGCACACCCTATAAATCTTTCTCTTATTACAGTTGCAAGCACCGCAAGATGCAACGTGGGCAAAAATGCGATTTCAACAAGCAAATTCAGGAAGAAGTTCTGGACAACGCCGTGGTGGAGGTTATCATCAAACTAGTCAGCAATCCAAAGTTTGCCACCATGATGCAGGAGAAGATCAATAGCAAAGTGGACACCACTGCCATTGAACAGGAAATTACTGCCGCTGAAAAGCAGTTGCGGCAGTATTATTCCATCAAGTCCAAAATTATGGAGGAGATCGACACTCTTGACCCGGATGACCGCCATTACATCATCCGCAAATCCGACCTTGACGAGCGGCTTTACAGGATGTACGATAAAATCGAGGAAGCCGAAAACAACCTGATGGATGCCCGTGCAAAGAAGCAGGCTATCGAAGCGGATAAAATCACAGGCGATAACATTTACAAAGTTCTCATTTGCTTTGAAAAGCTCTACAATGTGATGAATCCCCTTGAACGTAAAAAGCTGATGGAACATCTGATCTCTGAAATTCAAATCTACCCAGAGCGTCAGCCCAACGGTCAGTGGCTCAAATCCATCAAATTCCGACTGCCTATCGTTGAAAGCGACATCGATCTGTGTTTGGACAACAAAAGTCATACCGAATGTGTCATTGCGCTTTCCAAGGACGAGATCGACTCCTGAAAGGGATGCACTGAAATACTTTAAGATGATTTAACCCCAAAGCACAGCTCGTTGGAGCATTATGTTCTCTGCGAGCCGGTGTTTTTCCCTCGCTCAAGCTGCTCAATAACAAAAAACGGTCGGAGTTACTCGTCAGGCAATTCCGACCGTTTTTTCTCTTTTTATTCCTCTTCGTCCCTGGCCCAGTGATAGGCGCAGCGGACAGCCTTATTCCAGCCTTTGATGCGCTTGGTGCGTTCCTCTTCCGAGATGGCCGGGCAGAACACGCGGTCCACCGACCAGTTGCGGGTGATGTCCTCGGCGGACTGCCAGTAGCCTACGGCGAGGCCGGCCAGATAGGCCGCGCCCAGCGCCGTCGTTTCCACACAGCGGGGGCGCTTGACTTCGAGGTCGCTGATGTCGGCCATGGTCTGCATGAGGTAGTTGTTGGCCGACGCGCCGCCGTCCACCCGGAGAGACTTCATGACGATGCCGGAGTCCGCTGCCATGGCGCGGAGGACGTCGTTGACCTGATAGCAGATGCTGTCCAGCGTGGCGCGGATGATGTGGTACTTGTTGCAGCCCCGGGTGAGGCCCACGATGGTGCCGCGGGCGTACTGGTCCCAGTGGGGCGCGCCGAGGCCGGTGAAGGCCGGCACGACGTAACAGCCGTTGGTGTCCTTGACCTTCTGGGCCATATACTCGGAGTCGCGGGCCTCTTCCAGCAGGCGCAGCTCATCGCGGAGCCACTGGATGGCCGCACCGGCCACGAAAATAGAGCCTTCCAGCGCATAATTCACCTTTCCGTCGGGGCCGCAGGCGATGGTGGTGACAAGACCGTTCCGGGATGTGACCGGCGTCTCACCGGTGTTCATGAGCAAAAAGCCGCCGGTGCCGAAGGTGTTTTTCGCCTCGCCGGAGGCAAAGCAGGTCTGGCCGAAGAGGGCCGCCTGCTGGTCGCCTGCCGCACCGGCAATTTTTATCTCGCCGCCGAAGTGCATCGGGTCAGCGTACTCATAAAAGCCGCTGGACGGCACCGGCTTCGGGAGCATACATTTCGGGATGTTCAGCTCCTGCAGGATCTCGTCGTCCCATTCCAGCGTGTGGATGTTGAACATCATGGTGCGGCTGGCGTTGGTATAGTCGGTGACGTGCAGTTTTCCGCAGGTCAGCTTCCAGATGAGCCAGGTCTCCACGGTGCCGAAGAGCAGTTCTCCCCGCTCGGCCCTTTCGCGGGCGCCGGGGATATGATCCAGTATCCACTTGAGCTTGGTGGCCGAGAAATAGGCGTCGATGATGAGGCCGGTCTTCTGCCGGAATTTCTCCGTCAGGCCCCGGGCTTTCAGCTCGTCGCAGTATTCGCTGGTGCGGCGGCACTGCCAGACGATGGCGTGGCAGATGGGCTCCCCGGTCTCCTTGTCCCAGACGATGGTGGTCTCCCGCTGGTTGGTGATGCCGATGGCGGCGATGTCCTCGGCTCGGGCGCCGACCTTGTTCATGGCCGAGAGGGCCACGCCCAGCTGGGTGGCCCAGATCTCATTGGCGTCGTGCTCCACCCAGCCGGGTCTCGGGTAATACTGGGCAAATTCCTTCTGCGCGACGCTGCAGATCTCACCCGCTTTGTTGAACAGGATACAGCGGTTCGAGGTGGTTCCGGCGTCCAGCGCCATGATGTACGACATAGGCTCTTTTCTCCTTTTCCTGCTCTGGTTTTATAGTGTCAGAACGCCAGCGCGGGGCTCACTTCGTTCCGCCGCTGGGTCTGGACGATACAGTCCTTATCCGGTACGACGCCCGCCGTACCGAGGGTGGAAAAGACGGTCTGCAGCGCCAGCATAGGAGTGTTGTTCTCCTGCGAGAGGTGGCAGAGGGCAAACTTCTTGCAGCCCTCCTGGATGAGTTCCAGCAGCTTTGCCGCGCACTCGTCGTTAGAGAGGTGGCCCCGGACCGACTCGATGCGGGCGCGCAGATAGTAGGGGTACGGCCCGCTGCGGAGCATATGCAGGTCGTAGTTGCTCTCGAGGGCCACAAGGTCGCAGCCGGAGAGGGCTTCATGTACAGCAGGAGTCAGCACACCGAGGTCGGTGGCGATGGTCATGGTCTTCTCGTCGGGGGTGTGGATGCGGTAGCCTACACAGGGGACGTCGTGGCTGGTGGGAAAAGCTTTGACCCCGAAGACACCGATGTCCTCTTCCCTGCCCGGCGTCAGGGCTGTCATGTCGCAAGTGGCCGGGACAACGCCGTTTGCGTCCAGAAATTCCAGTGTTTCCTCTGCACCGTACACTGGCAGCGGATATTTTTTCAGGAAGGTGGAAAGGCCCTTCACATGGTCGCTATGCTCATGGGTGACAAGAATGCCGTCGCAGTCGGAGATGTTCAGCTCCAGCTCCTTGAGGGCTGCGCCGGTGGTGCGGACGCCTTTGCCCATATCCACGATGAGATACCGCTCCCCACAGCGCACGACGCTGCTGTTACCGGAGGAACCGGAATAAAGAGAGATAAATTCAGACATGATAAACCTCAACAAATAAAACCCCTCCGTCTGCTGCGCAGTCATAAAAACGCAGGGACCTGACGGACTGCCAATGCCTCCCCCCTCGGCAGGGGGAGGCATTGGCACGCCGCAGGCGTGACGGAGAGGTTTTTCTAATTACAGAGCCTGTTCCAGTGCAGCGGGCATCCGCTCCACCTTCTTGATGTCAGCACCGAGGCCGCGCAGCTTCTCCACGATGTTCTCGTAGCCGCGCTCGATATGGCCGATCTCCTCGATCTCGCTGGTGCCGTCTGCCATCAGGGCTGCAACGACCATCGCTGCACCGGCGCGCAGGTCGGAAGCGCGGAGCGGAGCGGGAGAAAGCTTCTCCACGCCCTCGAACACGGCCACCTGACCGTCCACCTGGACATTCGCGCCCATCTTGCGCAGCTCATCCACATAGCGGAAGCGGTTATCCCACACGCTCTCGGTGACGGTGGAAGTCCCCTTTGCCACGCTGAGCAGAACGCCCATCAGGGGCTGCATATCGGTGGGGAAGCCCGGGTGGGGCATGGTGTTGATTTTGAGGGGCAGGATGTCGCCGGTGCGGCGAACCCGCACAGCATCGTCAAACTCCTCCACCTCAATGCCCGCACGGCGGAGCTTTGCGGTGATAGGCTCGAGGTGCTTGGGGGTGACGTTCTTCACCAGCACATCGCCGCCGGTGGCCGCTGCAGCCACCATGTAGCTGCCGGCCTCGATCTGGTCGGGGATGATGCTGTAAGTGCAGCCGTGCATCTGCTCGACGCCGCGCACCTTGATGACATCGGTGCCTGCGCCGCGCACATCAGCGCCGCACATATTCAGGAAGTTGGCCAAATCGACCACATGGGGCTCCTTGGCACAGTTTTCCAGAATGGTCTGACCCTTGGCCATGACAGCGGAGAGCATACCGTTCATGGTAGCGCCCACGCTCACCTTATCAAAGAAGATATGAGCGCCGTTCAGCTCGTCGGCGTGGACGGTGATCATGCCGTAGTCCACACTGTCCTCTGCGCCCAGAGCGCTGAACACCTTCAGGTGCTGGTCGATGGGGCGGGGGCCGAGGTTGCAGCCGCCGGGCATGGCCACCTGTGCCTTGCCGAAGCGGGACAGCAGTGCGCCGAGGAAATAGTAGCTGGCGCGCATCTGGCGGGACAGGTCGTCGGGGACGTTGGTGCCGGTCAGATGGGTGGTGTCGATCTCGTAGGTGTTCTTGTTCAGCATCCGGACCTTAGCGCCCAGCACGCTGAGGATCTTGAGGCTCACCGCCACATCGCTGATGTCCGGCAGGTTCTCGATGACGCAGACGTCCGCTGCCAGAATGGTAGCAGGCAGGATGCCCACAGCCGCATTCTTCGCGCCGGAGATGATGACTTCGCCGTGCAGGGGCTTACCGCCCGTAATAACAAACTTTTCCAATTTTATGATCTCCTTGTCACAGTCCCGCTCCCCGCAGGCCCAAAAGGTCAGTTCAAGGTACGTTATTCCTTCTCGCTGTACAAAGCTCACAACCAGTTGGCATAATTACAGCTACTTTATTATACACAACTTCCAGCAAAAAGCAAAGCCCCAATGCACGCTCGTCGATTATTTTCTGTTTTGCCCAGTTTCTTTTCTATTATTCTCGGATTTTGTCTCTTATTTTCAGGAAAATTTTACATTTGCCACTGCTTACCACACACTGTCGTCGCAGCGGGTCTCCTTGATCCAGCCCAGCTGATAGGCGCGGACCAGCTGTTTGAGGTCGTGGACCTTCTCCCGCAGGATCTCGCCCTCGTCGGTCTCCTCCACGAGGATGCGGTGGTTCTCCGTCTCGAGGATGTTCTTCTGAGAGAGGATGTCCAGATTCTCGTTCACAGCCTTTTCGGCGCTCTCGAAGGGCTGGTGGGTGCGCAGGGACATGGTGCGGCTGGAATAGACCAGCGTGTAGCCCGCGATGCCGGTCTTTTCGTGGTAGGCGCGGCAGAAACCGCCGTCGATGACCACGAGGCGTCCACCGCCCTTGATGGGGCTCTCGCCCTTCTTCTCCTGCACGGGGACATGGCCGTTGACGATGTGGCTGGTGCCGGGCAGGCCGAACTCGGCGAGGATGCTGCGGCAGACAGCTTCCTCATTATACCATGTATAATAGGGGTCCTTTACCTCGGTGTGGGTGGAAGCGTCTTCGACATACAGCCGCTCGAAGGTGGTCATGGCGCTGCGGCCATACAGGGGCGACAGCTTGCCGCACCACAGATACCACAGGAAATCCTGTCCGCTCTGGCGGGCGGCGCTGCCCTCGGGGGCGAAGTAGCCCCGGCGGGCGCGCTCGTCGCAATAGTCCATGAGGGCGCGGCCCGAGTAGGCGTGGCCCTCGAACCGCTCCACAGCGAAGGTGCCTTTCTTAGTCATCGGCACAGCGCCGTGGTAGAGCAGGTTGCCGTTCTCGATGTGGTAGACGCTGCCCTTGGCGTACAGGAACTCGACGTGCTGCTGTAATTTCTCACTCTGGCGGAAGGACTGCACCAGCTTTTGCAGCACCACCTTCTCGTCGCTGTTCAGCGCGGTGGGGTCGGCGGGGTCTACCGTCGGGAAAGACGTATCCCGCAGGGGGTACTCCCTGCCGCCCACCATGACGGTCCCCTTCTCCCAGTTGATGCGGCGCAGGAAGTCGCGGTCCTGCATCTTGAAATCCGGGTTGCGGTCGATGACCTGACACTCGAGCTTGAGCATCAGGATGGTGATGGCCTTATGCATGACGGCGCAGCGATGGAGCATACCGGGGGTGTAGGGGCCGCGGGCGGTGTCGGTGTGAGGCATCCAGATGGTCAAGTCGTCGTCGCCGTAGAACTGCTCGGCCATCCGCTGCAGGTGGCGGAGGTTGATGCCGTAGCAGTCCTCCACCATGCCGTGGTTGTGGTAAGAGAGGGTGGTCTTCAGCACCGTGCAGATGCAGATGGGACTGCCGGCCGCCGCGCCCATCCAGACCACGTCGTGGTTGCCCCACTGGATGTCCACATCGTGGTAGCGCATCAGCAGGTCAAGGATGACGTCAGGGCGGGGGCCGCGGTCGAACAGGTCGCCCACGATGTGGAGCTTGTCCACGGCCAGACGCTTGATGAGCTCACAGAGACGGACGATGAACTTATCGGCGCGGCCATTCTCGATGATGCTGCCGACGATCTGGCCGTAGTAGAGGTCTTTGTCGTGGTCCTCGAAGTGGGCGTGGAGCAGCTCATCCAGAATGTAACCGCAGCTGGACGGCAGGCAGGCCCGGACATGCTCCCGGGTGTGCTTGGAAGAGACGAGGCGGCAGATGTCGATGAGCCGCAGCAGCGTCTCACTGTACCACTGTTCCAGTGCTTCCTCGTCGGCACAGCGCTCCTTGAGCTGGGGCAGCTTCTCGTTCGGATAATAGATCAGAGTCGCCAGCTCGGCCCGCGTCCCCTCCGGCACGGTATCCCCCAGCACAATGTCTACCTTTTCGCGGATGACGCCGGAAGCGGAGTTCAGGATATGTACGAACGCCTCGTTCTCACCGTGCAGGTCGCTCATGAAGTGCTCGGTGCCTTTGGGCAGCTTGAGCAGTGCCTGTGTGCTGATGATCTCGCTGGCGGCCGCTGCCTGCGAGGGGTAGTCCCGGGCCAGAAGGCTCAGATATTTCAGGTTGTCCCGGATCTCTTCGGTCTCTGTACGCATGGTGTCCTCCAAATCATGTAGTATTCTTGCATGACATGCAATATTCAATCTTAGTATACCACTTGCGGGGGCAAAAATGATATAATAGCCTCGGATAATTTAATATGATTCTTTCTCATAGGAGTTGGACAATATGTCTAAAAACATTTCCACAACGCCGCCTGTCTCCTGTACCCTCTGCCCCCGCCGCTGCGGCGCAGACCGTGCCGCCGGGCAGACAGGCTTCTGCGGGGCGGGCGGCACCCTGAAAGCCGCCCGCGCGGCCCTGCACTTCTGGGAAGAGCCCTGCATCAGCGGCACCCGGGGCAGCGGCACCGTGTTTTTCTCGGGCTGCACCCTCAAGTGTTGTTTCTGCCAGAATTACCCCATCAGCGCCGAGGGACTGGGCAAAGAGATCACGATAGAACATCTGGCCGAAATTTTCCTCGATCTGCAGAAGCAGGGCGCCCACAACATCAACCTCGTCACCCCCGGCCAGTGGCGGCCCTGGATCATCGCGGCGCTGGACATTGCCCGGGCCGAGGGGCTGCGTCTGCCCATCGTCTGCAACACCGGCGGCTACGAGACGGTGGAGAGCGTGGAGGCGTGGCGCGGCTATATCGACATCTGGCTGGCCGATTTGAAGTACGTCTCCTCTTCCCTCTCCGCCGAGCTTTCCTCTGCGCCGGACTACTTCGCCCAGGCCAGGCCCGCCATCGAGGCCATGATGGCGCAGGCGGGCCATCCGGTGTTCGACAGCGAGGGCATCTTACAGAAGGGCGTCATCCTGCGGCATCTGGCCCTGCCCGGCCACATCGACGACAGTTTTGCCGTCCTCGACCGGATGGCCGCATGGAACGAGGCCGACCCCGGCTGCTTCATCCCCAGTGTCATGAGCCAGTACACCCCCTTTTACAAGGCCGCAGAGCACGGCATCGGGCGGCGCATCACCACCTACGAGTACCGCCGGGTGGTCAATTATGCCATGGATCTGGGGCTGACCGCCGGCTATATGCAGCAGAAGAGCAGCGCCCGGGAGGAGTATACACCCAGCTTTGATTTGACGGGCATTTAACCAGCCGGTAAACCTATCAGAGGCAGGTGGAGGGGAGTTTCCCAAGCAAATGTCCAGAGAAGTGGGGCCCCGGCGCGAAGCGTTGGGGCGAAACCGTGGGTTTCGGGTCCCATTTGCGGGGAAACTACCGGACGGCCTGCCGATACGCTTTCCGTCACAATCCACAAAAATCCCACCAAATTTTCTCTCGCAGTGTTTTTCTTTTCCTTGCAAATCCTCTCCGAAAGCACTATAATGGATACAACGATGTGCGTCATGTGGGGTCTGGCTGCCCTGCTGAGCACCAAACGCCCCGTCTCAAGAATGGTATATGAGAGGCGGCGGCTCAAATGCCCGAGAAGAGCAACAGGAGGACCGTTATGGAACATTTCAACCCCATTCTGGGCCACGAGACGACCGGACCGAAATTCATCACCTGCGGCGAGATCATGCTGCGCCTGACCCCGCCGAACTACGAAAAACTCCGCATGGCCACCAACTTTGAGGCCAGCTATGGCGGCAGCGAGGCCAACATCGCCCTCGCACTGGCAAACCTCGGCGTGGACAGCACCTTCTTCAGCGTTGTGCCGAACAACAGCCTCGGCAAGAGCGCCGTGCGCTGGCTACGCTCCAACGACGTCCACTGCACCCCCATGATCCTCACCGAGCCGGATGAGACGCCTTCCAACCGTCTGGGTACATACTACCTCGAGACCGGCTACGGCATCCGCCCCTCCAAGGTCATCTATGACCGCAAGCACAGCGCCATCACCGAGTACGATTTCTCTCAGGTCGATCTGGACGAGCTGCTGGAGGGCTTCGACTGGCTGCACCTGAGCGGCATTACCCCGGCTCTGGCCCCCAACTGCCGCGGCCTCATCATCGATATGCTCAAGGAGGCCAAGAAGAAGGGCCTGACCGTCAGCTTCGACGGCAACTTCCGCTCCACCCTCTGGACCTGGGACGAGGCCCGCGACTTCTGCACCGAGTGCCTGCCTTATGTGGACGTGCTGCTGGGCATCGAGCCCTACCACCTGTGGAAGGACGAGAACGACCACTCCAAGGGCGATTGGAAGGACGGCGTGCCTCTGCAGCCCAGCTATGAGCAGCAGGACGAAATTTTCCAGCACTTCATCGAGCGCTACCCCAGCCTGAAGTGCATCGCCCGCCACGTCCGCTATGCCCACAGCGGCAGCGAGAACAGCCTGAAAGCCTTTATGTGGTATGACGGCCACACCTTCGAGAGCAAGCTGTTCACCTTCAACATCCTCGACCGCGTGGGCGGCGGCGACGCCTTCGCCAGCGGCCTCATCTACGCCATGCTCCACAACTACAAGGCCATGGACATGATAAACTTTGCGGTGGCAAGCAGCGCCATCAAGCACACCATCCACGGCGATGCCAACATCACCGACGATGTCAGCTCCATCCGCAACCTCATGAACATGAACTACGACATCAAGCGCTGAAGCAAACCAAAACGGCTCCGGTACGTCCAGACTGCGTACCGGGGCCGTTCTTTTTATGTTATGCCGCGCCGGCACTTCCTGCCGGATAGCGATAAGTATGACTCTTGAAAGATTTTTTGAGCTTTTTCCTGTCAGATCATTGACAAACCGCTTTTTGCATGATAAAATCACACACGATTTTGAGAGACGAAGCGTGTCGAAGTCTTTTCAAAGCAATTTACCTTGGACCGCCCATCGGGGCTAAGGCCATACGGACAGCCGGGTCCACTGCCGACCGGCGGCGCAAGCTGCCATTATTGATTGAACGTCATAGTTCAAATTTTATAAGTTGGTTCCTTTACAACCATGAAATTGCGCGGAGCGTGCGCAGACTTGTGAAACGGTCAATAAGAGTAGTAAAAGTGTAGTTGCTATATAGACTCTCGTCATCCCGTCCTTTTGAATCCTGATGAATCATGCTGCGATACGGCTCTGGCGTCTTTGCCCCGGAGGCTTTGTCCGCGCATTCAAATGGTTTTTTCAAAGCGCAAGCCTGCATTTCTGTGCAGGGCTTGTGCTTTTTTGTTTGCCCGCATGGTTTGCAGCAGGAGTCAGGGACGGAGGAAAAAACATGAGTGAGAACCGTACACGGTTCCGGCTGGACCAGCGCCGCGCACCGATCTACGAGGCTCTGGAACAGTTCCGACAGATGCGGGTGGTCCCCTTCGATGTGCCGGGCCACAAGCGCGGCCGGGGCAACCCGGAGTTGACGGCCTTTCTGGGCCAGCAGTGCGTGGGCGTGGACGTCAACAGCATGAAACCGCTGGACAATCTCTGCCACCCGGTATCGGTCATCCGGGAGGCCGAGGAGCTGGCCGCCGACGCCTTCGGCGCAGCACACGCTTTTCTGATGGTGGGCGGCACCACCAGCTCGGTGCAGAGCATGGTGCTGACGGTCTGCAAGCGGGGCGACGAGATCATTCTCCCCCGCAACGTCCACCGCAGTGTGCTGAACGCACTGGTGCTCTGCGGCGCAGTGCCGGTCTATGTCAATCCCGAAGTGGACAAGCGCCTCGGCATCTCGCTGGGCATGAAGCGGGAGCAGGTGGCAAAAGCCATCAAGGAGCACCCCAACGCCGTGGCCGTGCTGGTGAACAACCCCACCTATTACGGCATCTGCTCTGATTTGCGTGCCATCGTCAAGATGGCCCACGACGCCGGGATGCTCTGCCTCGCCGACGAGGCCCACGGCACCCACTTCTACTTCGGCGGCGGCAGTCTGCCCGTCTCCGCCATGGCGGCAGGCGCGGACATGGCGTCCGTCTCCATGCATAAGAGCGGCGGCAGCTTAACGCAGTCGAGCCTGCTGCTCATCGGCCCCAACGTCCACCCCGGCTATGTGCGCCAGATCATCAACCTGACCCAGACTACCTCCGGCAGCTACCTGCTCATGTCCAGCCTCGACATCTCCCGGCGGAACCTCGCGCTGCGGGGCCGGCAGGTGTTCCATCAGGTGGCTGACATGGCCGAGTATGCCCGCGAAGAGATCAACGCCGTGGGCGGCTACTACGCCTTCGGCAAGGAGCTGTGCAACGGCAACTCGGTCTTCGACTTCGACACCACAAAGCTCAGCGTCCACACGCTGGACATCGGCCTCGCCGGCATCGAGGTCTACGACATCCTGCGGGATGAGTATGACATCCAGATCGAGTTCGGCGACATCGGCAACATCCTCGCCTACCTCTCCATCGGCGACCGCCCGCAGGAGATCGAGCGTCTGGTGAGCGCACTGGCCGAGATAAAGCGCCGCTACCACACCGACGGCACCGGCCTGCTGAGCCAGGAATACATCGACCCCGTCGTTGCCGCCAGCCCGCAGGAAGCGTTCTACGCCCCCAAAAAGAGCCTGCCCCTCCGGGAGACCGAGGGCATGGTGTGCAGCGAGTTCGTCATGTGCTACCCGCCGGGCATCCCCATCCTGGCTCCCGGCGAGCGCATCACCAAAGAGATACTGAACTATATCGAGTACGCCAAGGCCAAAGGCTGCAGCATGACTGGCCCGGAAGACCCGGACATCCTGCACCTGAATGTTCTGGCATAAGGAGAAGCAGATGGAGTTTTGGTTTTCGGAATTTCACACCCCGGACGTCAAGCACAGCATCCGGGTGAACAAGCAGCTCTACTCCAAGCAGAGCGACTATCAGCGCATCGACATTTTTGAGACGCCTGAGTTTGGCCGGGTGCTGACGCTGGACGGCAATGTGATGCTCACCGAGCGGGACGAGTTCATCTACGACGAGATGATCGTCCACGTCCCCATGGCCGTCCACAAGGAGGCAAAAGACATCCTCGTCATCGGTGCAGGCGACGGCGGCGTGGTGCGGGAGCTGACCCGCTACGACCGGGTCGAACGCATCGACCTCGTGGAGATGGACCCCCAGGTCGTGGAAGCCTGCCGCGCCTATCTGCCCGGCAACGCCTGCCGGATGGATGACCGCCGGGTCCACATCTACTTCGAGAACGCTCTGAAATACATCCGCCGCTGCGAGGAGGAATATGACCTCATCATCGTGGACTCCTCCGACCCCTTCGGCCCCTCCGAGGGCCTGTTCACCCGGGAGTTCTACGGCAGCTGCTTCAACGCCCTGAAAGAGGACGGCATCATGGTCAACCAGCAGGGCAGCCCCTTCTACACCGAGGACGCCAGCGCCATGCAGCGCAGCCACAAGCGCATCGCGTCCACCTTCCCCGTCAGCCGGGTGTATCAGGCACACATCCCGACCTTCGCCGCCGGCTACTGGCTCTTCGGCTTTGCCAGCAAGAAGTACCACCCCATCGACGATCTGGACGCCGACGCATGGAAGGCGCTCAATCTGCGCACCCGCTACTATACCACCCGGCTCCACGTCGGAGCTTTCTATCTGCCGGCATTCCTCGAGGAGATGCTGCGCGAAGTGGAGGAACCCAAATGATCTCACCCAATGTTGAAACCTTTATCGGCTGCGACAGCAGCTACCGCGCCGCCGACATCGTGCTTTACGGCGCACCTTTCGACTCCACCACCAGCTACCGCCCCGGCGCACGGTTCGGCCCGTCGGCCATCCGGCACGAGAGCTTTGGCCTCGAGACTTACAGCCCCTACCAGAACGCCGATTTGACCGACTTCGACATCTTCGACAGCGGCGACCTCGAGCTCTGCTTCGGCTCCAGCGAAGCCGCCCTTGCCGACATCGAGGCCCGGGCGGCAGAGATCCTGCACGACGGCAAGCTTCCGCTCCTGCTGGGCGGTGAGCATCTGGTGACGCTGGGTGCGGTGCGGGCCGTGGCGGAGAAATACCCCGGCCTCCACATCATCCACTTCGACGCCCACGCCGACCTGCGGGATGACTACCTCGGTGCAAAGCTGAGCCACGCCTGTGTGCTGCGCCGCTGCCACGAGATCGTGGGCGACGGCCACATCCACCAGTTCTGCATCCGCAGCGGCGAGCGGGCCGAATTCGAGTTTGCGGCCCAGCATACCGAGATGCACAAGTTCGACTTCACCGGCCTTGCTGAGCTCACCGAACAGCTCTGCGCCACCAAAGAGCCGGTCTACCTCACCATCGACCTCGACTGCCTCGACCCCTCCTGCTTCCCCGGCACCGGCACTCCCGAGGCCGGCGGCGTGAGCTTTTTGCAGCTGCTGGACGCCATCCGCACCGTGTCCAAAGCCAACATCGTGGGCGCCGACCTCAATGAGCTGGCCCCCATGCTGGACATCTCCGGCGTCTCTACGGCCACGGCCTGCAAGGTGCTGCGGGAGCTGCTGATCGCCCTCGACAAGGGCTGGCCCGGGTTTCAGGTCTAACAAAAAATAATTTGATATAAAGGAGAAACCATCATGAGCAAAGTTCTGATCATCGGCTGCGGCGGCGTGGCCTCCGTCGCCATCCACAAGTGCTGCCAGGTCCCCGAAGTGTTCACCGACATCTGCATCGCCAGCCGCACCAAGTCCAAGTGCGACAAGCTGGCCGCAGAGCTTGCCCCCAAGACCACTACCAACATCACCACCGCACAGGTGGATGCCGACCATGTGGACGAGGTCATCGCCCTCATCAAGAGCTATCAGCCCGACCTCGTGATGAACATCGCCCTGCCCTATCAGGACCTGACCATCATGGACGCCTGCCTCGCCTGCGGCGTCAACTACATGGACACCGCCAACTACGAGCCGGAGAACACCGACGACCCCGCGTGGCGTGCCATCTATGAGAAGCGCTGCAAGGAGGCAGGCTTCTCCGCCTACTTCGACTACAGCTGGCAGTGGGCCTACGCCAAAAAGTTTGAGGAAGCCGGCCTCACCGCCCTGCTTGGCAGCGGCTTCGACCCGGGCGTGACCCAGGCTTACTGCGCCTACGCCAAGAAGCACGAGTTCGACACCATCGACACCATCGACATCCTCGACTGCAACGGCGGCGACCACGGCTATGCTTTCGCAACCAACTTCAACCCCGAGATCAATCTCCGCGAAGTCTCCGCCCCCGGCAGCTACTGGGAGAACGGCCATTGGGTCGAGATCCCGGCCATGAGCATCAAGCGGGAGTACGATTTCGACAAGGTGGGCCAGAAGGATATGTACCTGCTCCACCACGAGGAGATCGAGTCTCTGGCAAAGAACATCCCGGAGGCAAAGCGCATCCGCTTCTTCATGACCTTCGGCCAGAGCTATCTCGACCATATGCGCTGCCTCGAGGACGTGGGGATGCTCTCCACCACCCCCATCAACTTCAACGGTCAGGAGATTGTCCCCATCCAGTTCCTGAAAGCCCTCCTGCCTGATCCCGCCAGCCTCGGCCCCCGCACCAAGGGCAAGACCAACATCGGCTGCATCTTCACGGGCAAAAAGGACGGCAAGGAAAAGACCTACTATATTTACAATGTCTGCGACCACCAGGAGTGCTACAAGGAAGTCGGCTCTCAGGCCATCAGCTACACCACCGGCGTTCCGGCCATGTGCGGCGCACTGATGCTGCTGACCGGCAAGTGGACCACCAAGGGCGTCCACACCGTGGAAGAGTTCGACCCGGACCCGTATCTGGACGCACTGGACAAGTACGGCCTGCCCCGCTCTGAGAGCCACAGCCCGGCTCTGGTGGACTGATGCGGCTGGTCGATACGCGCCCGCCCTTCGCGGGGCTGGCAAACCTCTCGGAGGGCGCACTCGCTTCCCTGCCCACCCCCTGCTATCTGCTGGACGAAGCCCAGCTGCGCCGCAACGGCGAAATTCTGCTGGGGGTCCAGCAGCGGACAGGCTGCAAGATTTTATTAGCGCAGAAAGCTTTCTCCAACTTCGACCTCTACCCGCTTCTCGCACCCTACCTCGCAGGCACTGAGGCCAGCGGCCTCTACGAGAGCCGTCTGGGCAAGGAAGAGCTGCCCGAGAAGGAGAACCACGTCTTCTGCGCCGCCTACCGGGTGGACGAGTTCAACGAGCTTCTGGATTACGCCGACCACATCGTGTTCAACTCCCCGGCCCAGCTGGCAAAGTTCGGCCCTGCGGCCAAGGCGGCGGGCAAGAGCGTCGGTCTGCGCATTAACCCGGAGCGCTCCACGCAGGAAGGTCATGCCATCTATGACCCCTGCGCCCCGGGCAGCCGTCTCGGCACCACCCGCGCCCAGTGGGACGCGGCTCTGGCAAAACAGCCGGGCCTCGCCGCCCTGCTGGACGGCCTGCACTTCCACACCCTCTGTGAGCAGGACGCCGACGCGCTGGCCGTGACGCTGGACGCCGTGGAAGAGAAGTTCGGCGACCTGCTGCCGGGGCTGAAATGGCTCAATTTCGGCGGCGGACACCACATCACCCGCCCGGGCTATGACCTTGCCACGCTGGAAGCCTGCATCGCCCGGATGCAGGAGAAGTACGGCGTACAGGTCTATCTGGAGCCGGGCGAGGCGTGGGCGCTGAACGCGGGCTATCTCGTCACCACAGTGCTGGACACTCTGCAGAGCGGTGACACCAGCCTCGCCGTCCTTGATATGTCTGCGGCCTGCCACACCCCGGACGTCATCGAGATGCCCTACCGCCCTCCCCTGCTGGACGCGGGCGAGCCGGGCGAAAAGCCCTGCACCATCCGCCTCGGCGGGCCGACCTGCCTCGCGGGCGATGTCGTGGGAGACTACAGCTTCGACGCCCCGCTTGCCGAGGGAGACCGGCTCATCTTCGGCGACATGGCCATCTACACCACCTGCAAGAACAACACCTTCAACGGGATGCCCCTGCCGCCCATCTGGGCGCTGGCTGAGGACGGCACCTGCCGGGAGCTGGTCCGCTTCGGCTACAACGACTTCAAAATGCGGCTGGGTCACCGCGCATAAAACGAAAGCCATCGGCTGTCTGGGCCGATGGCTTTTTGTTTACTTGAGTTTCTTTTTGGCTTCGTACTCCCGCAGGGCGGTCAGTGCCTCGCCCGACAGCGGGTAGAGGGCCAGCATATTGAATATGGTCATCAGGCCGATGCCCACGTCGCCGAGGTCCCACACCACGGTGTAGGCCTGCATACCGCCGACGACCAGCATCACCAGCGCCAGCACCTTGTAGGCCGTCTGCCAGAACCAGCTGTCGCCGAAGAGATAGGCCACGTTGCAGCGGGCGTAGTAGAGGATGCCGATAAAAGTAGAGAAGCTGAACAGTGCCAGCGTCACTGCGATGAAGACGACGCCGAAACTGCCCAGATGGTACTGCATCGCCGCCTGCAAAAGGTTCATACCCTGCAGGCCGCTCGTCACGCTCTCGGGAGCCAGCAGCATCACGAAGGCCGTGCAGCTGCAGATGACGATGGTGTCGATGAGGACGCCCAGCGCCTGCACGAGGCCCATCTTCACGGGGTCATCGCACTCAGCAGCAGCAGCGGCGCAGGGGGCCGAACCGGAACCGGCCTCGTTGGAGAAGAGGCCCCGCTTGATGCCGTTCATCACCACAGCGCCAAAGCCGCCGCCCACGGCCTGACGCAGGCCCAGCGCCTCCGAGAAAATGCGGACGAAGACACCGGGCAGCTGGGGCAGATGGGTGAGGATGATCCAGAGGGTCATGACGAAGTAGCAGCCCGCCATGATAGGGACGATGACGTCGAGGCTCTTGACGGTGGCCTCCTTCCGCAGGACGATGACCGCCGCAAGCGCCGTCAGCACCAGCGTCGTGACCAGCGGCGGGATGGAGAACGCATTCTGGAACGCCTCGCTCACCGAGTTGCTGACCACCTGACTGATGCCGCACCAGCAGATGAGGCCCGACACGGCGAACAGGCAGGCCGCCACCGAGCAGCGGAGCTTCCTGCCCCGTTTGCGCTCCGCGAGGGTGTGGAGATAGTAGGCCGGGCCGCCCCGCCAGCCGCCGTAAAGGTGGTCGGGCTGCTTGTATTTCTGGGCCAGCGTGGACTCCACAAAGGAGGTGGATGCGCCCAGCAGAGCCGTCACCCACATCCAGAACACCGCGCCTGCACCGCCCACAGACACCGCCGCCACGACGCCCACCAGATTGCCCATGCCCACCCGGGTGGCCGTGGACACCACCAGCGTCTGGAAGGACGAGAGGCCGCTGCCCTTGTCGTTCTTCTCGCAGACCGCCGCCAGCATATCCCGGAACAGCCGCACCGGCAGAAGCCTCGTGCGCAGGGTGAAGAACACCCCCGCCGTCAGCAGCAGGATGACCATAAACGAAAGACTGAGGGTCACGTTTCCCAGATGCAGGGTGAGCAGGTCGCCCCACAACAGGCGGTAGACGCCCTCGATGAGTTGAATGAGCACAGCATTTCCTCCCAGTGCTTAGATTTGGCCGTTTTTGCACAAAAACAGGCCGCCGCCCTTTATTATAGACGATTCGGCCTGTTTTGTAAATCAGGAAAGTGAAGTTCAGGAAAGAAAAGCAAAAAGCTCCCCCTTTCGGAGGAGCTTGAAGTGCGGTTTATCAGGACAAGATCATTCTGTCATTTGCAAACTCACCGCCGCTGGCGATCTGGAACTTTGCCAGCAGGTCGGAGACCTGCAGGTTCTTCTTCTCCTCGCCGGAGACGTCGTAGATGATGTGACCCTCGTGCATCATGATAAGGCGGTTGCCGTACTTGATGGCGTCCTTCATGTTGTGGGTGATCATCATGGTGGTCAGGTGGTTCTCCTCAACGATCTTCGCCGAGAGGGTCAGCACCTTGAGGGCGGTCTTGGGGTCGAGGGCGGCGGTGTGCTCGTCCAGCAGCAGGAGCTTGGGCTTGTTCATGGTGGCCATCAGGAGAGTCAGCGCCTGACGCTGGCCGCCGGACAGCAGGCCCACACGGGCGGTCAGACGGTTCTCGAGGCCCAGATCAAGGCTCTTGAGCAGTTCACGGTACTGCTCCCGCTCCGCCCTGGTGATGCCGATGCGGAGAGTTCGGGGCTTGCCGCGGCGGGCGGCGAGGGCGAGGTTCTCTTCGATCTGCATGGTGGCGGCAGTGCCGGTCATGGGGTCCTGAAAGACGCGGCCAATGTAGGCGGCGCGCTGATGCTCGCTCAGACGGGTGACGTCCACGCCGTCGATGATGATCTTGCCGCAGTCCACGGGCCAGACGCCGGCGACGGCGTTCAGCATGGTGGACTTGCCTGCGCCGTTGCCGCCGATGACGGTGACGAAGTCGCCCTCATTCAGCTTCAGGTTCAGGCCGTTCAGGGCCGTCTTCTCGTTAACGGTGCCTGCGTTGAAGGTCTTGGAAACATTTTGTATCTCAAGCATTGTTTGCGCCCTCCTTGTTTGCCTTTTTGGCCGCAGGCTTTGCGAAATATTTGCCCTTCCAGTACGGCACGGCGAGGAAGACAGCCACGACAGATGCGCTCAGCAGCTTTAACAGGTTTGCGTCAAAGCCGAGGGTCAGCACCAGCTGGATGACGATGTAGTAGATGATGGCACCCAGAGAGACAGACACCATCTTGAGGGCGAAGTTGTGGAAGATGCGGCCAAACACAGCCTCGCCGATGATGACAGCTGCCAGACCGATAACGATCGCGCCGCGGCCCATGCCGACATCCGCAAAGCCCTGATACTGGCTCAGCAGAGCGCCGGACAGCGCCACCAGAGCGTTGGAGACGGCCAGACCCAGCACGATGTTGAAGTTGGTGTTGATGCCCTGTGCGCGGGACATGGCGGGGTTGGAGCCGGTGGCGCGGATGGCGCAGCCCAGCTCGGTGCCGAAGAACCAGTACAGCACGGCGATGACCACAGCCGACACCAGAATGACCATGATGATGGGGTTGTGGAGCGCGAACTCCTTGACCCAGCGCAGGGAGATGAGCAGGTCATACTTGTCCACGTTGATGGACTGGTTGGCCTTGCCCATGATCTTCAGGTTGATGGAGTAGAGGGCCAGCTGAGTCAGGATGCCGGACAGGATGGCCGGGATGCCCATAAAGGTGTGGAGCAGGCCGGTGACGAAGCCGGTGGCGAGGCCCGCCAGCACAGCAGCCAGCAGGGACACCCAGATGTTCTGGCCCGAGAGCAGGCACATGACGCAGACTGCGCCGCCGGTGCCGAAGGAGCCGTCCACGGTCAGGTCCGCCACATCAAGGATGCGGTAGGTGAGGTAAACGCCGATGGCCATAATGCCCCAGATGAGGCCCTGTGCGCACGCACCCGGCAGAGCACCGGGCAGGTTCGCCAGTCTTGCAAGCATTTCCAAAATGATTCCTCCTAAATTACACTTTTTTATAGACCCGTTTGATACGGGAAAGCGGAGAAGAGCGAGAAAACCGCTCTTCTCCGCTATATTTTAGATGTTCAACCTCTCAGTCTCGCTGCCGCTCGACAGCTCCCCTAGTAGGGGAGCCTCTGGCGAAGAGATGAGGCTTTCCGCTATGCCAAGGCCTCCCCTCGATAGGGGAGGTGGCACACCGTCAGGTGTGACGGAGAGGTTATCCCTTATCAGCCCTCGATGGCCTCATAGCCTTCGGGAACGGTCAGGCCCAGGTCGTCGCAGATGGCCTTGTTGTACTTCTTGGTCACATCGGTGTACTCAATGGGCATATCGGAGACATTGGACTCGCCCTTCAGGATCTTGACGGCCATCTCGCCGGTGGTGTAGCCCAGGTCGTAGTAGCTGATGGACAGGGTGGCCACGCCGCAGCCGGCGCAGATGCCCTCCTCACCGGCGAAGACGGGCTTCTTGGCCGGGCGGCAGATGCCGTCCACGATGCCGGTGTTGGCAGCGACAGTGTTGTCGGTGGGGACATACAGAGCGTCGTTCTCGTCAGCGGCCTTCTGGCAGACGGAAGACAGGTCGTTGGAGTCGGAGAAAGCGTACTGAGTCGCGGTGACGCCCTTGGCCTCCAGATACTTCTGGACCTCGTCCACCTGATACTGGCTGTTGGCCTCAGCGGAGCAGTACAGCAAGCCGACCTTCTTGGCGTCGGGCATCCACTCCACGATCATATCGGCCTGCTGGTCCAGCGGAGCCAGATCAGAGGTGCCGGAGATGTTGCCGCCGACGGTGCCGGAGAAGTCGGTCAGGCCCAGAGCCACGCCGTACTCGGTAACGGAAGTACCCAGAACGGGGATCTCGTTGGTGGCAGACTGTGCAGCCTGCAGAGCGGGGGTGGCGTTTGCCATGATGAGGTCAACACCGGAGGAAACGAAGCCGTTGGCGATGGTGGCGCAGGTAGCGGAGTCACCCTGTGCGTTCTGGAAGTCGAACTTCACGTTGTCGCCGAACTCTGCGGTCAGAGCGTCCTCAAAGCCCTGCGTTGCAGCGTCCAGAGCGGCGTGCTGCACCAGCTGGCAGATGCCGATGGTGTAGGTGTCGCCGGAAGCAGCAGCGGAGCTGGCTGCGGCAGAAGATGCCACAGAAGAAGCAGCCGTGGAGGATGCAGAAGAGCCGCCGCAGGCGGTCAGGGCAGCAGCAGCGCCGCAGACAGCGGCAGCAGCCAGAAACGAACGACGAGTGATTTTACGCATAATGATTACTCCCTCATTTTTCCATCTACGCGGCAACAGGACGCCGCGCCGAAAAGCATTTGAATGTCCAGCAGAGAGCCTCTGCTTTACACTCGTGAAGTATATCACGATTTCCGTCCGATGGCAACGCCGTTTCGGTTCTAATTATCTATTAAAATGAATATATCTATCATTTTTTTCGATAGATGTTTCTTCTCTGCTGATAGTCCGTCAGTTTTTGCAGCTCTGCGCCCAGCCAGACGAGGTTTTCTTCCAGCTGAGGAAGGTACTCTTTCTCATAGTCAAACTTAAAATAGAGTGCCTGCCAGAGCTTCGCCTGCATCCGGCGGCGCAGGGGCGGCTCGAGGGCGGCGTCCAGCGGCTCCACCACGTCTTCCAGGTCCATGCAGGTCTGCGCCCAGCGGACGTCGGTCTTTTCCCGGGCAGGGACGTCGTAGCGGACCAGATAGTCCTCCACTTTGGCTTCGACGACACGCCCTCCGCAGCCGGTGGGCTGCAAAAAATAGCTCACCTCCCCTTCCCTGCTGATCTCCTGCGCCAGCGGGTAGAGGGCGCAGACCAGCGGTTCGGCGTCGTGGATGGCGCAGTGGTTCTCGGTGAGGAAAGGGCAGTTGTTCCGCTCCTCCTTCACGGGGGCCAGCCGCAGCACCGGCAGATGGCTCACCTGCCCGATAGACGCGCGGCAGAAGGCCCGGGCCACGGTCTGGGGCGGCAGACGCAGCCGGGCCGCGATGCGCCAGAGGTCGAAGCCCGACAGCACGATGTCCTCCCGCCCCCGGCAGCAGCCGCCGCAGCCTGCGCAGGCAAACGAGAACGCCTCGTCCCGCGCCAGCAGCGGTGTCGTGCGGGCAAAATCCACCCGTCCGCAGAGGTCGAGCTGTGAATCCTTGAGCATGTAAGTTTCTCCTGTATACTGTAGTAGATCATGTGGCGAAGTGGCAAATAAATAATATATCTATGCTATATTTTCACACTTCGCCAACTTGGCGAAGTGGCCTCTTTTGGCGAAGTGAGGTCAGTTCGCCAGCCGCCCTCATTCCGCCACCTTGGCGAAGTGGCTTTTCAATCGATGATACGTTCTTAATTTCCCACTTCGCCAGATAATATGCGGGTCTCAGAGAGGGGAAGGAAAACCTCTCCCTCACTCAAACCTCTTCGCCGGTATCACGATAGCCCCGAACAGCGAGGCGATATACACCACCAGCACCGCGCCCCACACCTGCCAGCCGGTGGCACGCTCAACGAAAACTGCCCCCGCCGTGCAGGGCGGCACCAGCACCAGCGACACCATCGACCAGACCCGGAACGCCCGCAGGACATGCTTCCAGTTTCGGTTGTTGTAATAGATGCCCGGGATGTGGATGTGGAACGCACCCTGCGCAAAGTTGCAGATGCGGTTCTCGTCGTAGTAGCGGGGCAGGGTCTCGGCCATCCAGAACATGGCATATGCCCCGTAGACGACGCCAAAAACCACACCGATGATGAGCAGAGCCAGCGCTCCCTCGATGTCGGCCAGTCCCGCCGCCCAGACGGCCAGCGCTTCTGCGACGCCCAGCACGCAGCAGATGACATACACCGGCAGATACTTCTTCGTCCGCGCCTGACGGCGCTCCGGCGGCTCTGCCGAAAAGGTCAGCGCCTTGCGGATGAGGTCTTCGGTCTCCTCGCGGGTGAAGCGCTGTTCCTCCTCTACCCGGCGTCCCTGCAGAAGCTCGGCCACCGTCACGTTCAGCTGCTCGGCCAGCGGCACCAACAGCGAGATGTCCGGCACACTCAGTCCCCGTTCCCACTTGCTGACAGCCTTGTCGGACACGTACAGCGTCGCGGCAAGCTCCTTCTGGGTCATCCCCTTTTCTCTGCGCAGCTGTGCCAGAAAATGGCCGAATGCGGCCTTGTCCAGTTCGTACATACGTTTTGCCTCCTGTCGGACGTTCTTCGTCCGTTTCTGGCTTTATTGTACCGGTCCGCACCCTCCCATGCAACCGACGCGCAGTAGAATCAGCGCTCTTTCGTTTCTTTGTGTAAAATTCCTGATGTTTCACTGGTAATATTATTCTACCACGTTTCGGCGTGGACTCAATCCTTGTCCCCTGTGGGTTTATTCTGCCTCTTCATCCAGCGATAGAGCAGGACGCAGACGATGCTGGAGAACAGCGAGCCGCAGGCCGGGGCAAGACCCATCGGCACGAGGGTCTGAGGGAAGAACCGGCAGGCCAGCCATGCGCCCGGCACACGCACCAGCAGGATGGAGAGGGTGTTGTGCAAAAACGACAGCCCCGACCTGCCCCAGGCGCAGAAATAGCCGCTGAAGCTGAACTGGATGCCCGCGAACAGGCAGTCGAAGATGTAGCTGCGGATGTAGGCCGCACCGGCCTTCACCACCGCCTCATCGGAGGTGAAGGGCCGCACCATACTGGGGGCGATGAACTGCATCAGAAGGGCCATCACCGCACCGAAGCCCACGCCGATGGCGATGGCGTACCGGAGGATGTCGTCCGTCCGGTCGTACTTGCCCGCGCCGATGTTCTGGGCGCCCAACGCCGACACGGTGGAGAGCATGGAGCTGGGGACGAGGAAGAGGAAGCTGATGATCTTTTCCACGATGCCCACCGCCGCCGCGTCGGTAAGGCCGCGCTGATTCGCCATGATGGTGATGAGCATGAAGGACACCTGAATAAAGCCGTCCTGCGCCGCCACCGGCAGGCCGATGGAAAGGATGTCTTTCATCGTGGCCTTCCGGGGGCAAAAGTCGCTTTTCGACAGTCTGATGCTCCTGCGCTTCAAAATGACGCAGAGGGCCAGCAAAACGCTCACGGCCTGCGAGAGCGTCGTGCCAAGTGCTGCGCCTGCCGGGCCGAGACGGAGCGCCCCCATGAAGAAGAAGTCCAGCCCGATGTTCACCACGCAGGCCGCGGCGATGAAGTACATGGGGCTTCGGGAGTCGCCCATCCCCCGGAAAATCGACGCCAGTACGTTATAGGCTGTGATGCAGGGGATGCCGATGAAGCAGATGGTGAGGTAGGCCGCCGTACCGGCCACGGCCTCCTCCGGGGTAGAGATGAGCCGGACGATAGGGTCCACGAGGCCCACCAGCGCCGCCGCCAGCACTACAGAGCCCACCATAAAGAGGGTGACGGTGTTGCCGATGACCTTCGCGGCCTGCTTTTTGTCGCCTGCGCCCACGGACCGGCCGATGCAGACGGTGGTACCCATCGCCACGCCCACCAATATCACAGTGATCATATGCATCACCTGACTGCCGATGGAGACAGCGGTGGTGCTTGCCACCCCCTCGAACTGGCCGATGATGAAGAGGTCTGCCATGCCGTAGAGGGTCTGCAAAAAGTACGAGAGCAGATAAGGCAGCGAGAAGGTGAAGATGTTTTTCAGCACGCTGCCGCTGGTGAGGTCTTTTTCCATGTATTCCGTTCTGCCTGCCCTCTCCCCTCTCCGCGCATCAGAATTTGCGTCGGAACTGCAGGCAGGCTTCCTTTCCATGCTTTATAATAAAGCACTTCATTGTTGTAAAGTCAAGGGGCAGAAAAAGCGCCGCACAGTTTCCCGTGCGGCGCTTCGCCGTTCTATATCGATCGTCCGAAAGGCCGAGCAACCCGATAAAATAGCCTTTCATGCCCCGGCAGAGGGCCTGCTCGATCAGGCCCGCCCGCCGGAAGGGATCAAGTTCAGGACTCGAAGACCTTCCTGACCGCCGGGCTTGCCTCGATGATGCGGACCAGCAGAACGCCCAGCACGGTGCAGCTGATGAGCTCACCGATGCCCACGGAGATGCCGTTGGTGACGCAGGCCAGCCAGAGGGGTGCGCTGGAAGAGGGGTCCGGGAACATCACCGCGATCTCGATGCCGATGATGACGGCATTGAAGACCACCGGGGGCAGCGAGGCCGCAAGGGCCAGACCCTTGAAGCGGATGTTCCGCAGCTTGTAGGTCACGAGGCAGGCCAGCAGGGTGGCCAGAGTGCCGAAGATGACGTCCACGATGGTGGAGCCCAGCAGGTTCGCGAGGAAGCAGCCCAGCACCACGCCGAAAATGTACTCGGCACCGAACACGGGCAGCAGGCAGAGCGCCTCGGCCACACGCACCTGCACCGCGCCGTAAGAGAACGGCTGCAGTGCCATGCAGAGCACGACGTAAAGGGCTGCGACCATGCCGCAGCGGGCCAGTTTACGGACGGAAAGGTTCTGATTTTTCATAGTATAACTCCAGCGGTTTGATTTTGACCGCGCGGGGACCGCCAGCCCCCGTGGGTTTGGCCCGGCATGGTTCGAGACACGCCGGGGAGCCTAAAATCCTAAGTTGCTCTTTAAGGAACCGTACCCGCAGGCACAGCGTGAAGAATTATACCATAGTTTGGGCCGGAATGCAACGGCGATACGAAAAAAGACTGCCGCACAGCAGCAGTCTTTCCGTAATATGCTCAGTCCCGGGGCTTGCCCACATAGACCAGCGCAAGGGTGTCGGGGCCGGTGTTGGCCGAGACGACGCCGCCCAGATTGAAGGTAGTGAGCGGAGCCTTGCCGAAGGCTTTGCGGCAGGCTTTTTCCAGCTCAGCGGCCTGGGGGATGGAGGTGTGGCCGATCATATAATCGAAGTCCTCCACGCCCTCGGTGCGCTTTTTGCACAGGTCGATCATGGCGGGGATGACCTTGTCGTCGCCGCGCACCTTGCTCTCCACCCTGGTCTTGCCGTCGATGAGGGTGATGATGGGACGAATGCCCATCAGCTCGCCCATGACCGCGGCGGCGGCAGAGATGCGGCCGCTCTTCTTCATCTGTTTGAGGCTGTAGGGTCCGAGGATGACCTCCATCTTGTTCATCTGGGTCTCAAACTCGCTGATGACGTGGCGAAGCTCCGCGCCGTTCTGCAGTTTGCGGGCCATCTCGCACAGATACCAGCCGAACACCATCGAGTAGGTGTGGGGGTCGAGCAGATGGATGTTCAGGTGGTGTTCCGGGCGCTCCTCCCGCAGCATCCCCTGCGCCATGACGGCGTTGTTGTAGGTGGAAGAACCGGAGCGGTTGATGGGGACATGGATGACATCGGTGTAGCCCTCGTCCACATACTGGCAGTATTTCTCACAGAACTGGATGGGGGTGATGGCAGCCGTGGAGGGGATGCCTTTGGCGGCGCGCATCTTGTCGTAGAACTCCTCGGAGGTGTACTTTTCACGCTCTACGATGTCTTCGTCGTCCAGCAAGATGTGGAAGCCCATAATGTCGATGCCGTATTTCTCGGCCAGCTCCTGCGGGATGTCGCAGGAGGAGTCGGTCAAAATCGCAATTTTGCTCATAGTGTTCCTCATTTCCATTCGTAGTCTCGCAGGTGGCCGTGGTCCAGCAGCTCAGGGAAGTCCCACTGGCGCAGTACCTCGTATACGCCCACGGCAACGCTGTTGGACAGGTTCAGGCTGCGGCAGGTGTCCCGCATGGGCATCCGGATGCAGTGCTCCTGATTGGCTGCCAGCAGCGCTTCCGGCAGACCGGCATCTTCCCGCCCAAACACGAGGTAAGCCCCGTCCGGGTAGGCGATGTCGGTGTAGCGCTGGGGCGCTTTGGTCGTAAAGTAGTAGAAAGGCCCATCGTTCTTCGAGAAGAAGTCATCCAGACTGTCGTAGTAGCTGATGTCCAGATAGTGCCAGTAATCCAGCCCGGCGTGCTTGAGCTTCTTGTCGTCGATGGCAAAGCCCATCGGCCCCACCAGATGGAGGCGGCAGGCCGTGCAGGCACAGGTGCGGGCCACGTTGCCGGTGTTCTGGGGGATGCGCGGCTCCACCAGAACGATGTTCAGGGTCGGTTTTTCACTCATCGCTGTTTACTCCTCCCGCATCGGACACAGGCGGGGCAGCAGCGGCTCGAACCAGACGCCGAAGCGGGTGTCCTGGTCGCAGGGCGTTTTCTGGATGGCCAGCGCCACGAACTCTGCCGCGTTGTCTGCCGCCGCGCTCAGGGCGTTGCCCTGGATGAGCGAGCCGATGAGCACCGCACCGTAGAGGTCGCCCGTGCCGGGGAAGCTGCGGGCAATATGCAGCTTCTTGACCACGAAGCGGTCGCGGCCTGCACCGGCGCAGGCGATGTACTTGTCCAGTTGCAGGCCGGTGACCACCACGTTGGGGGTCAGCGACGCCGCCAGCTCGTCGGCCAGCGCCCGGGCGCTTTCCTCGTCCAGCTGGGCGGACAGCTCTTTTTCCAGCAGCAGGCCGGCCTCGGTGGCGTTGGGCAGGATGAGGTCGGCCCGGCGGCAGAGCTGCCGCATCCGGTCGATGAAGGCCGGGGTCACGGTAGAGTAAGCCTTGCCGTTGTCGCCCATCACGGGGTCTACCACCTTATAGGCCGATGGCCAGAGGTCAAAGGCCTTTTCGGCCAGCGCGGCCTGCTCCTCGCCTCCGAGGTAGCCGGTGTAAATGCAGTCGAAGCTCAGCCCCAGCTCCCGGTAATGTTCCAGTGCGGTCTCGCCGTAGGCGCAGCCGTCCAGACGGGCCGGTGTCCCGAAGCCGCCGGTGTGGGTGGAGAGCACCACCGTGGGCAGTGCCACCGGCTGGATGCCCATGACGCTGAGCACCGGCAGGATGACCGCCAAACTGCAGCGTCCCACACCGGAAAGGTCATGGATGCAGAGAACTTTTTTCGGTTCCGTTATCTTCAGCAAAAAAGAAACCTCCTTCGCAGAATATGCCTTTTCCCATAAACCAAGCCAGCCCATAACCGGCCCAGTTTATCAGCATATCATACAGTATACCACATTTTCCTGCACAAAAAAAGCGTATAGTGAATCCTTTGGTGGAAATACTATCCTCGCAGCCCAAAAATTTTGATTCGAAGGGAGTGCCTCCTATGAAAAACGAACACACAAGCTCCACTGCCCCGCTCCTGATCGGCATGGCCGCCGGTGCCGCACTGGGCGCCGCCGGCGTCATGGCCACCAACACAAGCCAGCGCCAGATGCGCCGCACCGCCCGCAAGATCGCCAAAGGTGCCGAGCACGCTGTGAGCCAGCTGGACAAGATGGTGGGCGACTTCGTGGAGCGCAAGATGGAGGGCTGACGGCCCCCGCATCGCGCAGAAAGGCCGGGACAGAGGGTTCTCCCCTGCCCCGGCCTTTTGTTGCAGCAAAAAAGCCAGCAGATAAATCTGCTGGCTCTTGGTCCAGCAGAGCCGGACAAATCCGAACTTTTTCCTTCCACCCCATCGGCGGTCAAAGTGTCTTCAAACCGGACGGTTTGGGTGCCATCCTTGTAGTTGAACGTGATCAGCATCCGGTCATCGTACAGAAAAATGGCATTTACAAAAATTTCGATCAGCGCTTTTCTCTGTTTTTTCTGCGAAATATCGAACTTTCTGAATTTCATCAGCCAGAATCGGATGAAATCCTCATTGAAGCTGGGCTTCTTCAATTTTTCATCTGCGATTTTTACAGTCAGCTCATCTTTCTGGCTTTCCAGCGCTTCCAGACGCTCTTTCGTTGTCCGGGTGTACAAGCCGTCCTCGATTGCCTTCATCAGGTTGTCCAACTTTTTGTTGACCTCTCGCAGTTGCTTTTCCAGCAGCGGAATCGTGGTGTTCTCCTGATTCTGGACATCCATGACCAGTTGAACGATCTTGTCGATCATCGCATCGTCCTGAATCAGCTTCATGGTCTCCCGGACGACCAGATCTTCCAGCCAGTCCTTCTGCACGGTCTTTTTATTGCAGCCCTTGCGGCGCTTGACGTTGGCGCATTTATAATAATAGTAGGTGCGTCCGGTGGCACTGGTTCCGCTTTCGCCGAACATCAGCGCACCACACTTGCCGCAGAGCAGCTTGGTGGTCAGCAGATATTCCTCGTCTGCCTTGCCACAGGCAGGGGCACGCTTATTCTTATCCAGACGCTTCTGCACCCGGTCAAACAGGTCTTTCGGAACAATAACCGGAATTGCATCCGGCACAACGATGTCCCGGAAAGACAATTCTCCAATGTACCGGCGGTTCTTCAACATGGTGTTCACACTACTGTGGGTCATTTTGCCGCCCAGCATATTGCGGACGCCCTTATCGTTGAGGAAGCTTACGATTTCCACCATCTTATCACCGTTGTCATACCGCTGAAAGGCTTCCAGCACCAGCGGAGCGGTCAGCGGGTCAAGATGATAGAACTTGTCCTCGTCGATTTTATAGCCGATGGTTCCCGTGCCGCCGGTGCACTTTCCCTTCAAAGCATTCTCCGTCTGGCCACGAATCACCTTTTCGGACAGCTCTGCCGAATAGTATTCCGCCATACCTTCCAGAAGGGTTTCCACCAGAATGCCCTGTGAACCCTCGGCAATGGGTTCCATAACGGAAATCAGGTGGACACCGTTCTTTTTCAGGATCATCTTATAGTTTGCGCTATCAAAACGATTCCGGGCAAAGCGGTCAAATTTCCAAACGAGAACAACATCAAACAGCTTTTTGCCGCTGTCTTTGATCATCTGCTGGAATTCCGGGCGATTGTCCGTTTTGGCAGAGAATGCACGGTCAATGTAGTGCTTGATGACCGTGATGCCGTTCTTTTCCGCATAAGCCGTGCATTCCCGAATCTGGCCTTCAATGGATTCTTCGCGCTGGTTGTCCGATGAATAGCGGGCGTAGATTACGGCAGTCATAGACTCACTTCCTTTTTCTTATCGAACAGACGGGTAGCTTTTTGCATACTTGTAGATCTGCCGTGCACAGTCGAGGCTCATTTTGCTGGAATCGTTGTATTTGAGCCATGCATTCACATTGCCCGGATTCAGCTTCAAGTCTGTGTAAAGGCGATAATTCGTCAATTTCTTTTTTTGCTGAAGTTCCAATACCCGGCGATGGATCAGTTCCTTCGTGTCATTGTCCGCAAGGGCGGCATCCCGCACCGAACAATAGCTGCGCCAGACTTTCCGATAGCCCTCTGGCAGTTCAGGTGACTGTTTTTCCAGAAGCACCAGCATTTGCTCCAGCGAATAGAGATTGGAAAGCTGCTCATATTCCGCAGCAACAGCGCTGGTTGCAGTATAGCGGAGCAACAAATCTACTTTATTAAAGGCCAGCGCATAGAGAAACAGCGGTTCTTTCAGGCGGGGATTTTCAGCCATACGATCTGCCAGCTTATGGACGCTTGCCGTTTGAACTCCGGAAAGCTCTGCCACATACTGCTTCAAAAAGCCTTCGAATGTCAGCTTTCGCATGGTCTCCACCTCTCCACATACTCCTGATAGCGATCATCGTTGTCGATCATATCAGGTCCACATCTTCGTCCAGCCGTTCCAGACGCTTGCGGAGGTCATCTAAGATCATCTTGCCCATAAAACAGCCTTTCGTATTTTCAATAATAGTATTTTCTAAAATCATTTTACAGAAAAGGAATCCGATTGTCAAGCACAAATCAACGACATTTCATACAATTCATACTACCATGTTGTCA
>ERZ827117.487-NODE-487-length-49031-cov-4.488790_pt1 | contig 49031 bp, 44 predicted proteins | sample MGYA00519920_ERZ827117 | MGnify/ENA primary metagenome ERZ827117 (study PRJEB31778, sample SAMEA3449260) | human gut metagenome | biome: human gut; feature: human-associated habitat; material: faeces | place: United Kingdom | collected 2010/2012 ...
GCCTCGGAAGTAGCGGGACTTTTCTGCTTCTCTTTTGGTCACAAAAGAGAAGGAACAACGGGAGCATCCCATTATAAGAGGTTGTCCCCGCAGGGTGGGGACAACCGGCTAGAGCGAAATATAAAGGAGACACAAAAATGCCCATTCATACCATCGCCGATCATACCCCGAAAGCGGCAAACACAGCGTTTATCGCTGACACCGCCACCCTGGCGGGCGGCGTAACGCTCGCTGAAAATACCAGCGTCTGGTACGGCGCGGTGCTGCGCGCGGATACCGGCAGCATTACCGTCGGGGCGGGCAGCAATGTGCAGGACAACGCCGTGCTGCACACCGGCCCGGGGCTGGATGTAACGATAGGCCGCAATGTTTCCATCGGGCACAGCGCCGTTGTGCATGGCTGCACGGTGGGCGACGACTGTCTCATCGGGATGCACGCCACCATTTTAAACGGCGCGGTCATCGGCGCGGGCAGCCTGATCGCGGCCGGGGCGCTTGTGACCGAGGGGGCCGTCATCCCGCCAAACAGTCTGGTCGTCGGCGTACCCGGCAAAGTCCTGCGCCCCGTCACGCCCGAGCAGACCGCATCCATCGCCGCCAATGCCGAGGAATACCGCGCCCTCGCCCGGCTCCACGCCGCATCCCGGTAAAAGCCAAAACAAAAGAGGAACCGCCGCGGCGGTTCCTCTTTGCTTATCCAATAAAGCTTATAAAGCTTACAGCACCTTCGACAAAAATGCCTTCAGGCGCTCGTTTTCGGGGTTAGCGAAGAACTCCTTCGGCGGTTTATCCACCTTCACGACGCCCTCGTCAATGAAGATGACGCGGCTCGCCACCTCGCGGGCAAAGCCCATCTCGTGGGTCACGCAGACCATCGTCATGCCGCTGCGGGCCAGCTCTTTCATCAGCTCCAGCACTTCGCCGACCATCTCGGGGTCAAGGGCCGAGGTCGGCTCGTCGAAGAGCAGCACGTCGGGGTTCATCGCCAGCGCACGCACGATGGCAATGCGCTGCTTCTGGCCGCCGGAAAGCATGTTCGGGTAGGTGTCGGCTTTGTCGGCCAGGCCGATGCGCTCCAGCAGCTCCATCGCCTTGGCGTCGGCCTCGGGCTGCTTCATCAGGCCCAGGCGCACCGGGGCCAGCGTGATGTTTTTCTTCACCGTCAGGTGCGGGAACAGGTTGAAATGCTGGAACACCATGCCCATTTTCTGGCGCACGTGGTCAATATCGTGGTCGGTCACTTCCTTGCCGTTGAAGATGACCTTGCCGCCGTCCGGCTCTTCCAGCCGGTTCAGGCAGCGCAGGAACGTCGATTTGCCGCAGCCCGAGGGGCCGACCAGCACAACGCAGTCGCCTTTATCAATGGTCAGGTCTACGCCCTTCAGCACCTGCAGACCGCCGTAATTTTTCTTGAGTCCTTTAACGTCGATCACTTTGTGCCAGCCTCCTCTCAAATTTTGCCAGCAGCGCGCTGAACAGCATGACCAGCACCAGATAGATGGCGGCATCGCCCAGCAGCGGGAACATGGGTTCGTAGGTACGGTTCATGATGCCCTGCGCGGCATACAGCAGCTCCTTGCCGCCAATGACCGTGATCAGCGACGAGTCTTTCAGCAGCATGATGAACTCGTTGCCCAGGGACGGCAGGATCGAGCGGATCGCCTGCGGAATGATGATTTCGAACATCGTGGTCATGTAGTTAAGCCCCAGGCTGCGGCCCGCTTCCATCTGGCCGGGGTCGACCGCCATCAGGCCGCCGCGGATGATCTCGGACACGTACGCGCCCGAGTTGATGCCCAGCGCCAGTGCGCCGACCATCGTAAAGTTGCGGCTGCTGGCGAAGATGACCATGCTCATGATCAGCAGCTGCACCATCATGGGCGTGCCGCGGATGACCGTGACGTACACCTTGCAGACGGCGTTCAGCACGCCGAGCACGGGGTTGCGATGGTGGGGCTTTTGCTGTGCATGGCCCACGCGGATCATGGCCACGATGGCGCCCAGCACAACGCCCAGCACCAGCGCGATGGCCGTTACCAGCAGCGTGGTGCCAACACCTTTAAAATATTGCTGCCAGCGGTCGGCGTGCAAAAACGCCTGATAGAATTTGACATAGAAATCCTGCCAAAAGTTCAGAGTATCGCCGTTTTTGGCCATCTCTGACAGCAGTTCGAACTGTGCTTCCATCGCACCACAACCTTTCCCGGCGCGGGCCGGTAATTTAACTTGAACAAACAAAAGGCGCGCCGGAATGCCCGGCGTGCCCTTCTTCGGACAGTAGGTGTTCAAACGCCCCTACGTCAGATTTTACTCTGCCTTGATGTATTTGTCAACGATGCTCTGCAAGGTGCCGTCAGCCTGCAGTTCTTCCAGTGCGCCGTTGATGGCGTCCAGCAGGGCGGTGTTGCCCTTGGCCACGCCGATGGCGTAATCTTCCTGGGCGTAAGCGGTATCCAAAATCTTCAGGCCGGTGTTGGCGGCGACGAACTCCTTGGCGGGGGCGTTGTCGATAACGACGGCGTCGACCTGGCCATTGTTCAGGGCCTGGACGGCGGTCAGGCCGTTGTCGTAAGCAACGACGCTGTCCTCACCGAAGTCGTCGGTGCAGTAGATGTAACCGGTGGTGCCGCGCTGGGTGCCGATGGTCTTGCCAGCCAGGTCATCCACGGAAGCGATGTCGGAATCCTCGGGCACGATGATGGACTGGATGCCCTCGGCGTAGGTGTCAGAGAAGTCCATGACCTTCTGGCGCTCGTCGGTGACGGTGACACCGGCCATGACCATGTCGCTCTTGCCGTTCTGGGCGGCCAGCAGGGCGGCGTCGAAGTCCATGTCGTCGACCTGGAGCTCAAGGCCCAGCTTGTCCGCGATGGCGGCGGCGACATCAATGTCGATGCCCTCGAAGCTGCCGTCGTCGGCGGTCATCTCATACGGGGGGAAGGCGGCGTTGGTGGACATGGTCAGCTTGCCGGCGGTGACGGTGGTCAGCTCGGCAGCGTCGGTGGACTCGGAAGCGGCTTCGGAAGAAGCGGCCTCGCTGGTCTCCTCGCTGGAAGCAGCCTCAGAGGAGGCAGCCTCGGAAGAAGCAGTGGAAGCGGAACCGCCGCAGGCGGCCAGGCTCAGCACCATGGCGGTGCCCAGCAAAAGAGCAGTCAGTTTTTTCATGGTATATTCCCTCGAATCTTATTCAATAAATTCCCAAGCCCTCACTTGGTATGCATCCAGTATAGTTGCATAAATATGTAAAGTCAATGTATAAATTCAAAGTTTGGCGATTTACTGTTGGGTGCTGGTTAGGGAGGGCGGTTTTTTGTGCAATTTTGTGGGGGCGTCGCGCTGACGGTCGCCGCCGCCCCGTGCAGCCTTACGCAACCACAACCCAAAAGGCTCCCCTTGAGGACAGACTCCCCCGACACGGGGGAGGTGGCTGGGAAGCCACACTATTGCAACACCCAGCCACCCCTCAGTCACCTTCGGTGACCCCGCTTACGCGGCCGGATCCCTCTGTCGCTGCGCGACATCTCCCCACACTGTGGGGAGTCACCCCTCTAGGGGAGCCTTCATCCCGTAGGGGCGAACATTGTTCGCCCGGGCAATCTCGCGTTATCGCAAAACTGCGCGGGCGCACACTGTGCGCCCCTACAACTCAATTCCCGGTAGTTTTTGGCCCCGGAGGGGCCAGACGGAGAACGGTTCAAAAGCGTTAAGAAAAATGCAGCACTCCTGCATTTTTTAGCTTTTGAATCGTTCGACCACCTCTTTGGGTGTCCAAAAAGGAAGGACTACCGGTAGAAACCCATCATAAAAGGTGACACCGCAAGGTGGTGTCACCGGCAAGCCGGCAAGCGGCAGCCGCAATGTAAAACTGGCTATCCAACTTTTTCCGGGGGTTTTATTTTAATTGACTCGACAGCAGTTACGCCAGAACGGAGTGGCTGCTGTTTTTTGTGTCCGCCTACTTGCCGGGATGTGCGAGCTGGATACAATAGGAATTGTACAACAGATACCATGCAAGACTATGATTCACAAGCTGGCAGACAATTTTGCCGGAGTATTCTTGTGGTCTGCTGCAAAGTCGGTATACTGATATTGTACGAAAAATAAAATACAGCATTGCAGTCGTCATTGTTCTGAACATCAAAACGATGGCGGCTGTTTTTGCAGTACGGAATTTTAGAAAGAAAGGATTGATTCTAATGACATTACGTCACAGGTCCGGTTGAAGAAATGTACGGGAAATGGTATAATACAAACAAGGTTTGAAACCTATTCAGAGGAGAAGTTTACATGGATAAAAAGAAAATTGGCATTGCAATCGGCTGTGCTGCGGTTATTGTGGTCATTGCAATTTGCGCCGTTATGTTCGGCGGAAAGAAAGGCAATGCCGCCGAACCTGCCGCCACAGTAGAAACCGCTGCCACCGCAGAGCCTGCCGCTGCACCGGAAGTGACCGCCACCCCTGCGCCGACAGAAGCGCCCACCGCAACGCCCGAACCTACGGCCACACCGGAGCCTACAGTTGCTCCCACGCCCGTTGTGACCGCCGCGCCGCAGCCTGTTGTTACCGCTGCACCCCAGCCCGCACAGCAGGAGCCGAGCACAGATGATGGTGGAGACGTGCCGGATTGGGTAGATACAAGTGATACCCCGTTGGTTTCCGATGAAGAATATCAGGCTGGTATGGATGAAATGGCAGGCTTTGAATTTGAAGGCTAACTACCCCACCGAGAAATAAGGAGAAAAGACGATGAATGCAAAGAAGCCCCTTGCCGTGCTGCTCTGTGCTGCACTGGCGCTGACGTTTGCCTGACACGCGAGGCGTGACAGGCAAAAATATATAGCCCGAAAACCATGATGAACAGGAGGTACCCAGATGAGTGAAATCACGTTGAACAGCCTTCCCAAGACCTTGGACGAGCTGAAGGCTATGCCACAGGCTGCGCTGACTGTGCCGGAGGAAGTGGCCGCACTGACAGTGGCGGCGCTGGCGCTGTACCCGGAAAACCCTGCCGAGACCGAGAAAATGCTGGATTTCCTGCGCGGCCCGCGCCCCTTGAACGGCATCGACAAACAGTTTATCCGCGACCGTTTTCGCGGCAAGGAATACCTGATGCGTTCCTACCTTGTCGGTTCCACACCGGAAAACAACTACACACCTGTGCAGCCGTACCGAGTCACCGTTTCGGAAAACACTTACAGCCGGACGCAGTTTGTCGACGGGTACCTGACCTTATATGTGGCTTGCAGCGGCGCTGACAGCCCGCGCCCGCTAAAGCTGCGCAACAAACCATCCACAGGGCAGTGGTTTTTGTGGGAGCAGCAGCTTTTGACCGGCATCCGTATTCCGCAGGTGGCTGACCCCTGGGCATAACTCCCCGCCCTGCGACCTTACGGTTTTCCTGACAGTTAAATCGCTCTCGACCCATGGACAGGTCGAGGGCGATTTTTAGTTGTGCATTGCGGCGCATAAAAAAGGAATCTCACTTGAATCAAAGCGAAAAAGACATCCCGGAAAAGGACGGAAAAATCACCACGGCATCGGCCGCTGCTTTGATGCCCGCCTTGACATGCCCAAGGCCATTGCCAAGGGCGACGATATCTGCGCTTTGCGGCACATTAAATCCGACGATAAGCAGGGTGACCAATGAAAAAGGTAGACACATCCCTCGGAGAAGCCCCATCTATAGCCGAAAGGCTTAGGTGGGGAGGTTCACTTTCCAGCAGCCACTTCGGAGTAGCTGCTGGTTTTTAAGTTTCAGGGGCATTATCCAAACATTCACAAACAACTACAAGTTGATTGTGAAAAGAATTAAATCATGGTAAGATAATAGCAAGACAAATAAACAAATAGGTCTTCAAGATATTTTGCCGGACGCTTTTCTCTGTACATAGGACCACCTGCCTTTTCTTTTACTATACTTAAAAAGGCATACGGATTCAAGAGCCAAAAAGCGAACACCCGAAATAGGTGTTTTTGGACTTGCACTATTTTCTCGGTCAGAACGAAGGTTCAAAACTTAAAACCCCCGTTTTATAGTGGCAAATTTTTGAAGCGAGAAGATGGCTGAAAAAATAAAACCCCCGGGAAAAGTTGAAGCGCCGTAAAACTTTCCCTCTTGACTTCCCGGTTCGCATGTGCTATAAATAAACTATCTTCATCCTGACAAAGCCATGAGGCAGACAAACAGGGTGCAGTGTTGGCACATGAGAGAGGACCGCCGCAGGCAAAACTGCGTGGTGCAAGCGGTTTTGTGCGCAGCTGCGTCCTTACCACTGCCGAGCGCGGGGGCGAACCTCCGCCGGGGACGGCCCGTTACAGCCGGTGAGAGCGGCGCTTACCTTACTTATATAAGCCTAAGCGCAATCTGGGTGGAACCGTGGAGCTTACATGCTTCATCCCTTTTGTATGTGAGGGATGGAGCATTTTTTCTTGCATTTTTGTGCATTTACAAAAGGAGCGTACAATCATGAAGATCATCTACAAAGACGGTACGGTCGCTGAGTGCCCGCAGGACCAGGAGCTGCACGTCCTGCGCCACACCGCTGCCCACATCATGGCCCAGGCCATCAAGCGCCTGTATCCGCAGGCGGACTTTGCCTTTGGCCCCGCCACCGAGAACGGCTTCTACTATGACGTCGACCTCGGCGATACCAAGCTGACCGACGACGACCTCGCCGCCATCGAGAAAGAGATGAAGAAGATCTGCAAAGAGAATCTTCCCATCAAGCCGTTCATCCTGCCCCGCGGCGAAGCCGTCAAGCTGATGGATGAGCGCCAGGAGCACTACAAGATCGAGCACATGGCGGACCTGGCCGACGAGACCGAGTTCAGCTTCTACCAGCAGGGCGAGTACGTTGACATGTGCATCGGACCCCACCTGACCTACACCAAGGCGCTGAAGGCCTTTAAAATTACCCAGCAGTCCGGCGCTTACTGGAAGAACGATAAAGAGAACAAGATGCTGACCCGCATCAACGGCGTGGCCTTCCGCAACCAGGAAGAGCTGGACGCCTGGGAGAAGCAGCAGCAGGAAGCCCGCGAGCGCGACCACCGCAAGATCGGCAAGGAAATGCGCCTGTTCATGACCGACGACCTCGTCGGCCGCGGCCTGCCGATGTTCCTGCCCAACGGCTACACCGTCTGGCAGGAGCTGGAAAACTATATCAAGGCCAAGGAGCGTGAGCGCGGCTATCTGCACGTCATGACCCCCTGCATCGGCACCGTGAACCTGTACCGCACCTCCGGCCACTGGGACCACTACCGCGAGAACATGTTCCCCGCCATGGAGATGGAGGGCGAGGACTACGTGCTGCGCCCGATGAACTGCCCCCACCACATGATGATCTACGCCAACCAGCCGCACAGCTACCGCCAGCTGCCCATCCGCATCGGCGAGATTGCCCACGACTTCCGCTATGAGTCCTCCGGTACGCTGAAGGGCATCGAGCGCGGCCGTCACTTCTGCCAGAACGACGCCCACCTGTTCTGCACGCCGGAGCAGATCAAGAGCGAAGTCGCCAACGTGTGCAGCCTGATCTTTGACGTCTACAAGGACTTCAACATCACGGATTATCGTTGTGTTTTGTCTCTGCGCGACCCCGCCGACAAGAAGAAGTACCACGACGACGACGCCATGTGGAACCATGCCGAGAACGCCCTGCGCGAAGTGCTGACCGAGCTGGGCATCCACTTCACCGAGGAGATCGGCGAGGCTGCTTTCTACGGCCCGAAGCTGGACGTCAACGTCAAGCCCGCCGTCGGCGCCGAGTACACGCTGTCCACCTGCCAGCTGGACTTCTGCCTGCCTGCCAAGTTCCACCTGACCTATATCGACAAGGACGGCAGCGAAAAGACCCCCGTCGTGCTGCACCGCGCCATCCTCGGCTCGCTGGACCGCTTTATGGCCTATATGATTGAGGAGACCAAGGGCCGCTTCCCCACCTGGCTGGCTCCGACGCAGGTCAAGGTGCTGCCCGTCAGCGAAAAGACGCTGGACTACGCCAAGGCCGTGACCGACAGCCTGAAGGCCGCCGGCATCCGCGCCGTGCTGGATGAGTCCAACGAGAAGATCGGCTACAAGATCCGTCAGGCACAGCAGGTCGACCGCGTGCCGTATATGCTGGTCCTCGGCGCCAAGGAAGTCGAAGCCAACAACATCAGTGTCCGCGACCGCAAGGGCGAGACCACCACGATGGATCTGGAAGCCTTCACCGCCAAGGTCGTAGGCGAAATCAAGGATAAGACTTTTAACGTGTAAGGTTTATTGATAAGGAAAGCGGTTCACCGTTTTGGCGGTGGGCCGCTTTTTTGTGGGTTTGTGGAGAAAGCGGCGTTTCTGTGGGCCTAAAAGCAGCCATACCAAACCAGTTGTATTTTCCCCCGTTTCATGGTAAAATGTAATATCTATTAGTGTGCAACATTGCGCCAATTTTAAAAGGAAAAGGTGCCCTCATGGCTGAAAACAATCATACCCTCCCCACAGATGGCTGGACCACCGTCATCCGCCCCAAAACCGGGTGGTTCGATATCGACCTGCACGAGCTGTGGCAGTACCGCGACCTCATCGTCATGTTTGTCAAACGCAACTTCACGGTGCTGTATAAACAGACGATCTTAGGCCCCGCGTGGATCATCTTAAACCCGCTCATCACCACCATCATCTTCAACGTCGTGTTCGGCGGCATGGCCAATATGCCCACCGACGGCGTGCCCGGCTTCCTGTTTTATATGGCCGGCAACACCGTGTGGACCTTTTTTGCCAACTGTGTCAACAACACGGCCAACACCTTTGTCACCAACTCACAGATCTTCGGCAAGGTGTACTTCCCGCGCTTGACCATGCCCGTCAGCCAGGTGCTGACAAGCCTGATCAACTTCTTCATCCAGGCGGCGATGTACCTGATCTTCTGGGTCTACTTCTTTGCCACCGGCAGCGGCGTGCATCTCACGCTGTGGCTGCTGGCCGTGCCGTTCGTGATCCTCGAGGTCATGCTGCTGGGTCTCGGCGTCGGCATCATCGTATCGTCGCTGACCACCAAATACCGCGACCTCGCCATCGCCGTGGGCTTCGGCGTGCAGCTGTGGATGTATGCATCCCCCGTCGTCTACCCGCTGTCGATGCTGGAATCCAGCCCCCGCCTGAAAGTGCTGGTCCAACTCAACCCCATGACCTCGCCCATCGAAATTTTCCGCATGGCTACGCTGGGCACCGGCACGGTCACGGGCTTTGGCATCGTGTACAGCCTGGTATTCACCGCGGCGGCGCTGGTGCTGGGCGTGGTGCTGTTCAGCCGCATTGAAAAGACCTTTATGGACACCGTGTAAGGAGGGGCGACTATGTCTACAACCGAAAAACGCCCCGTTATCGAAGTCACGGGGCTGAAAAAGCAGTACAAGCTCGGCCAGATCGGCGGCGGCACGCTGACGCACGACCTGCAAAGCTGGTGGGCGCGCGTGCGCGGCAAAGAGGACCCGAACACCGTCATTGGCACCGACCAGCGGCTGTTCGGCCAGACCTTTATGGCGCTAAACGGCGTGGACCTGACGGTCTGCCAGGGCGAAGCGCTCGGCATCATTGGCCGCAACGGCGCGGGCAAATCCACGCTGCTGAAACTGCTCTCCCGCATCACCGCCCCCACCGAGGGCGAGATCAAGATCCGCGGCCGCGTAGCCTCGATGCTGGAGGTCGGCACCGGCTTCAACAACGAAATGACCGGCCGCGAGAATATCTACATGAACGGCGCGATTCTGGGCATGACCAAGGCCGAGATCGACGCAAAGCTGCCGCAGATCATCGAATTTTCCGAGTGCGGCGATTTTATCGACACCCCCGTCAAGCGCTATTCCAGCGGCATGTTTGTCAAGCTGGCGTTCGCCGTCGCCGCGCATCTGGACAGCGAGATCATGGTCATGGACGAGGTCCTTGCCGTCGGCGACATGAAATTCCAGCAGAAATGCCTGGGCAAGATGAGCGACGTTGCCAACCAGGACGGCCGCACCGTGCTTTATGTCAGCCACAACATGTCCACCATCCGCCAGCTGTGTACCCGCTGCGTCGTGCTGGATAAGGGCAAGGTCATCTTCGACGGCGACGTCGAGCAGGCCATCGCCGTGTACATGGACACCACCGACGTCAACGTCGTGCATTACGATCTGGCCGATGTCGCCCGCATGACCGGCAGCGCCGGCAAGCGGCTGCGGCTGGAAACGCTGGATTTCGTCGGCAAGGAGTCGAGCGTGTTCGCCGACACCGAAAAGATGAAGGTCAAAATCACCTGGCGCGTGTCCGAGCCGTTCACCGGCATCCACATGAAAATGAACCTCCACGCGCGGGATTCCAGCCCCGTGGGCATCACCCACCCGGTGGATCTGGGCGCTGCCGAGCCCGGCAAGCTCTACACCACGGTGTTTGAGTTTGATCCGAGCCTGCTCGGCGAGGGACAGTATTTCTTCTACCTCGATATCTTCGACGGTGCCTTGGCGCAGGCTGTCTGCCTGGACAAGCCCGTGACCGAGTTCGCGTTTGAAGTCACCAACAGCGACCTGACCATGCCCGAGTGGGCGTCCGGCTGGGGCCGCATCCACTTCCCGCCGGTAACGCTGCTGGCGGACGGAGAATGATCTTTCATGAAACCGAATCTCTACATCTGCCACACTGCCTATCAAGTATTGGTCGACCTGCTGCGGGCAAGCCGCACCGCTCACCCTGAAAACGAGCCGCACACCATGGTGCTTTCTGCCGCCGTGCCGGAGCCGCAGGCGCTGGCCCAAAGGCTGGAGGCCACCGGCGCCGTCCGGGTCGTTATCGTGGACGAGGACCGCTGGCCCGGCACCGTGACCGGCCCGTTTGCCGCGCTGCGCGCCCGCCGGGCGTTTGAAAAGCTGTGCGGCTGGCGCTTTGACCGCGCCGCCTACCACGAGGTGCGCATCCACAACGATTGGAGCGTGCTGGGCCGCTATTTGCAGGACTGCCGCGCCGGGTATATCTTGTGCGAGGACACCTTTGCCAGCACCCTGGGCCCTGACCAGCACCTTGTGACCGACCAGCGTGCCGCCCCCGATTTTGCCGAGAAGCAGCGCACCGGGCGCGGGTATTTGTATTGGGGCGACAGCCCGTGGTGCGCCAGGGTGGAAAGCGAGGACGCCGCGAAGTGTACGCTTTTCCCGGCTGACCGCATGGTAACAGACAGCAAGCGCGCGCTGCTCGAAAGCCTGACCGACGCCGAAAAAGCGATGGTGCGCAGTGTATTTTTGACCCAGCCCCTGCCGGAAAACGCCGCCGGGGCCACCCTACTTTTGCCCCGCAGCTTTGTCGAGGACGGGCTGATGACGCAGGACGAGCAGAACGCGATGTTCAAGGCGGTCGCCGCCAGATACGCCGCCGGGCCGCTGTTCATCAAGACCCACCCGCGCGACACGACCGACTACCACGCCCTGTTCCCCGACGCGGTGATCCTGGAGCGCACGATGCCCAGCGAAGTGCTGAACTTCTGCCTGCCCTTCAAATTTGCCCGCGCCGTCACGGTGCAAAGCTTCGTCCTCCGCGCCTTCACCGCCGCCGACGAAAAGATCCTATTAACCTTAGACGAAGCGAAGGCACTTATCTAACCGACATCTTCGTAGGGGAGCATTCCATATGCTCCCGTGCGATCCTGCCTTTCCGCTGACCCCCACGGGCGAACACTGTTCGCCCCTACATCCCCACATAAAAGGCTCCCCTTGCGGGAGCTGGCTGTGCGAAGCGCAGACTGAGGGGCGGCCCCCGCACTGCCCTTTTTCCAAAATAAACCGATACCTTTTTATACGGAGGTACACCCATGAAAACAATCGCTGTAATTCCTGCCCGTTATGCCAGTACACGGATGCCCGGCAAGCCGTTGGCGGATGTGCTGGGCAAGCCCATGATCTGGTGGGTCTACCAGGCCGCCAAGGCCTGCCCCAAGCTGGACGATGTCCTCATCGCCACCGATGACGAGCGCATTGCCGACGCCTGCAAGACCTACGGCATGCGTTACCTGATGACCAGCCCCGACCACGACACCCCCACCGGCCGCATCTGGGAGGTCAGCACCGTTGAGGATGCCGACCTCTACTTGCAGCTGATGGGCGATGAACCGCTCGTGAACCCTGCCGCGTTCGACCTCATTCTGCCCGACACCCTGCCCGACGACCCTTATTACGTCGCCGTACTGACCAATATCATGGAGCACCCCGCCGACGTGATCGACTTTTCCAATCAAAAGGTCGTCACCAACGCCGCGCGCGAAATTCTGCTGATCTCCCGCAGCCCCATCCCCTACCCGAAAGGCACCCTCGACTTCGAGTACGAAAAAGTCACCGGCATCCAGCTGTACAGCAAGCAGGCGCTGGCGTTCTACCACGCCACGCCCAAGTCCATCCTGGAAAAAGCCGAAGAGAACGATATGATGCGTTTTATCGAGAACGGCCACAAGGTACACGCCATCGTCAGCCCCTACAAGACTGTCAGCGTGGACACGCCCAAGGATCTGGCCCTCGTCAACACCATTTTAAAGGAGAAACAGCATGGCTGATGTAAAACTGCTGGACTGCACCCTGCGTGACGGCGGTTATATCAACGACTGGCGCTGGGGCCATGGCTCGGCCCGCCGCATCATCCAGTCGCTGACCCGCGCGGGCACCGACATTGTTGAGGTCGGCTTTCTGCGCAATGTCGATGGTTACGACCCCGATGTGACCGTCTGCAATACGATCGAGGAGCTCAACCGCCTGCTGCCGCCCGAGGCACAGCGCGGCCGCACGATCTACTCCGGCATGGCGATGCGCTCCAACTACGATATCTCGAAGCTGTCCCCCTACGACGGCCACGGCATCGAGGTCATCCGCATCACCGCACACGACTACGACATCCGCGACGGCATGGACTTTGCACGCGAGGTCAAGGCCCGCGGCTACAAGCTGTCCATCAACCCCATCAACATCATGGGCTACGCCGACAAGGACCTGCTTTGGATCTTTGACCAGGTCAACGCCATCCATCCGTGGCAGTTCTCCATCGTCGATACCTTCGGCAGCATGCGCCGCCGCGATTTGGAACGCATTGTCAGCCTGGCCGACCACAACCTGGCCCCCGATATCCGCTTAGGCCTGCACCTGCACGAGAACATGGCCCTCAGCTTCTGCCTGGCGCAAGAGTTTTTGGACAAGCCGCTGCTGCGCGACAAGACCGTCGACGGCAGCCTGAACGGCATGGGCCGCACGCCCGGCAACCTGCCCATTGAACTGGTGGCCGACTACTGCAACGAGAACCTCAGCACCCACTACGACCTTGATGAGATCATGGACGCCATCCAGGACCACATCGCCCCCATCAAGGGCGAAAGCGCCTGGGGGTACTCGCCCGCTTACTTCCTGTCGGCGCGGTTCAACCTGCACCGCAATTATGCCGAGCATTATCTGCACAAGGGCGATCTGACCAACCGCGATATCAACCACCTGCTGGCCGCCATCGACCCCGGCAAAAAGACGGCGTTCGATGCCGCCTACGCGGACAAGCTCTACACCGAGTACAAAAACCGCCGTATCGACGATGGATCCGCCCTCACCGCCCTGCACACAGCCTTTGCGGGCAAGCGGGTGCTGGTGCTGGCCCCCGGCGCGACGCTTGCCACCGAGGCAGGCCGCGCCGCCGTGGCGGATGCCGGTGCGGACGTGACCGTTTCGGCCAACTTTGTGCCGGATTTTGCCGCGCCCGACTATGCGTTTTTCACCAACGCCAAGCGTTTTGACGAAAGCGCCGCCTACCCCTGCCCGCTGATCTTGACCAGCAACCTGCGCGCCGCCGCGGATGCCACCGTCGTGAACTACGACCGGCTTTCCGGCACCGACGCCCAGGGCGGCAACAGTGTGCTGATGCTGCTGCGCCTTTTGCGCCTGTGCGGCGCAGCCGAAGTACTGCTGGCGGGTGCCGACGGCTACCGCCCGGGCACGGCTGCCTATGCAGACGCGGGCCTGCACACCCACACGGGGCGCGGCGCGGCCTACAACGCACAGCTGGCCGGGGCCATCCGTGCCGCCGGGCTGCCGGTGCGCTTTATCACCCCCAGCGAATACGAAAGGGCGTAATGATGATCCGTTTACTGGTGCTGGACGTTGACGGCACGATGACCGACGGCGGCGTTTACTACGACGCCACCGGCAACGAGCTGAAGAAATTTGCCATCAAGGACGGGGCCGGGCTGGTGCTGGCCCGCACCGCAGGCATCCGGGTCATGATCTGCACCGGGCGCGAGTGCGAGGCCGTCCGCCGCCGCGCCGCCGACCTGAAGATCACCGATATTTACCAGAATGTCAGCCGCAAGGCAGACTTTTTGCGGGACTTTATGGCCCAGAACGGCTACGCGCGTGAGGAAGCTGCCTACTGCGGCGACGACCTGAACGACCTGGCCGCGATGGCCCTGTGCGGCTTTGTGGCCTGCCCGGCCGACGCAGCACCCGAGGTAAAAGCCCGCGCCGACTACCAATGCCCCCAGCGCGGCGGCGAAGGTGCCGTCCGCGGCGCGGTAGAGCACATCCTGCGCACCGACGGCCGCTGGCAGGAAGCCGTAAAAGCTGCCTTTGGCGCGGATATTTAAAGGCAAACCACTTTCCTGTAGGGGCCGATGCTCGCATCGGCCCGCGGGCGGATATAGAATCCGCCCCTACGGCATCCCTATAAAATTTACCGCTCGTAGGGGCGAACAGTGTTCGCCCGCAAGAATCCTGCGCTGCCGCTAAGCTCCACGGGCGCACAATGTGCGCCCCTACATCCCCCTTCCCGTAGGGGCGGATTCCCTATCCGCCCGTTTTCCCCTTTGCCGTACTAAATCCATTCGGAGGCCCTCATGCCCCAAACTGCCAAAAAACAAAATCACCGTCCGCTGCCGGCGGCGCTCGTCACACTCGTGGTCCTGCTTGCGGCTACCGCTGCCATCTGGCTGGCCGTCGTGCGCCCGCAGCTGGGCAAGGGCCGCACCGAGACCCTTTGCGACGACTTCAACCAGTCCGAGCTGCTCCACCCCGGCGACAGCGCCGCCCAGGTCTTTACCTATGATAAGGACCTTTACACCATCGGGCTGGAGTTTTACCTGCCCGGCGCGAACCCGCAGGGCACGCTGGAAGTCGTCCTCTCCGACGCCGACACCGGCGAGGAGCTGGCCCGCTCCACCGGCGTTATGCAGAATATCATCTCCGACCAGTACACGACCCTTGGGCTGGACACCGCCGTTGCGGGCCAGCCGGGCCGCCGCTATCAGCTGACCGTCACCCCGCATTACGAGACCGACGCCATCCTCGCTGTCGGCCACAGCGTGGGCGTCGCGCTCTGGAAAGAGCAGATGACCGTCAACGGCACGCCCATCGACGGCACGATGGCCATGCAGGTGACCTACCAGCGCATGGGCGGCTACCTGACGCGGTTCTTTTTGCTGGCGGGCGGCGCGGCGGCACTGCTGGCGGCGTTTGCCGTGTATGCGTGCCTCAGCCGCAAAGTATCGCTGCATCGCCTTGTTTTTGTGCTGGTGCTGGGCTTTGGCCTTCTCTACTCGGTCATTCTGCCGCCCTATGCGGCCCCCGACGAAAAGTACCACATCAACCAGAGCTTCACCCTTGCCAGCAAGTGGGCCAACATGCTCTCCGCGGACGACTGGCAGATGGGCAAGGTCCCCACAACGACGACCTTCCGCCGCGAAACCGACACCAACGAGCTGCTGCAGGACGAAAACACCACCGTGTTCACCTGGCAGGAGTTCACCGACACGCTGTTTACCACCACCGACGCCCCGTTTGACAGCCACCGGGAATACCACGAGCTGCAAACCGACCAGAACCCGCTGCTTTACGTAGCCAGCGGCGGCGCGGTGTTTTTGGCGTACCTTCTGCACCTCGGCTTTACCCCTGCGTTGGCACTGGGGCGGCTGGCAAACCTGCTGGTCTTTGCACTGCTGGCGGCGTTCGCCGTCAAGGCCGCGCCCTGCGGCAAGCGCATTTTCACCGCTGCGGCACTGCTGCCCATGACGCTGCACCTCGCAGCCAGTTTCAGCCGCGATGCCGTGCTGCTGGGGCTTTGCTTTGCCTTTACGGCACTGCTGCTGGACGCCGTGTACAGCAAGCCCACGCCCAAACGCATGGCCGCGCTGGCCGTCACCGGCATTCTGCTGGCCCCCGGCAAGATGGTCTATCTGCCGCTGGCCGCGCTGTTTGTGCTAGTGCCTGCCGCCGCCCTGGGCCACCACGCCAAGGCGAAAAAGCTTGGCTACCTGGCCACCTGCCTGGCGCTGGCGCTGGTGCTGAACACCGGCACCCTGACCGGCGCGCTCGGCTCCCCCGCCGCTGACAATGCGGCAGCTGTCACCGAGGAAACCACCGACGACGCCCGCAGCGCCAAAAACGCCCCGGCTGAGCCGGACGCCGCCTACGAGGAAGCCATCTGCGCCGACAATACGATGGAAAACTACGTGCGGCGGTTATACTATTACATAGCCGACACGCGCAGCCCCGCACAGAGCGAGGTCGATTTCTGGGTACAGGCGCTGGCAGAGGGCGATGTTTCCCCCGCCGTGCTGGGCCAGAGCTTTCTCTTCACCACCGACAAGGCCAACACCTACACCGACGCACAGGCGTTCTACACGATGGCGTCCTACGCCCTGCTGGGCACCGACGTCACCCTCGGCAACGCCGACGCCTACCTGCCTTATTTTGCCGAGGGCGGCGCGATGCAGGCCTACAAGCAGCTCTTCAACCTGCCCACCTGCGTGGACCGCTTTGCTGCGCTGGGGCTGGATGTCGGCACGATGGACGACCGCATCCCGCTGGACCGCGAGACCGTGGCGGCGGAAGTGGAAGCCGCCCGTGCCACCCGCGCCACCCAAAGCGTGACCGATGCTGCCGACGAAGCCACCTACACGCCGGGCTACATCCTGCATCATCTGCCCGATACCGCGCTGTTGTTTGTGCGCAGCATCGTGCAAAACGGCGACCACTATCTGCGCACCCTCGTGGGCGGCAGTTTAAGCTACTACACGCTGGACCTGGCGTGGTTCTGGGTCGTGGCGCTGTATCTGCTGCTGGCCTACGCGGCACTGCCCACTCAAAACACCCCCTTGCCCACCGGCAGGCTGCGCGGCTGGGGCGCGGCGGCGGCCGTTTGCAGCTGCCTGCTGGCCGTGGCCGGCTGCCTGCTGTGGACCCCCACCCATTATGAAACGCTGTACGGCTTGCAGGGGCGCTACTTCTTGCCCGTGCTGCCCGCGCTGCTGCTGACCTGCCTGCCCCGCCGCCTGGCCGCCGTGCCGGACGACACCGAAGCCCAGACCCGCCTGACCGGCGCGCTGGCGCTGGTGCAGTGGGGCGTCATCCTCAACATCATGCTGGCGGTCATCGCCCGCTAACGGGGACATTATGACTTTCTGCTTTTTCACAACCCAATATCTGCCCACCCCCGGCGGGGTCGAGCGGTACACCTGGAACCTTGCGCGCCGCTGCCGGGCCGCCGGGCACCGGGCGCTGGTCGTCACCAGCAGCCTGCCCGGCCTGCCTGCGCGGGAAACAGATGCCGACGGCATTGAGATCTGGCGTCTGCCCGCCTGGCCGGTCATGGGCGGGCGGTTCCCGGTGCTCAAGCCCTGCCCGCCCGCTGCCGACCTTTGGGCGCAGGGCATCGACTTTGCCGTGATCCAGACCCGCATGTACACCCAAAGCGTCTGGGCCGCGCGGCAGTGCAAGCACCGCGGCATCCCCGCGCTGGTGCTGGACCACTCCACCGGCTACATGATGCACGGCGGACTGGCCGGGCTGGCGGGCAGGGTGTACGAGCACCTCGCCTGCGGCATCATCAAGGGCTGCGGGTTCCCGTTCTACGGGGTCTCGGGCGATGTCTGCCGCTGGCTGCGCACGTTTGGCATCACGGCGGCGGGCCGCCTGCCCAACGCCGTGGACCCGGAGGAACTTGCCGCGCTGGCAGCCGACCACCCGCGCGAGTTCCGCAGCGAGTTCGGCCTGGCCCCCGCCGCGCCCATCGTGGCGTTCGTGGGGCGGCTCATCCCTGAAAAAGGCGCGGCCAGGCTGGCCGAAGCCGTGCGGCAGGTAAACGCGAACGGCACACCCTGCGCACTCTTTATCGCGGGTACCGGCCCCGAGGAAGCCGCGCTGCGTGCCCTCGGCGCGCCCGTCTACGTGCTGGGCGCCCTGCCCCACCCGCAGATCGTGCAACTTTTAAGCCAGGCCGATTGCTACTGCCTGCCCACCGAGTATGCCGAGGGCTTCCCCACCACACTGCTCGAAGCCGCCGCCTGCCGCTGCCCGATCCTCACCACCCACACGGCGGGCACGGGCGAGCTGCTGCCCGATGCAGGCTATGCCGCTTACCTCGAAACCGCCGACCCCGCCGCCATCGCAGCCGCGCTGCAGGCGGTGCTGGCAGACCCGGACGCTGCGCGCACCCGGGCCGACGCTGCCTACCAGCGCCTGTGCGCCCACTTTACATGGCAGGCCGTCTTTGCTACAATGGAGAAAACCGCGGCCCAAGCAGCCAAAAGGAGCTAAGATGTCAAAATTACTCATCGTCATCCCCGCGTATAACGAGGAGGACAGCATCGTGCCCGTGGTCGAAGAGCTGACCACCCAGTACCCCCAGTACGATTATGTCGTCGTCAACGACGGCAGCCGCGATAAGACCGCCGCCGTCTGCCGCGCCCACGGCTACCGGCTCATTGATCTGCCGGTCAATTTGGGGCTGGCGGGTGCCTTCCAGACCGGGCTGCGCTATGCGGCCGAGAACGACTACGACTGCGCCATGCAGCTGGACGCCGACGGCCAGCACCGCCCCGAGTTCATTGCCCCCATGCTGGAAGCGCTGGAGGAGGGCAACGATATCGTCATCGGCAGCCGGTTTCTGACCGTAAAAAAGCCCAAAACGCTGCGGATGCTGGGCAGCTATATCATCAGCTGGTCCATCCGGCTTACGACGGGCCGCGCCATCTGCGACCCCACCAGCGGCATGCGGATGTTCAACCGCAGCATGATGCAGGAATTTGCCCAGAACCTGAACTACGGCCCCGAGCCGGATACCATCAGCTATCTGATCAAAAACGGTGCAAAAGTCAAGGAAGTGCAGGTCGAAATGGGTGAACGCACCGCCGGCCAAAGCTACCTGACGTTCTGGCGCAGTGTGCAGTATATGGTCAAAATGTCCATCTCGATCTTGCTGATCCAGTGGTTCCGCAAGCGCGACACCGCGACCCCGTATCCCGAAAGGAGCCTGTAAAATGTTCGACCAAACGCTTATCCGCATCTGCCTGATCTTTGGCAGCCTGGTCACAGCGTGGTACATCCTGCGCCGCGTGCGCCAGGCAAAAGTCCAGATTGAGGATACCATTTTCTGGCTGCTGTTCAGCGCCGCGCTGCTGATCTTGGCCATCTTCCCCGGCATTGCCTACTGGGCCGCGAACCTGCTCGGCTTCATGAGCCCCATCAACTTTGTGTACGTGGTCATCATCTTTTTGCTGCTGGCCAAACAGTTTTTCATGTCCATCCGCCTCAGCCAGCTCGACAGCAAAGTCCGCATCCTGACCGAGCAGGTCGCACTGAACGAGGAAAAGGTGGAAAGGGAGAAGTTGGATCTGTAACACAAAAGGCTCCCATAGAGTTTCTTTCGGCCCCGGAGGGGTCAATGTGGAGAGAAGTGAAAAAGCGTGAAGAAAAACGCAGCACTCCTGCGTTTTTTAGCTTTTTTACTTCTCGACCACCTCTTTGGGGTTCTTAGGGGCGAGCAGCCCCTAAGCCGGGGTTCGCTGCCTCGGAACAGCGAGACTTTTTTCGCTTCCTTTTTTGGTCACAAAAAAGGAAGGCTTATCGGAAGAAGCCCTCTAGCAAAAGGCCCTGCCGCAAGGTAGGCAGGGCCGCCAGCGCGCAGCCCAAAAATTAAATTTGTAATACTACGCCAACTATGCTATAATAGATTACTAGACAAACGAAGAAAGAAGGTTTCAGCCATGGCTTATACCCCGAAACTGACCTATAAAGGCCGCCCGCTGGTGCGCTGCGGCAACGATATCTACTACGGCTCGATGAGCGATCCCTACGTAGTCTACCTGCAGGTCCTGAGCAACACCAAAGAAAACGGCGTCGACGTGGCCGATAAGGTGCATATCGTTCTGCTGTCCACCGATGATTCCAAGCCCCTGCCGGAGCGCATCATCCGCCAGGCCAATAAAGTGGGCCTGTATAACGCGCTTTCGTTCGGCGATATCATGCTGCAGGGCGCACTGCAGAAAAAGTAATTTTTCACCATACCAACAACAAAAGAGCCTGTCTCCTTCCCCGAGACAGGCTCTTTTCTTATCCTGCAGCAGCTCAGTAGATCGGCCACCCGTGCAGATACTGCCAGGTATACACCACGCTCACCATCACCTGCACCGCCAGCACCCCGCAGGTCAGCCGGGGGCGGTCCTGCAGCAGCAGCGCCAGTGCCACCGGCAGGCAGAACAGCCCCACTGCGTACCGCGGGGCGCTCAACAGCCAGGTCGCACCCATCGTCACGGCCAGGTAGGCCAGGCCAAACCCCAGCCAGGCCGCAGGCAGCCGCCGCACAGAAGCCGCCAGCAGCCCCAGCGCCAACAGGATGCAGAGTATCGCCGCCAGGCAGATGCCCACCGCCGCCTTGCGGTTATCCTCCCACCAACTGGCCATATAGTCCAAATGGTAGCGCACGGTATCGGTAAACAGGCCCAGTTTTTGGCCCCAGTGCTCCCACTGGTACACGCTGTACTGGTTCCAGCGGCCATACACAGCCTGGTTCAGCCCAAAGTACAGCCCCAGCCCCGCCGCCGGGGCCAGCATAGCCGGGATACTTGCCAGCGCGGGCCGCTTTCCCCGGCGCCATGCGGCCGCCAGTTCCAGCGCCGCCAGCCCCAGCAGCAGTCCGCCGGGGGCGCGGCACAACCCGGCCAGCACACCCAGCACCGCACAGCGGCCCCACTGCCGCCGATCCCACGCCAGCACGTAGCGCACAGTCACCAGCAAAAACAGGCTTTCGGTCATCGGCACGGCAAAAAATACAGCCGCCGGGCTGGCCATCAGCAGGGCGAGCGTCAGCACCGCCTGACGCTCGCCCCAGCGGCGGCTGACCAGGGTGTACAGCGATACCGCCGCCCCGGCAAACAGCGCCCCCTGCACGGCCAGCCCCAACAGCGGATAGCTGCCTCCCACCAGCAAATGCACGACCCGCAGCAGCGCCGGGAACAGCGGAAAGAACACGATCATCAATTCCTGCTCCGCAAACGCGCCGCCGGTGCCGTAGCCGTACTGCGCCAGGTCGATGTAATGCCGCGCGTCGGTGTTGCCGTAAAACTGCCACTCCATGGCCTGGGCCAGCCCCACGCCGGGGTTGTTTGCCTGCGCCGTATGGCAGAACACTAGCTGCAGTACGCACACAAACAGCAGCCCGGCCAGCGCCGCCATGGCCTTGCTGCTGCGGGGCGGCTCACCGCCAACAGCCGCAGTATCCGCCATCTGCGGCCGCAGCGTGCGCACCACGCACCACGCTGCGCCCCACACAAACAATGCCGCCGCCAAAGCGGGCAGCACAAGTTTTGCCGCCGTCAGCATCCGCCCCACCTCCTTTGCATACCAAAAAGGCCCGGTGTTTCCACCGGGCCGCATCGTTTTTACTTACTGGTCGTTATCCTCGGGCTGCTCGTCCTCGGTGCCTTCCAGCTCAATGTCAAAAGAGGCATTGCAGTAGGGGCAGACCAGCTCCTGGGTCTGATCCAGCAGCGTTTCTTCGTCCACGGTGGAGACCTTGCCGCAGTTCGGGCAGGTCACTTCGTACAGGGCGTCGTCGCCGTCCTCCTCGCTGTCGTCCTCGTCCTCACCGTCGGTGTACAGGTCGCTTACGATATCGTCCACATCCTGGTCCAGGGTCTCCAGCTCATCGTAGACCTGATCCAAGGCGTTGTCATGCTCAACCACCTGGGCAGCCATTTCTTCCAGCAGGTCCATCATGGCGGCAATGACCTTGCCGTTCTTGCTGGCGGGGTCAAACTCCATACCGGTCATCAGGCCGCGGATGTAGGCAGCCTTTGCATTCAAGTCCATAGCCATAACAGAAATCCTCCGTTCATAAATCCTGTTAAAAAAGGCCGGGCGCGGCGGTGTGCCAAGCTCGGCCTTGTGGAACAAAATTAGTTCACGCGCTCCATATACTCGCCGGTGCGGGTATCAATGCGGATCTTGTCGCCCTCGTTGATGAACAGGGGCACGCGGATCTCGGCACCGGTCTCGACGGTAGCGGGCTTCAGGGTGTTGGTGGCGGTGTTGCCCTTGACACCCGGCTCGGTAGCGGTGACTTCCAGCTCAACAAAGTTGGGGATCTCAACGCTGAAAACCTTGCCCTTGTAGCTCAGCAGCTTGCAGGTATCGTTCTCTTTGCAGAACTTGAAGTTGTCGGGCACATCGTTGGCACCAACGGGGATGTCGTCGTAGGTCTCAACATCCATGAAGTGGTACAGGTCGCCATCCTCGTAAGAGTAAGTGACCTCCTTGCGCTCGATGAACGCCTGCGGGAACTTGGCGGTGGGGTTGTAGCTGGTCTCAACGACAGAGCCGGTGATAACGTTCTTGGTCTTGGTGCGCACGAAAGCAGCGCCCTTGCCGGGCTTGACGTGCTGGAACTCAACGACCTGAAGGACCTGGCCGTCCTGCTCGAAGGTGACGCCGTTGCGGAATTCGCCTGCTGAAATCATATAGAAATTCCTCCATAAATTACAAAATACATACCTGTATTTATTTTACAGGATACAATGGATTTTTTCAAGCCCTGAACCGATTTTTTTGCGCGAAATTTGGTATTTTTTCGTTAGCCATTTATAATGAGCCATACGTTTCAGCCAGTTCCGCCGCATCCTCGGCCTGGGTGCCGGCGCTTTCGCAGATGATGGTGGGGGCCAGGCTGCGGCTTTTCAGCAGCGCCAGCAGCGGCGCGTGCGGCGGACCGTAGTCGGTATCGGCAAAAGTCAGGTGGCACTTCTCGCCGCCCTTGGTGTAGGCAATACGGGAAAAATGCGCGTGGAACTGCACCGCACGCTCATCCCCCAGCCTTGCCTGCAAGGTGTCCAGCAGGGCAGCGTAATCGGTGGCAGCGGTGGCTTCGGCAAACTGGGTGCCCAGGCTGCGGGCGTAGAGGTGGCCAAAGTCGATGCAGGGCGTGATGCGCCTGTCCACTTCGCACAGGGCCAGCACTTCGTCCAGCGTGCCCAGCTGGTTGACCTTGCCCATCGTTTCCGGGCAGAGGATGCAGTCGCCGTAGCCCGCGTCGTCGCAGGCCTTTACCGCGCGCCGCATCGTGTCAAGCGCCTTTTCCAATGCGGCCTCGCGGCTTTGCTTGCCGCAGGAGCCGGAATGGAAGATGACCCGCCTGCCGCCCAGTGCTTTGACCAGGGCGCAGCTTTGCAGCAGGTAGTCGATGCTGTTCAGCCGCTTGTCCTCTTCCAGGCTCGACATGCTGATGTAGTACGGCGCGTGGACCGAGAGCGCGATGCCCCGCGCGGCGCAGGCAGCGCCCAGCGCACGGGCCTTGTCGTGGGCCAGCCGCACGCCGCGGCCGCACTGATACTCGAACGCCGTAAGCCCAAAGCCCGCCGTGTAGGCAGCGATAGCAGCGGGGTCGAACTTTTTAACCGGGTAGCTGTCCGCCAGGCCCGCCGTGCCAAAGCGCGGCTCACTCATGCACAACGCCTCCCTTTTTATAGTATCGGTCCAGCCAGTACGGTTCATACTTACGCTTGAACTGCACAAATTTGTTGCGGTCGCCGGGGGCGCGGGGCAGCAGATACAGGCAGGGACAGCCGTACAGCCCGGCGGCCATACGGTCGGCAAAGATCTGGTCGCCAACCATCGCCATCTGGCTTTTTTTCACGCCCAAGCGGTGCCGCGCCACGGCCAGGCCGATGGTCAGCGGCTTGCAGGCCAGCGGCACCCAATCCAGGCCGATACGCTCGGCAAAGGGGCGCACACGCTTGGCCGTGTTGTTGGACACGATCGTCAGGCGGATGCCCGCCGCGCGCATCTCGTCCAGCCAGGCCTGCACGCTGGGCTCCAGCACCTGGCTGTTATCCGCCGTGAGCGTATTGTCCACATCCAGCACCAGCGCCGTGATCCCGTGCGCTTTCAAATACTCCGGATGGATGCACTCAATTTTTCTGAATACGATTTCAGGAGTTAAAATCATAAGCCGCCCTCTAAATTTCAAAACCATCCCCGTCGGCGGACATGCGCCGACGACGGGGATACCTCTAGAGCAGAAAAGTGCATTTTTGTGTCGTCAGGCGCGAAAATGTGCTTTTCTGCGACGGGGTAAGTCCAAGGAAGGGGTGCAGGAGCGTGGCGCAGCCACAAGCGACGAACCCCTTCTTTGCAGCGCTGCGCCAGCAGCGCGCCAAAAAAAGTGCAGACCCGCGCAATGCGCGGGTCTGCACAGTCGTTCATTGGTAAGAAATCTTACTTAAACTTGCGCTTGCGGGCAGCCTCGGACTTCTTCTTACGCTTAACGGACGGCTTCTCATAAGCCTCGCGCTTGCGGACCTCAGCCAACACGCCGCTGCGAGCAGTGCTGCGCTTAAAACGGCGCAGTGCGCTCTCGAGGGACTCGCCCTCTTTGACACGGATCTCCGACATCTTCTTCCCTCCCTTGACCTGAGACAGGAGTTTGCCGGTCAAAAACATCAACCAGTAACAGCAATTATACTATATAATCCCCGCTTCTGTCAACACTATTTTTCGCCGAAAAGGGGTCGTTTTTAAATTTTTAACAAATTTTCCGCTTTTCAACAAACTATCAACCGTGCAGGGCCGTCCAGGCAAGCAGTGCGCCATAAATTACCGGCTGGTGCAGCATATAAACCAGCAATGTCCGCCCGCCGATGGCGCACAGCGGCCGCAGTGCCGCCGGGGCCTGCCCGGCACGCGGCCGCCACAGCCGCGCCAGAAACAGCCCGCACCAGAACAAAAACACCCACGGCAAAAGGGGGAAATAATCGGCCGAGGCAAACCGCGTCAGGTCCGGCAGGCCGAGCCAGAACAGGTTGGCGCTGTACCACCCCGCAGGCAGCGTGGCCAGGTGCCAGCGCTCAAACCCCAGCCAGCCCCAGGGCAGCTGATCGGTCAGCGCAAACAGCGCCGCGCACACCGCCAGCCCCGGCGCGGCGGGGATCTTATCCAGCAGCGGCCTGGCCAGGCAGCTCAGCAGCACGGCGGCGGCGTTTAAGTGCAGCACACCGAACCAGATGCTTTCTGACGGCATAAAGCCCACCGTTACAATGGTCAGCACCACCGCGCACCCGGCCACGATCAGCCCGTTTTTCAGCGGGCGGCGCGCCAGCGTGAAGCTATAGCCGGACAGCAGAATAAAGCTCCAGCAGATATATTGCTGCCAGATATGGCACCCCGCGGCACTGATATCGTACCAGGCGCTGGCATGGCCGAACACATACACCCAGTCATACATGGCATGGTAAGCCAGCATATTCAGCAGCGCCAGCCCCCGCAGGGCATCCAGCTGCCATACACGTTGTTTGGTCATGGTGATTTTTCCTTTAGTTTTAAAATCTGTAGGGGCGAGCATTGCTCGCCCGCTGCAAAAGGCACGACCGCACAGGCGGATACAGAATCCGCCCGTGCGCGTATTGTATGGGGTCGTAGGGGCCGATTCCATATCGGCCCGTGGGCACATAACGTATGCTAGAAAAATTGCGCGTGAATGCAAGCCCCCGCGGGCGAGCAATGCTCGCCCCTACACCCCGTAACCTTTATAATTTATTCTACCACACCCTCTGGCAACTTGCAATTGCGCCGCATTTGCGGTACACTTAGAGGGATTAAGGAGTGGTAAAACCTATGCAGGATATCCGTCTGATCGGGCTGGATCTGGACGGCACCGTTTTTGACGATGCCAAGCACATCAGCCCGCGCAACCTGGCCGCCATTGAGGCCGCCGTGCAGGCAGGCATCATTGTGCTGCCCGCCACCGGCCGCACCGCCACCGGCGTGCCCAGCGCATTCACCGATATTCCCGGCGTGCATTACGCGCTGACTTCCAACGGCGCTTCGGTCGTCGACATGCGCACCGGCGCACACATCGTCGATCAGCCGTTCTCGCTCGAGGATTCGCTGCGGGTCTATGACGCGCTCAAGCCGTTCGGCGGCGTGTTCAGCCTGTTTGTGGGCGGCAAAAGCTACGCCACCAAGGCTGATAACGATCTAATTGACGTGCTGGTGCCGGAAAATCTGCGCGATTACTTCCGCAAAACGCGCATTGAGGTGCCTGACCTGCGCGCTGTGCTACAGCAGCGGGTCGGCGAGGTGGAAAAATTCAGCGTCATGTACCCCAAAGTCGAGCTGCGGGACGACGCCTGGCGTGCCGTGCTGGCCGCCTGCCCCGATGTGGAAGCCACCACCAGCCTGGGCAGCAACATTGAACTGAACGCCCCCGGCGTGACCAAGGGCAGCGGCCTGCTGGCCCTGGCCGAAAAGCTCGGCCTGCGCCGCGACCAGGTGATGGCCGTCGGCGACTCCGGCAATGACCTCTCGATGATCGAGGAGGCCGGGCTGGGCGTGGCCATGGGCAACGCCACGCCGGAAGTGCTGGCTGCGGCCGATGTGACCACCGCCGACAACAACCACGACGGCGTTGCGCTCGCCATCGAGAAATACGCCCTGCATCGTTAAAAACGCACAAAAAATATACATTATAATTTAAATGAGGTGTCCCATGAAAAACGTATTGGTCGGGCAGTCGGGTGGTCCCACTGCCGTCATCAACTCCAGCCTGGCGGGCGTCTACGAGACCGCCAAGGCCTGCGGCGCTGCACACGTCTACGGCATGCAGTACGGCATCGCCGGTGTGCTGGAGGGCAAACTCGTCGACCTGGATGAAGTGCTGGCCGACAAGATGGATATTGAGCTGCTCAAGCGCACGCCGTCCAGCTTTTTGGGCAGCTGCCGCTACAAGCTGCCCCAGCCTGATGTCGACGAAGCCCCGTTCGTCCAGCTGTTTGAGCTGTTCAAGCAGTACGATATCGGCGCGGTGTTCTACATCGGCGGCAACGACTCGATGGACACGATCTCCAAGCTGTCCGCCTACGGCAAGACCGTCGGCAGCGAGATCCGCTTCATCGGCGTGCCCAAAACCATCGACAACGACCTGCTGCTGACCGACCACACCCCCGGCTACGGCAGCGCCGCCAAGTACATTGCCACCATTTTAAAGGAAGTCATCTGCGATTCCAGCGTTTATGACCTGCGCAGCGTGACGGTGGCGGAGATCATGGGCCGCCACACCGGCTGGCTGGCCGCCGCATCCAGCCTGGCCGCCGGCCCGGACTGCAACGGCCCTGACCTGATCCTGCTGCCGGAGCGCCCGTTTGACGAGGATGCGTTCCTTGCCCGCGTGGCCGATTTGGAAAAAGAGCGCCACAACGTCATCATTGCCGCCAGCGAGGGCGTCAAAAATAAGGACGGCGTGTTCCTGTGCGACTTGGTCTCTACGGCCGGGCAGCTGGACGCGTTCGGCCACAAGGCAATTCTGAGCGGCACCAGCCGTTACCTGGCCGACCTGATCCGCGTCCGCCTGGGCTGCAAGACCCGTGCGATCGAGTTTTCGACGTTGCAGCGCTGCGCCAGCCATCTGGCCAGCCGCACCGATGTGACCGAGGCCTATCAGGTCGGCGGCGCAGCGGTGGAAGCTGCCGTGCGCGGCGAGACCGCCAAGATGTCCGCCATCAAGCGCCTGAGCGACCAGCCCTACCGCATCGAGACCGAGATGGTCGACGTGACCCAGGTCGCCAACTTTGAGAAGAAGGTCCCCGACGAGTGGATCACCGCCGACGGCATGCACGTCAACGCCAACTTTGAGCGTTACGCCCGCCCGCTGATCCAAGCCGAGCTGACCCCCATCTACATCAACGGCGTGCCCCGGCATATTCATCTGGATTGATGGTTGGTTGATGCCTTGTTTTTCTGCCTTTTGTAGGGGCGAGTAGTGCTCGCCCGTGCATTTTAGCGGCAACGCAAGGCCGCACGGGAGCATATGGAATGCTCCCCTACGCACCGTAGGGGCGGATTCCATATCCGCCCGTGCATTTGATGGTTGCGTAGGACCCGGCGGGTGAGCACTGCTCGCCCCTACACGCTCTGCACCGCCCTAGCGCCCCCTCTTGCCGAGGGGGCTTTTCTATTTTCCGTCATACCGCACAATTTCGGCACAAAAAGTTTATTCACCTTGCCCAAAATCAATTTTCCGGCGCAATTTTTGCAAGGTTTCAGCACTCATTTTGCCTGTAAAGCGGGCATAAATATTCCATACAGCGGAATTTTTCTCCATAAGCTTCCCCACGCGCGCAAGCGCCGTTCCACCAAGCGGAACGCAAAGTTGTACAAAGATACGTGCAAATTTTCGGCAACTCCTGCAATAGAAAAAAACTGTACTCCATGGTACACTAAACATGACAATTATCGTGCGCTGTTGGGCCGCGCCCGCAGCGCAGCCACCCATGAAAAGCAGGAGGAAAACTATGGCAAAAAACGCAATCGTCGGTCAGTCCGGCGGTCCCACTTCGGTCATCAACGCCAGCCTGGCGGGTGTGTATGAAAGCTGCAAGCGCCGCGGCGCGGGCAAGGTCTACGGCATGCTGCACGGCGTGGCGGGCCTGCTGGAGCGCCGCACCTGTGTGCTGGACGAAAAACTGAAAACCGCGCTGGATATCGAGCTGCTCAAGCGCACGCCGTCCAGCTATCTGGGCAGCTGCCGCTACAAACTGCCGGACTGGCACACCCCCGAGGGCGAGGCCGTCTACATCCAGCTGTTCGAGATCTTGAAAGAGCTGGACATCGGCTATTTCTTCTACATCGGCGGCAACGACTCGATGGATACCATCGGCAAGCTGGCCGATTACGGCAGCCACATCGGCAGCGAGATCCGCTTTATGGGCGTGCCCAAAACCATCGACAATGACCTGATGGTTACGGACCACACCCCCGGCTATGGCAGTGCTGCCAAGTACATCGGCGTTGTGATGAAAGAGATCATCCGCGATGCCACGGTTTACGGCACAAAATATGTCACGATCGTTGAGATCATGGGCCGCAACGCCGGTTGGCTGACCGCCGCCGCCGCCCTGGCCAAAGCCGAGGACTGCGAAGGCGTTGACATGATCTGCCTGCCGGAAGTGCCGTTCAATGTCGATCATTTCGTCGAGAAAGTCGAGCGGATGCAGAAGGAGAAGCCGTCCATCGTCATTGCAGTGTCCGAAGGTGTCAAGCTCGAGGACGGCCGCTATGTCTGCGAACTGGCAGACGACGTACACGCGGTGGATGCCTTCGGCCACAAGGCCCTGACCGGCACCGCGCGCTTCCTGGCCAACACGGTCGCGCGCCGTCTGGACACCAAGACCCGCTGCATTGAGCTTTCGACCCTGCAGCGCTGCGCCGGCCACCTGACCAGCCGCACCGATATCACCGAGGCATACCAGGTCGGCGGTGCTGCCGCCAAGGCCGCGTTTGAGGGCCACACCGGCGAGATGGTTGCCCTGGACCGCATCTCCAACGCACCGTACCAGTGCGGCACCAGCCTGCATCCCATCAGCGAGGTCGCCAACCTGGAAAAGAAAGTCCCGCTCGAGTGGGTCAACGCCGACCACACCGCCATGACCCATGAGTTCCTCGCCTACGCCCTGCCGCTCGTCCAGGCCGAGCTGACCCCCATCTACGTCGAGGGCCTCCCCCATCACATCTACCTGCCCGAAGCCTGACGCGGGCTTCGCTCCTTTCTTGAAAGAAAGGAACCGAAAGAACTTTCCATAAAATAGCAAAAAATAACCTGTGCAGAGAATTTTTTTCTTGCACAGGTTATTTTTGGATTATTCGTAGGGGGCGGCGTCCCCGACGCCCCTCATATGGGCGTACATTTCGGGCGGATATGGAATCCGCCCCTACGGATTTCCAGCACACCACGCGTAGGGCCGCATTCTATATGCGCCCGCCTGCCATCTAAAATAAATAACCTGTGTACCGGGCCACATCCCCTACACAGGTTATTTTCATTGTTATAATGTTTAAAAGTTTCTTCGGTTCCTTCTTTTCAAAGAAGGAACAAAACCCCCGTATTAGTAAAACCCAAAGCTCGGCAATAGATTCAGCAAATCCGCCCGCCAGGCGGCGATCGGCAGGCCGGATAGGGCCGGGTAATACCACACAAACAGCACCAGCGCCGCCGCGCACAGCGCAGCGCCCAGGCGCTTGGCCCGCCGCTGATCCTGTGCTGTTGCCAATACCAGCGCCAGCGCCGCCAGGCAGAACATCGAGCTTGGGAAATAATGGTACAGGAACGTACACCGGCTCACCAGCATCCAGGGGATCAGCTGGGTGCCGTACAAGATCAGCACCCCGGCCCCGGCATAGCTGCCGCGCCCCGAGGCCTGCCGCCACAGCAGCCACAGCAGCGCCGCCAGGCCGCCCAGCCAGATGACCGGCCCCGCCATGCCCGCAATGCTGGCTTTCAGGCCCGCGGGCAGGTAGGCGTTGCGGTAATACCACACCGGGCGCAGGCCCAGCAGCCAGGTATACCAGCGGCTTTCAAACGGATGGGTCGCTTCCAGCGTGGAATGGTAATTGTACATCGAGACCTGGCACCGCCACCAGTCGGCCAGGCCAAAGCCCGGGTCGCGCCACCAATACGGCAGATAGGATGCCATATAAATGCACAGCGGCAGCACCACATAAAACGCTATACCGCCCAAAAATGCGGTGCGGAACTCCTTGCCAAAGCCCGGCCGACCCTGCCGCCAGCGCGCGTACAGCACACCCAGATACAGCACCGCCAGCCCGGCCCCGGCATAGATACCGGTCCACTTGGCGGCGCAGCCCAGGCCAAACGCCAGCCCGCCCAATGCCATGGGCAAAACAGCGCCGTTCACGCCCACGGCCAGCACCCGCTGGCAGTACCACACCATGCAGTACGCCCCCAGCAGGATAAAAAACGTGCCGTAAATGTCAATGGTCGCCAACCGGCTTTGGGAAAACCGCATAAAATCCAGCGCCAGCAGCACGCCCGCCATGGCCGCAGCCCAGGGGCGGCGGGTCAGGCGGCGCACAAAGCACCAGGCCAGCGGCACCAGCAGCACGCCAAACAGCGTGCCCGCAAACCGCCAGCCGAAGGCCGTCATGCCAAACAGCGCAATGCCCAGCATGATAAAATCCTTGCCCAGCGGCGGGTGGGTCGTTTCGTACACCGGCAGGCGGTGCAGCTGCTCGTACCCTGTGCGGCCGTGGTAAATTTCGTCAAAATACATGCTGTTCAGCTGGCTGATGGCCTCGGGCACGGCGTCCTGCTCATCAAACAGCGCACCGCCGCCCGTTACCGGCACCAGCGCACCGTCTGCGCTGCGCAGCGCCAGCTCAAACACCTGCGCGTTTTCCACCGTAATGTGGAAAACCTCGCCCGCATCGGCGTACAATTCCACCGATGTCCAGCTGAAACAGGTGCTGTAATCCAGTTCCTTTTCGTACAGCGTCGTGCCGGCGGCGTCGGCCACGGTCAGCCGCCCGCCGTAGGAGATGCCCGGGTACACCCACAGCGCCGCCGTGCCGCCCTCGGCGGTCACGGTCTCGGTCTGGGTCGTGCCGGTGGCATCCAGCGGGTTTTGCGGCGCGGTGCGGCTGCCCAGGTAGGCAAAGCTGACCACCGCCGTGGCCGCCGTCAGCGCCAGCAGCGCCAGGATCTCCTTGCGCTGCCATTTCGGCTGCGGGGCCGGGGGCGCAGGGGGCGCGGTCTCCTCGGCCATGCGGGCGGGCAGCGGCAGGGCGTGGCCGTTTGCCACGATATCCCACACCGCAAACAGCAGCAGCACGAAGCAGACAGTCTCAGCCAGGCCGACTAAAATCGCCACGCTCGAGCTTGTCGCGCTGGTCAGCCATTCATCGTCCGAGCCGGTCAGGCTGTAGACCGTGCAGAGGTTGATAAACCCGGTCAGCGACATACCAAAGCCCACCGCAAACAGCCGGATATCATCCCACCGCGCGGCAGCCAGCAGGGTCAGCACCACGCCAGGCACCATGTAGCGCTCGTGCATGCAGTGGGCCAGCGTAAAAATGCCCAGCCCGTAGTACGCGGCCAGCAGCAGCGGAGAGAATCGCCCCGCCCGCACGCTGCGCGCGGCCAGATATACCAGCCCCAGTGTGACGAGCAGGATGTTGAAAAAGCCCAGCTGCTTCCAGGTAATGCCCAGCAGCACGGGGTTTTCCAGCGGGGTCCAGTTGCCGCCCAGTGCCGCCAGCCAGTTAAAGCCGTTGATCGTCGCATAGGGGTAGCTGGCCGCCGTACCGGCGTATTTTTCCAGCAGGCCGGGCAGCAAATTGGCCGCGCCAAAAAACGGCAGGCCCAGCACCAGCGGCGGCAGCAATGCCAGTGCTGCACCGCCAAAACAACGCAGGAACGCGCGGAAGCGGTTTTCCTCCTGCGCGATCGCCGCCAAAAAGCAGACAGCCAGCACCGGCCCGAACAGCAGCGCCTGCGGCTTGATGGCCAGCGCCGCGCCAAACAACAGCGCGGCGGGCAGGTAGCGCCGTTTTTCCAGCAAATAAAAACACAGCAGCAGCGGCAGCGCAAACGCGCCGTCGATCTGCTTCCACACCGCCGCGTCAAACAGCAGCAGCGGGTCAAACGCCACAAACGCGGCCAGCAGCAGCGGCAGGCGGCTGCCGGGCAGTTTTTCCTGCCCGATCTTCCACACCAACGCCGCGGCGGCGCAGTCGCATAGGCTCGGCACCACGGCCAGCAGCACATAGGTCAGCTTTGCTTCATAGGGTATCGCAAAAATTCTGCGTACCAGCGCCACAAGTCCCAGTACAAGCAGGTAGCCGGGCGGATAATCGGCAAAATAGCCGTCGCTGTAAAATCCGGCGGGGCCGTCGGCCAGCAGCTTTTCGCCCCAGGCCACAAAGCAGCTCATGTCGTAGGGGTAACCTTTTGTGATTGCCGCTAACAGTATACGCAGCACAAAAGCGCCCCACAGCACCAGCCAGAGAGCGCTATTGTTCTGTTTTTGGCGTTGCATCGTCATAACAGCAGTTCAGTGTAAAATTACAGCTTGGCGATTTTGGGGCCCTGCGCGGTGTCGGTGACGCTCCAGCCCATCTCGGTCAGCTGGGCACGGATGGCATCAGCGCGGCCCCAGTCCTTGGCCTTCTTGGCGGCGGCGCGCTCCTCGACCAAAGCAGTTACCTCGGCGGGGATGGCGTCGGTCTTTTTGCGGTTGTACAGCAGGCCCAGCACGCCGGTCAGCTCGTCAAAGGTCTTGGCGGCTGCTTCCAGCGTGGCCTTGTCGGAGGCATCGGACAGGGTGTTGATGTCCTTGACCAAATCAAAAATCGCAGCCAGTGCGTCGGGGGTGTTCAGGTCGTCATCCATGGCGGTCTTGAACTTGGCGCGGGCCTCGTCACACTTGGCGGCCAGGGCGTTGTCGGTGCCGTGGGCATGCTCGATGGCAAAATCGAGGTTATCGCGGCAGGTGTACATGCGCTCCAGGCTATTCTTGCAGCTTTCGATCAGCTCCACGGTGTAGTTCAGCGGCATGCGGTAGCCAGCCGTCAGCATAAAGTAACGGATAGGCTCGTAGCCGTACTTGTCGGCAATTTCACGCACGGTGAAGAAGTTGTTCGCGCTCTTGGACATCTTCTCGTTGTTGATGTTCAGGAAGCCGTTGTGCATCCAATAGCGGCTGAAGGTGCAACCGTTGGCGCACTCGCTCTGCGCGATCTCGTTCTCGTGGTGGGGGAAGATCAAGTCCTGGCCACCTGCGTGCAGGTCAATGGTCTTGCCCAGATGCTTGCGGGCCATGGCGCTACACTCAATGTGCCAGCCGGGGCGGCCGTGGCCCCAGGGGCTTTCCCAGTAGGGTTCGCCGGGCTTGGCAGCCTTCCAGACGGCGAAATCCGCGGGATCTTCTTTCAGATCGTCGTCCATCTGGCTGCGCAGGGCGCGGTTGCCGCTCTCGAGGTCATCGAGGTTCAGATGGCTCAGCTTGCCATAGCCGGGGTCAGATTTGACGCGGAAGTACACATCGCCGTTGCGGGCCACATAGGCATGGCCGGAATCGACCAGATCCTTGACGATATGGATGATCTCGCCGATATGCTCGGTCGCGCGGGGGCGCACGGTGGGGGTCTTGACGTTCAGGCCGTCGGAGTCCTTGATATACTCGGCCTCAAATTTGCGGGCGACCTCCTGCATGCTGGTGCCCTCTTCCTGGCCTTTTTTGATCAGCTTATCGTCAATATCGGTGATGTTGGAAACATAGTACACTTTATTGCCGCAGTATTCCAGGTAGCGGCGCAGGGTGTCAAACACGATCATCGGGCGCGCATTGCCGATGTGGATGTAGTTGTAAACCGTAGGGCCGCAGACGTAGATGCGGTATTCACCGGGGGTCTGCGGAACAAATTCCTCTTTCTGGCGGGACATGGTGTTAAAGATCTGCATGATACACTTTCCTCTCTCAAAAGGGTTTCCTTGGTTTCTATTATAGCCGCCGCGCCGCGCGGTTGCAAGGGTTTACCCGTTATTTGCAAGCTGGTTTTCAAGGTCGTCCCACACGGCGCTGAAATTGTAGGGGAACTGGGCGTCCTCCTCGGCCAGCCAGCGGCGGTAGGTATCCAGCTCGGCCACCGTGGGGGCCTTGGTGCGGCGGTAGGCTGTGATGGTGTAACCGTTGCCCATGTCAAATTCAGCTGCCACCTCAAAGCATTGCAGCGTTTCGACGTTCTCCAAAAAGGCGCTGTTGATCTTCTCGGTATGGTTGTTGGGGTCAAACGGCGTGCAGGTCAGCACGATCTGCGCGGTGAACAGCTCTTTCGGGAAGGCATCGTTGCCGGGGTTGACCGCACCGTAGGGCAAAATGGCGCGGATGCTTTCATCCGGCAGGGCGGCGGCGCGGAACACATCGGCGCTGTAGGTCAGCCCGTGGCAGATCATGTAGGCAGAGTTCTCCCCCTCGCAGTTTGCGCGCAGGAAGTCGTTCACCTCGGCGATCTCGGCTATGTCGGTGCGCTCGTTATCCACAAAGAAGAAGAGCCCGCTGTACCAGCTGCCGGGCAGCATAACGGGCATCAGCAGGCTGCACCCCGCAAAGTTGATCGCACAGCCCACGCTGACCAGCGCAGCCAGCGCACCGCGCAGCCACCTTCCGGGCAGGTTGGCCGCCAGCAGCGCGAGCAGATACAGCCCCAGCAGATAAAACGGCGCAACGGCCAGCGACTGGTGGTCGTCCATATTCTGCACTTTGGTCACAAGGTAGACGGTCAGCACCGCACCAGCGGCAGATAGTACAGCAAGGAATCTTGTTTGTTTTTTATACAGTGCGTACAAGACGCCCAGTACAAACAAAATTCCGATAAAATACCCCAGGTAGACCCGCTGGTGGTCCAACTCCGCCAGAAAGCCGCCGGTCTGGTAGGTGGCATAGCGGTCGCTGTAGTCAGCTTTTACGATGCGCCAGAACATGGGCATCAGCGGCACGCCCACGCAGACCAGCGATGCTACAGCAAATTTTACAAGCCGCAGTGCCGCACCGCCCTGCTTTTGCAAGGCCGCGCGCGCCAGCACCCACACGCCGTACAGCACAAAAAAGGCCACGACGGTAAACATGTAGCTGCGGCGGGTCAGCATCAGCAGGCCGGTAAAGACCGCCAGACTTACCAGCCGCGCGGGGGCCGGGGCAGTAAAATCGTACCCGATGCCCAGTGCCAGCAGCATCAGCGCAAAGGCCACACCGAGCAGATCGGGCATGCCGCGGTACAGCGCAATGTGCAAAAGCGGCAGCAGTGTGGTCATGGCCAGCCCCAGGGCGGTAAACACGCGGGGGGCACGGGGCCGGAGCTGGCGGCGCAGCACCGCCAGCAGCACCCAAGCGCTGTAGTAGACCAGCGTGGGGATTAGCAGCGCACAGAGCAGCGCAAAGGTGTTGGCCGTGCGCGCGGTGAACATAAAGAACGGCTCGACCAAAAGGTTGATGACCAGCGGCGCGTAATCGTTGAACCAAGTCTTATAAATCGTCGAACCTACGCCGGTAAATACGCCGTCGGCAAAGTTGGATTCCAGCCGGACCTGCAGGTTGTAGTAGGTGGCGTTGTCCCACAGGTACAGGCTTTGCCGCCCGACCATGGCGTGCAGGTAAAACACAGCGCTGGCCGCGATGCAGATAATCAGCATCACGGCATCGAACCTGGTCAGCCGGGCATCCAGCCCTTTGGCCGCGCGGCGGTAGAGGCAAAAGGTGCCCAACACCGCCGTGCAGGAGAGCAGCAGCAGCCAGACATCCACCGGATGCCGCCCGCTGCCCAGCATATCCACGCCTTGCAGCGCAGGCACAAAGTGTGCCGCCGTGCTGAACAGGAACTTAACGGCAAACACACACAGCAGAAGCAGGACGGCCCGCTCCGCGCGGGTCATCCTGCCCCAAAAATTATGCAGTTTTGTTTGGAGTGTTGATTTTTGCAAAACAAGGGCTCCTTATCGCTGGCACAAGAACATTTGCAGGGGCGCAATGTGCGCCCGCGGGCGGATGCTGCAGCTCTTATTTCGCCTGCATAAACAGCTGGCGGTTCTGCCACAGATAGATGCCGCCGGACAGCAGCGTAGCCGCGCCGCACAGCCAGCACAGCACGACCGTTACCAGGCTGACCACGCCCACATCGGTAGGCCCGGCCAGCGCAGCAGCAAAGTAGTAGAAGATGATCGTCAGCATTTGCAGCACGGTCTTGACCTTGCCCCACATGTTGGCGGCGATCACGGTGCCGGTCTCGGCGGCGATCATGCGCACACCGGCCACCGCGAACTCGCGGAACAGAATGACCGCCAGCACCACCGGCGAGCAGACATGATCCGTGACCATATAAATAAACGCGGCGGTAGTCAGGCACTTGTCGGCCAGCGGGTCCATGAACTTGCCAAAATCGGTGACAAGGTGGTTTTTCCGGGCAATATAGCCGTCCAGAAAGTCGGTCACACTGGCCACGGCAAAGATGATACCTGCCACCAGCGAGAATGCGGCGTTGAAATCGGCCGTGCCATACTTGGCCAGTGCGGCAAACACCATAAACACCGGCACAAGAATCACACGCATCATCGTAAGTTTATTGGGCAGATTCATAGCTTAATCCTCCAGCTTTTCTTCCACGTAGCCGTACAGATCATAGGTGTCGGAATCGGTGATCGTCACATTGTAGAACGCGCCGGTCTCCAGCGGGGTATCGGCGGGGGTCAGCACATTGCCGTCGATCTCGGGGCAGTCGGCCTTGGAGCGCAGCAGGTACATGCCGGTCTCGTCGTCGATGCCGTCGCAGACGCATTCCAGCGTCTGGCCGACCTTTTCGCCCTCGCGCTCGGCGCTGACTTCGGCCTGCAATTCCATAATGTGGTCAGCGCGGCGCTGTTTGGTCTCCTCGTCGAGCTGGCCGTCCATTTTGGCGGCCACGGTGTTTTCCTCGGCCGAGTAGGCAAAGCAGCCCAGGCGGTCAAACTTCATCGTCTTGACAAAGTCGCACAGCTCGGCATACTGTTCCTCGGTCTCACCGGGGAAGCCCGCGATCAGCGTGGTGCGCAGCGTGATACCGGGGATGGCCTTGCGCAGACGATGGATGGCGTCCTCGATCTCCTTGCGGCCGCCGCGGCGGTTCATCGCCTTCAGCACGGCGTCGTCGCAGTGCTGGATGGGCAGATCAAGGTACGGCACCACCTTGGTATTGCGGACCAGGGCGGCAATAAATTCATCGGTGATACGTTCAGGATAGGCATACAGCACGCGGATCCAGCGGATGCCGTCGATGGCTTGCAGCTCATCGAGCAGCTCGCAGACAGCCCCCGGCTTGCCCCAGTCCTCGCCGTAAGCGGTGGGGTCCTGGGCGACCAGGATCAGCTCCTTGACGCCCTCGCCAGCCAGCCAGCGGGCCTCGGCCACGCAGTCCTTGATCTCCCGGCTGCGCAGCGGGCCGCGGATAAGCGGGATGGCGCAGTAGTGGCAGCGGTTGTTGCAGCCCTCGGCAATTTTTAAGTACGCATAGTGGCGCGGGGTCGAGATGACGCGCGCACCGCCCAGCTGCATATCGGCCTTGGGGCCGTAGCTTTCGGTCTGGCCAGCACCGGCGGCACACAGGCGGCGCACGATGGCAGGCAGCGCGGCATTGGAGCCGATCCCCACAACGGCGTCGACCTCGGGGATCTCCTGCACGATCTGCTGCTTATAGCGCTCGGCCAGGCAGCCGGTCACGATGACCTTGAGGTCGGGGTTCTGCTGCTTGTACTGGCAGGCCATCAGAATATTTTCGATGGCTTCGGCCTTGGCAGACTCGATAAACCCGCAGGTGTTGATGATGATGATGTCCGCCTCGCCCGGGTCGGCCACAGTAGTGTGGCCGTCTTTGATGAGGGCGTGGCAGAAAACGTCGGCGTCCACCTGGTTTTTGGGGCAGCCGAGGGAGATGATCGCAATTTTCATAGGAATTCCTTTATATACAAGTATGTTGCGCGCTGTCAATCTTCCGCCAGCGCCGCGCGGATAATGCTGTGGCTGAACCCGCGCCGGGCCAGCGCAGCCGCCACCTGGTCCCGCTTGCCTGCGGCCAGCTTGGCGGCATACTGCCGCTCTACCAGCGCGCGGGCGGTGGCAAGTTCGGGGTCTTCGCCGTCGTCGGTCTCGGCATACAGCGCTTCCACCGCTTCGGCGGCGGTGTCGCGGTCGATGCCTTTCGCTGTCAGGTCCAGCAAAATTTCGCGGCGGGATTTACGCTTGCGCAGCAGCTCGGCGGCGCGGCGGCGGGCAAAATCAGCATCGTTCAAAAGGCCCAGTTCCCCGGCGCGCGCCACGGCGTAGGCAGCGCTGTGCTCATCGAACTTGCGGCACAGTTTCTGGTACAGTTCCCCGGCCGCGTGGTCGCGCAGCGAGAGATAATCCATCGCTTTGTCGAGCGCACGGCGGGTGTCGCTTTGCTTGCGCAGGTCTTCGATCTGCCAGTCTTCCAGCAGGTCTTCCTCGTGCAGATCGGCCTTGGCAAAGGTCTCTTCATCGAGGGAGAAGGCGAACTCGCCGTCAAAAAACAGCGCCAGGCGGCCTTTTTTCGTTTCTTTGATCTGTGTCAGCTGAGGCATTATTCATCAACCATGATGTCCAGGTCCACCTCGCTGCCGGTGGTTTTGGCAGCGGGGGCGGCGGGGGCTTCGCCCTCTTCCACGGGCTTGGCGATCTCAGAGGGATCCAGCGGCTTCACGGTGCCTTTTTTGCCCGCAGCCAGCAGGCGGTCGGCATTGGCGCGCACGATCTTCTCGATCTCGGCCGAGATATCGGGGTGCTCTTTCAGGAAGATCTTGGCGTTATCGCGGCCCTGGCCCAAGCGGACATCGCCGTAGTTGAACCATGCGCCGCTCTTCTGCACAACGCCCAGCTTGACGCCGAGATCCAGAATCTCGCCGATCTTGGAGATGCCCTCGCCGAACATGATGTCAAACTCAGCCTCGCGGAACGGCGGGGCCACCTTGTTTTTCACGATCTTGGCGCGGGTGCGGTTGCCGATGAAGGCACCGTTGGAGTCCTTCAAGCCCTCGATGCGGCGCACGTCGATGCGCACGCTGGAGTAGTATTTCAGCGCGCGGCCGCCGGTGGTCACTTCGGGGTTGCCGTAGACGACGCCGACCTTCTCGCGCAGCTGGTTGATAAAGATGCAGACGGTGTTGGTCTTGCCGATGACGCCGGTCAGCTTACGCAGGGCCTGGCTCATCAGGCGGGCCTGCAAGCCGACATGGCTGTCGCCCATCTCGCCCTCGATTTCAGCCTTGGGCACCATAGCAGCGACCGAGTCCACGATGACTGCGTCGATCGCGCCGGAGCGCACGAGCGCTTCGCAGATCTCCATAGCCTGCTCACCGGTGTCCGGCTGGCTGACCAGCAGGCTGTCGATATCCACGCCCAGCGCGGCGGCATAGACAGGGTCCAGCGCGTGCTCAACGTCGATAAACGCGACCTCGCCGCCCAGTTTCTGGGCTTCGGCCAGAATATGCAGTGCCAGCGTGGTTTTACCGGAGGATTCGGGACCATAGACCTCGACGATACGGCCGCGGGGCACGCCGCCGATGCCCAGGGCCAGATCCAGGCCCAGGCTGCCGGTGGGGATGGCGTCGACCTGCATGGCGACGTTGGCACCCAGCTTCATCACGGCACCTTTGCCAAACTGCTTTTCGATCTGCGCCAGGGCCGTTTCCAGCGCCTGCTTTTTATCCGAGGCAGGGCCGGGGGTCTTGGGTGTCGTATCTTTTTTTGCTGCCATGGTTTTGCTCTCCTTTTATTTCAAAACACAATTTTTGTTTAGTATTTGTTCGGATGCACCTATTATACACGATTTTTTTGCAAAGTACAACCGTTTGTTGTGTTTTAGTGGTACATTAAACAGGATTTTCAAGCGGTTTTCGGAAAAAAACTACCCGGTCGTTGCTGCCTGCATCCTTGCGGCAGGTGCCGCCCTGCCAGCCTGCTGCCTTGCCCAAGGCCAGCACGGCTTCGGCCTGGGCATAGCCGATCTCCAGCACCAGCCAGCCGCCGGGGCGCACGGCGTCGCGGTACTGGCGCACCAGCACGCGGTAAAAATCCAGCCCGTCCCGGCCGCCGTCCAGCGCCACGGCAGGTTCCTTGGCGGTCTCGGGCATCAGGCTTTCCATCTCCTGCGCCGTCAGGTACGGCGGATTGGAGATGATCAGGTCAACGCTTGCAGGCTCGATCTGGGTGTAGTAGGTCAGCACGTCGGCCAGCTCGGCCTGGGTGGTCTTGCCGCCCAGTGTCGCCACGTTGGCGGTCAGGTAGGGCCAGGCGTCGTGGCTGAACTCCACGCAGGTCACTTTGGCCCCCGGCACAGCGCGGGCAATGCCCAGCCCCAGGCAGCCGGTACCGGCGCACAGGTCGTAGACGACCGGTGCTTCCACATCTTGCAGCAGCTCAATGGCGGTCTCACAGACGACCTCGCTATCGGCGCGGGGGCAAAGCACACCGCGCCCGACTTTGAGGGTAAAGTCCATAAAATCCCACTCGCCCAGCAGGTATTGCAGCGGTTCGCGGGCAGCGCGGCGCTCGGCCAGTACCTGCAGGCGGGCGGCTTCGTCGGCGGTGGGGCCATCGTCCAGCCGGTGGTCACGGCCGGTCACAAATTGATATAACTGCGCCGCATCAAAGCGGGCATCGGGCACCCCGGCCATCAACAGCCGGGCACAAAGTTTTTGATAAGCAGCGTTCACCAGCGGGCTTCCTCCTGATTTTCGGGCAGTACCGGGGTCACTGCCGCAATGGCAACTTCGATCATTGAGTCGTCCGGCTCAAAGGTCGTCAATCTCTGCATCCACAGCCCCGGCTGGGATACGATGTGGGACAGCGCACTGTCAGAGCGGCCTGCCCACTTCAAAAATTCATAACTCACACCCACCAGCAGCGGGAACATGCACAGCTTGTACACCACGCGCAGGCCGGTGCTGGTCCAGGGCAGCACCGCATACAAAAAGATGCTGATGATAATGACCAGGATCATAAAGCTGGTGCCGCAGCGTGGGTGGAACCGGCTCTGCTTGCGGATGTTTTCCACCGTCAGCGGCAGACCGGCCTCGTAGCAGGCGATGGTCTTATGCTCGGCACCGTGGTACTCAAACACGCGGTGCAGGTCTTTCATGCGGGTGCAAAGGTACATGTATAAAAGGAAGATGGCCATTTTCAGCGCGCCTTCCAGGATCACCCGCCCCCAGCGGCCCAGCGGCACAAACCGGATGAGCTGCCCGGTCAGAAAGGTGGGCAGAAATGTGAACAGAAACAGCGCCAGCACCACACCGGCAAAGGCTGCGCAGCCCATCAGCACGTTCTGGAACGCGGGGCCGGTGTGTTCGTCGAGCCATTTGTCCAGTTTGCTTTCGGGCTCGGCGTCCTCGGTGCCCTCCATGGCGATATCAGCGGCGTGCATCAGGTACTTGTAGCCTTTGTACAGGTTTTCGGCCATGTTGCAGACACCGCGCAGCAGCGGCACCTTATTGTACCAGCGGGTCGTGACCGTGTCATAGGTCAGGTCGATGGTGCCGTCCGGCTTGCGCACGGCGCAGCAGATCTTCTCCGGCCCGCGCATCATAATGCCTTCCATCAGGGCCTGGCCGCCGACGGATGTGCGAAATTCTTTGGGCATAGCTTCTCCTTGGTCGATTCTACGTTAAATTTTCTCGTGCAGATGTTCCTGCCCGGGGTGGTAGACCGGCAGCATAATGCTGACCGTGGTGCCCTGCCCCAGCGCGGACGTGATATCCACGCGCCCGCCCAGTGCAGTGACGATCTCATCCACCACCGCAAGGCCGATGCCGGAACCGCGCACCGAGTTTTTGGCTTTAAAAAATTTCTGCTTGACCTTTTCGAGATCATCCGGCGCAATGCCGCGTCCCTGGTCGCGCACAGCCGCAACGACCGTATCCCCCCGCCGGGTCAGGGTCAAAAAGATCGTGCCGTCCGGCTCGGAATACTTGATGGCGTTGTCCAGAATGTTGATGAACACCTGATGCAGCCGCGCCGGGTCAGCCCAGACCGGGTAGGGGTCGGGCGGTTCCTCGTAGACAAAATGCAGCCCCTCCTGCTGGATGCGGGCTTCCACAAACAGGGCAGCGTCGGTGGCTTCGGCCACCAGATCCAGCACCTGGCAGTTGAGCTTGATGCCGTTTTGCAGGCGCGAGAAATCAAGCAGCTCTTCCACCATCGTGTACAGGCGGTCGGTCTCGGTGCCAATGACCGAAAGCCCGCGCCGGTAGTTGATGTCGGTGGGATCGTCGATGTTGCTGATGGTCTCGACCCAGCCCTTGATCGAGGTCAGCGGGGTGCGCAGCTCGTGGCTGACCGAGGAGATGAACTCGTTTTTCAGCCGTTCGGTCTCGGCCAGGTCTTCCGCCATCTGGTTGATTGTCGTACACAGGCGGCCGACCTCATCGTTATAGCGGTTGTCCGGCAGGCGGACCTGCAAGTCGCCCTTGGCGATCTTGGTCGCCGTGGCTTCGATCTCGCCCAGCGGCCGCACGATGGAGCGCACGAAAAACAATCCGCTCCAGATCGTGAACACCAGCACCAGCGCGCCCAAGCCTGCCGCTGCGGTACACATGTTCCACCACTGGCGGTCGACCAGCGCCAGACTGGTGACAAGGCGCATCGCGGCCACGTTGCCCGCCGCGTAGGGCACCAGCTCGGTCACAGCCATGACGCGCTCGCCCTGGGGCGTAGTGAAGATATCGTGCCCCTTGCCACTCGCCGAGGTCTGCGCCAGCAGGAAATCGGTGCCGCCGGTCAGGTCACGGGTCATCGTGCCGCTGCTCGTGGCCAGGATGACCCCCTGTGCGTCGAGCAGCATAAACTCGAACTTGTCTTTTTCGTCAAACTGTTCCACGGTGCGGCGCAGCGCCTGGCCGCGGCTCTCGGACGTTTCGTTCGCGTCGCCCGCCGTGCCGGTGGCCTGTAAGCGGCCCGCAATGGTGGAAAAGCGGCTTTCGGCCGCGCGCTGCACGCCGCCGTACAGGTCGCGGTAGCCGGTATAGAGGAACACCACTTCCGCAGCCAGGATCACCAGCACGGTGATCAGCAAGCTGCCGCGCACCCACCGCCGTGTAATGCCGGTCGCTGCCATAGGGGTCCCTCCTTTCGCGGTATTTTCAGTGTGCTGCGATTCGCTTTCGTAGGGGCGAACAGTGTTCGCCCGTGCAGTTTAGCGGCAACGCAAGGCCGCACGGGAGCATATGGAATGCTCCCCTACGCACCGTAGGGGCCGATTCTATATCGGCCCGTAGAGTTTGGCAATCGCGCACGATTCGACGGGCGAACACTGTTCGCCCCTACAGGTATAGGTCATGCCACACTTTTACCCATTCCACCTATACCCATACCCCCACACGGTCAAAATGTGCTGGGGGCTGCTGGGCTCGTCCTCGATCTTCATGCGCAGGCGGCGGATGTTCACATCCACGATCTTTACATCGCCGAAATAATTCTTGCCCCACACGCCTTCCAAAATCTTCTCGCGCACCAGCGCCGTGCCGGGGTTGCGGAAAAACAGCTCCATGATCTGGAACTCGACCTGCGTCAAGTCGATGGCGGTGCCGTTTTTGTACAGCATACGGCTCTTTTCGTCCAGCACAAAGGGGCCGCTGATGAGCTGCTCGGGCTCCTCGGCCGGTTTGGCGGGCACGCTGCCGCGCTTGATGCGGCGGGTCAGCGCTTCGAGCCGCGCCACCAGTTCCGACACCGAGAACGGCTTGGTGATGTAATCGTCCGCACCGATGGACAGCCCGCGGATCTTATCGCTCTCCTGCCCCTTGGCCGACACGATGATGATGCCGATCTCGTTGTTTTCGCGGCGGATCGTCTCGCACAGGCTCAGCCCGTCCATGCCGGGCAGCATAATGTCCAGCAGCGCAGCGTCGCAGGTCTCGCCGTGGTGCATCAGCTCCAGGGCGCGCTCGGCGCTGGAGGCCTCGACCACTTCCCAGCCGGCCATTTTCAGGTTCAGGGCAACCATCTCACGGATGCTTGCTTCGTCTTCCACGACCAGAACTCGTTTCATAGCCTATCCTTTCTTTAAACCGTGCCCAACAGCACAGTGTTGCTTTCGATATAGTCCATGCTCAAGCCGTAGTAGCTTGTCACCATGCGGGCCTGCAGCTGCTGGCTGCCGATGGTCGCAATGCGCTTGTAGTCAGCGTTTTCCGGCTCGTCCAGGTCCACCACCCGCATCTCGCAGTACACGACGGTGCCCTCGCTGTTGCAGATAAGCCAGCCGGTGCCGCTCTGGTTGCTGCGGATCAGGATGCTGCCGTGCATCGACTCCGGCAGCGCCAAGAAGAAGTTTTCCTTGCTGTCATACACGCCGAAGCGGTTGTGTCCGCCGCTGTTGTTGGCATAATCTTTCCACAGCAAAAACACAAGGCGCTTGTCCACCGGCGTTTGCAGGTTGCCGCCGTCGTCGATCTCGACCGGGATGTCCACCGTGCCGTTGTCGTCGATGTCGCGGCTCAACAGCTCGGTATGATAGCGCAGGGTGCTGCGCTGCGGGTCGTTCAGGCCCGGCGGATGGTACGGCTGCAGGGAGCCGGACTCGGCATCGTACAGAATAATGTCGGACACCATCGCCTTGCCGTCGGCCCAGGCATCCATGACGAGGTAGACGGCATCGTCGCGGCCGGTGCCTGCGTGCAGTGCCGCGCAGCCGCTGTAGCTGCCCGCGCCCAGTGCCAGCGTCTGGATGGAGCGGAACTCGCCGTCAACATTCGTCAGCAGCTGCAATGTCACGCCGCCCATCTCGTTTTCGGGCAGGGCCAGCACCAGGTCGGTCGTACCCTCCTTGCCGGTCAGGTCGGCCAGCAGCAGCTGGGTGTAGCTCTGGCTGATGACGGTGGTGATGTTCTCGCCATCGTACTGGTAGACGACGCAGTAGCTGTCGCCCTGGGCACTGCTGTAGCCCACGACCAATTGCTGCGATTCGGCGTTTTTCAGGTTGGCGGTGTTAAAATTTTCCACCTCACTGGAAAGGCCCTCGACCGTGCGGCTGACCCGCCAGCTGTCCTCGCCGCTGGGTTCCAGCACGGCCAGGCAGACGTTGGAGCCGGTCGTATCGGCGGTGTAGAGCACGGCAGCTTCGTCCTCGCCGTCGCCGTCCCAGTCACCAAACGCAAACGGCGACAAAAAATCACCGCTGGCCGGGTATTTTAAGGTAGCGCTGCCGCCCAGGTAGCTGTTCAGCGCCTTTTGCAGCGCGCTACTCTCCCCCGAAAGCTGCGGCGACCGCAGCAAGGTCTCAACATCGCCATACCCACTGCACCCGGTGAGCAGCAGGCAGCAAAGGGTCAGCGCCAGCTTTTGCTTTGCCTTTTTCATACGCGCCGCCCTCTCTTTCCAAACATTGATACAGAATACAGTATAGCACATTTACGGCAAAGCCGCAATGCCCAGCAGCATCAGCAGGCAGCCTGCGGCAGCGCCCAGTACGCCGGGCAGGCGGCGCGGCGGTGCAAGGGCCGCGGGCAGCAGCTGGGCCAGCGCGACCCAGATCATAATCCCCGCCACCAGCACCCCCGTACCGTTGAGGAAGCCCGCCGTGAACAGCCCGCGCAGCAAAGCCAGCGCCAGCAGTGCGCCCGCCGGTTCGGCCAGCCCAGACACGAGCGCCGCCAGCACACCTTTGGCGCGGCTGTTGGTGGCGTAGGCAAACGGCACCGCCACGGCAAGCCCCTCGGGGATATTGTGCAGTGCGATGGCCAGCGCCGTGCGCAGCCCCAGGGCCGGGTCTGCCGTACCGGCGAAGAGGGTCAGCACACCCTCGGGGAAATTGTGCAGCAACAGTGCCGCGCCGGTGATGAGGGCCGTGCGCATGGCCTGGGTGCGGGCAGTGTTTTGGCCGTACTTTTGCGCCAGCTCGGTTTCCTCGGGCAGCAGGCGGCCCAGCAGTCCGGCGGTAAGCATGCCGAGGGCCAGCAGCATTACGATGGCTGCGCCGCCAGTTAACGGCGGCAGGTAGCTGCTGTAAAAGCGCAAGGCTTCGGGCAGCAGGTCCGCCAGCGATGCGGTGAGCATGACGCCGCCCGCGAAACCGGCGCTGACGGACAGGGTCGTTTTGGTTGGCTTTGCCGCCACGGCCAGCAGGCCGCCCAATGCGGTGGACAGACCTGCCAAGGTGGTAAGTACCATCGGTGATGCCTGCATGTTGATTCCCCCTTTAAGGGAACTGTATGCTTGGGCATGGGATGTTTATTCGCGGCGTGCCGGGTGTCACCACCTTGCGGTGACACCCTTTTATAGTGGGCTTCTACCCGATAGGCGTACTCTTTTGTGACCAAAAAAGGAAGGCCTAGTGGGTCAGAGAAAAAAATCCTAAAAATGCAGGAGTGCTGCATTTTTCTTCACGCTTTTCCGCCGCCCGACAGATTGCCCCCTCCGGGGCCAAAGAAACTCTATGGGCGTAGAGGGAAGGCTCCCTTGTGTAAAGGGGGCTGGCTGCGCGATAGCGCAGACTGAGGGATTGTGACCTTGCCCATACATCGAACTACCCTCGCAAGGCCACAATCCCTCCGCCCCTGCGGGGCACCTCCCTTTACACAAGGGAGGCTTTACGGGGCGATGCAAGCATCGCCCCCTACGCGCAACCGTGCGGGGGCGTCACCCCTCAAGGGGGGGCCTTTATACGCCCCGTGCAATCTTGCGATTATCGCAACCTTTCGTGCAAACCGTAGGGGCGGATTCCATATCCGCCCGGGGGATTGCGCGGCGGTGTGGGATCGCACGGGCGGACACTGTTCGCCCCTACGCTCCCTTTGCCATTGGTACTGTAGGGAGGGGTCTTGACCCCTCCCTACAAATCTTCCAAAAAACACCCCCTGCCGACTATTCAAGCCAGCAGAGGGTGTTTTCTATTATTAAAAGTTCTTTCGGTTCCTTTCTTTCAAGAAAGGAACAAAGCTCCCGTAAAATCAGTACCCGCTGCCAGCCTCGCCGGAGGTCAGCAGTTTGACGGCACGGGAGGTGCCCAGGCGGTCAGCGCCAAGGTCGAGGAACTTCTCGATATCCTCAACGGTAGAGATGCCGCCGGCAGCCTTGATCTTGCAGCGGCCCTTGACATGCTCGGCAAACAGCTCAATGTCATGGAACGTTGCGCCGCCGGTGGAGAAGCCGGTGGACGTCTTGATGAAATCAGCACCGGCTTCGGGCACGATGTCGCACATCTTGATCTTCTCTTCCTCGGTCAGCAGGCAGGTCTCGATGATGACCTTGAGCACCTTGTCGCCGACAGCAGCCTTGACGGCGGCAATGTCGCTGCGCACATCGTCGTACTGCTTGTTCTTCAGCCAGCCGATGTTGATGACCATGTCGACCTCGGACGCGCCGTTTTCCACAGCAGTCTTGGCCTCAAACGCCTTGCTCTTGGTGTCCATGGCACCCAGAGGGAAGCCGACCACGCAGCAGACCGGCACGCGGCCCGCCATGTACTCAACTGCCTTGGCGACGTAGCAGGTGTTGATGCAGACGGATGCGCAATGGTTGGCGATGGCCTCATCGCACAGGGTCTGGATCTGGGGCCAGGTGGCCTCGGGCTTCAGCAGGGTATGATCGACCTTGCTGAGCATTTCTTCTTTCGTGTACTTCAACGGAAATTTTCCCCCTTATTGCAATGTTTGCACAGGCGGGCTTGATGCAGGCCCAGCGCTGCAAAGACGATGGACGTGATGCTGACAGTAGCACCAATGATGCCAAGGATCAAACCAACCAGGCGGAACGCATGGCCGCGCACTTTCTGTTTCATAGGGGATGCCTCCTTTTTGGGACGTAATTTTTTATGTACCAGCCGTTTTGCCTCATGGGCCAATAACGGATGATGCAGCGCAAATTTTGCCACCTTGAAAACAAGCATAGTCTGCTCCTTCGGGTGTAAAGTTTACTTTTTCTTAAAGATCAGCACCTTGCTGAAAACATAGTTGGACAAAATCACGATCACCTGGCTGAACAGCTTGACGCCCATCGCCCACAGCTTGGCGTTGGCCACAGCAAAGCCGACGTGCGGCCCCAGCAGGCTGACGCCCACCCAGATGATGACCTGATCCATGACCATGGTAGCGATGCGGCAGGACACAAACTGCCCGAACTCCGCCCAGGCTGCCTTGCCGGTGTTCTGGCTTTTAAACACAAAGGTGCGGTTTGTCCAGTAGGCAAAGAGGATGCAGATGACGTTGTCCAGGATATTGCCGATACCTGTGGCAAAGTCTGTCCCCAGCGCTGCCTGGAACACGGCAAACACCACCAGATTGAGCAGTGTTGCCAGCCCGCCAAAAAACAGATAGGCCAGGCCCTCGTAATATTTTTTGATCAGTTCTTTGATTTTTTGCATGACGGCTCCCGTTTCGGCCCCGTTTGTATGGGTCGATGCTGTGCATCGACCC
>ERZ827117.488-NODE-488-length-49029-cov-4.302507_pt1 | contig 49029 bp, 40 predicted proteins | sample MGYA00519920_ERZ827117 | MGnify/ENA primary metagenome ERZ827117 (study PRJEB31778, sample SAMEA3449260) | human gut metagenome | biome: human gut; feature: human-associated habitat; material: faeces | place: United Kingdom | collected 2010/2012 ...
GGTGGCGGTGCAGCCGTCCATGATCGGCATCTGCACGTCCATCAGTATCAAATCGTACTGCCCCGGCGCTGCGGTGCTGACCTTTTCCACGGCGGCCGCGCCGTCTTCGGCGATATCGACCGTAAAGCCATAGGCGTTCAAGATCTCCACGGCGATCTCGCGGTTCAGCTCGTTGTCCTCGACAAGCAGGACGTGCTTGCCCTCAAAGTCGGCAGCCTTTTGGGGCAGCATGCCCTGCTTCCCCTGGGCCTGTTTCTGCCCGATGGCGGTCATCAGCGTGTCGCGCAAATCAGACAGGAACATCGGCTTGGAGCAGAACGCCGTGACACCGGCTGCCTTTGCCTCCACCTCAATATCGGACCAGTCATAGGCGGTCAGGATGATAATGGGCGTATCATCGTGCAGGCTGCGGATCTGGCGGGTGACCTCAATGCCGTTCATATCCGGCAGGCGCCAGTCGATAATATAGGCCTTGAAGGTATCGCCCATCTCGATGGACTGCCGTGCGCGCAGCACGGCCTCCTTGCCGGAAAGCGTCCACTCGGCACGCATGCCCACCTTGACCAGCATCTTGGTCACACTGTCGCAGGTGTTGAAATCATCATCCACCACCAGCGCCTTCAGGCCCTCCAGCTCGGTGATCTTTACCGTCTTGCGGTGTTCTTCCTGCATGCGCAGCGGCACACGGACGATAAATTCAGAGCCTTTTTCCGGCGCGGTCTGCACCTCAATGGTGCCGCCCATCATATCTACGATGTTTTTGGTAATGGCCATACCCAGCCCGGTACCTTGTATCCTGCTTACCGTGGAGGTGCGCTCGCGCTCAAAGGGTTCAAAGATCTTTTTGGCAAACTCCGGGCTCATACCGATACCGCTGTCCTTGACGCGGAACTCATACTGCCCGCAGCCGCCGACCTTACCGGCAAGCTGGCGCACCCGCACCGACACCGTGCCGCCCGCGGGGGTGAACTTGATGGCGTTGGACAAAAGGTTCATCAGCACCTGATTCAGCCGGGTCTTATCGCAATAGACGTCCTCATCGGCAACATCCATTGCATCCATATACAATTCCAGCTGCTTTGCGTAAATCTGCCCGCTGACGATGGTTTTTATGTCGTGCAGCACATCGGACAGATTGACCTCGGTTTCGTCCAGCTGGATCTTTCCGCTTTCGATGCGGCTCATATCCAGAATATCATTGATGAGCGAAAGCAGGTGGTTGCCGGAGGCCAGTATTTTGGTAAGGTATTCCTTCACGCGGTCCTTGTCGTCCAGATGGCTGACCGCCAGCGTGGTAAAGCCGATGATGGCGTTCATGGGGGTGCGGATATCGTGGGACATATTGGAAAGGAAGGTGCTCTTGGCGCGGTTGGCGTTTTCGGCGGCGGCAACGGCATCCGAAAGCGCCTGGTTCACCTGCCTGTCGGCGGTGCGGTCAGACAAAACCAAAATGTACTTGGTCCTGTCCTCGACCTCGCTGCCCATGGCAACCACGTGGAACCAGCGCCGCTCCCCGGTTTCCTGATGGACATACTCCATGTCCCACTCGCGCTGTTCGCCGCAGGCAAGCCCTTCCAGAAAGTTCTTGGTGCGGTTGGGGGAATCCTGCGGGTGCAGCAAGGCCAAGGTATTGATGTTCCTGCGCACGCTCTCCTGCGTCAGACCCAGCAGCCGTTCCATATTCGGGCTGATGTAATCCGCCTTAGAGGTTTTTGCATCCAGCATCAGGAAAACGTCGTCCACGTTCTGGGACAGCCTTTGGAACAGCTCGTCCCGGCACAAAAGCTCGTTGTTTTTGCGGCGCAGCTTGACGTGACCCCTGCGCGTGATCAGCAGAAGGATCATGATCGCAATCGCCGCGACAATGCAGGTTACGATCTGCACCGTGCGCAGCCAAAGCTGATTCATACCGGCATTGACGACATCCACCGGGACAATGCCCGCCATGATCCAGTTCTGGACACCGGCGCTCTCGTAAACCAGATAGTATCTTGTGCCGCCCAGCGTTACCTCACGGTTGCCGCCGACACCGCTTGCAAAGTCGCTGGCAAGCTCCTGCATCTGCGTGTCGGTAAGGTTGGAATACTCTTGCAGTACCGCAAGCAGGTTATAAACAGCTTCCTCGCCCTCGGCAATATCTTCAATCAAGACCTGCCCATCCGGGTAGATGACATAGCTGCTGGCAGCACCGCCGAAGGCCGAATCGTCCACGGTTTTCATCACGTCGGCATTGTAGCGGCTGATGGCGACGGCATCGTAGGCAAAGCCGCGGTAGACGCCCTTGGTTTCGGGGCAGATAAACACCAGCATCGGGTCACGCCCGGGCAAAACCGCGTTCATCACAACGTCGTCCTGATCGGCAAGCAGCTCGTCCAGATTGCTCTGCAAGCCAAGATAGCCCGTTTCACCGCTGGGTGTCATATAGTTGCCGTCGTAAGAAAGAAAGTAGAATCCGGCAAAGCCAAGCTCCTGCTGCGCAGACTCCAGATACGCCTGCGTTCCGGCATCATCGGGGTTGCTGTACAGAAAGCCGTTCCATAAATGCAGATAGGACAGGTTTTTGTTTACCTGCTCGCTCAGGATGCTGTTGGATTTATGCAGGACTTCCTCTAAGTGGTCGGTGCTTTCTTCGTAGACGGTTTTGGATACAAACGAAAGGTACTGCACACCCAGGCAGGCAAAAAACGCGATCACCAGCAGAACAGCAGCGGCGGTCAGCCTTTTGCGCGGGAAATGGCGCTTTGTTTTCAGTTTCGGCTTATCAGCTTCCATAGCGCTTTACCCCCCCCCTAACGTAATGTAGCTTTCCGGCGCGGCAAGCACCACGCTGCCGCTGCAAACCGCATCGCTCCAAGTGTTTTTGACCGTGGCTTTCCCGCGCTCAAACACGCGGGTTTTGTCCTGCAGCAGCGGTGCCATCTGCTTTTCCGTTGCCAGGCAGGTCACGGTAACGGTATCGTCGTCCCGCAGCGGCTGCCCGCTGCGGGTAACGCCGGTCAGCGTATAGCTGCCGTCGTTCTCCTGTACCTGCAGGGCAATGCCGCTGACCACCGGCAGGGAGCCGCGGTTGAACGGGGTAAAGCCGCCCTCGCACCCTTCCACAAAGGCGCGCAGGGTGTCCTTCAGCTCAGCGCCCGTCATGGTGCGCTGGTACGACATAAGCACGTTGGGCATGATCATGGCGCGCGCCGCTGCCTTGGTATAGTCGGCCTGCAGCACGCTGCCGGTAAAGCTGCCGGCAGGTGCCACCAGCACATCGGTGCCGTAAATGCCGCGCAGCGTGTTTGCCATAACCGAGAAGGACGCATTGCCGCCATTTTTGTGGAACACGTTGGAATAGGCCTTCTCGCTGGTCAGCACAACATCGCTTGTGTCGGGCTTATCCTCTGCCAGAAGCTGGGCATTAAACACCCGGTAGGCTTGCTTGGCGTCATATTCGCCCGCAATCATCTTGGAAACCACATCCTGCGAGATGGCAAAGAAATCGTTGGAGGCGATGCGGATATACATGTGGTTTTCTTCCACCACCGAGCGCACGTCCTTCATGGTGTCGGTCAGGTGGTAGCTGACGTTCTGGCTGTAGCTCAGCAGGTCCTGCCCTTCCGCGAGGATCTGGCTCTGTGCCCCCTCCGACAGCATAACGTGCAGGATCTGCATTGCTTTTTCGCGGCGGTCGGGGTCCTGCTCCAGATCGCGGTTGAGCGCCACCTGGAAGTAGGGCGTGGTCATCAGCCACTTTTCCCCGTTCTGGCTGAAGAACGGCAAAAAGGCTGCATCAATGCCCTGGTCTTGGAACATCTTTACACCGGCGGAGCTGCCAAAGTACATGGCAAGCTGCCCGTTGCCGAACATCCCGGTCACGTCATCGTAATTCAGCTCCAAATCCGCCGCCGTAAGGCCGGTGTCCTGAATGAACTGCTCCATACGCTCAAAGCCGCCCGGCCACACGGTGTCGTCCAGCCCGACACGGGTGTTGCTGGCGGGGTCGCTGTAGGCGGTGCGCCATTTGCGCCCTGCCGTGGTCGTAAGTTCGGTGGCAGAAAGCCCCTGCAGCGTTTCCATGCAGGTGTAGTCGTACAGATAGTCGGCGGTAAAGCCGCGGATGCCCACTTCCTCAAAGGCTTGGCAGGCAGCGGCAAAGCTGGCGTAATCGGTGGGCAGCGGAATGCCGTACTGCTTAAAAAGGCCGCTGTTGACCACAAAGCCGTGGGCATCGGCGCATACGGGCAGCCAGTTTACACTGCCGTCCGCATTTTTGAAGTTGTTGAGATAGGAATTGTAGACGGCGCCTGCCTCGTTGGTGGCAGTAAGATCCATCAGGCTGTCCTTTAAAGGGGCAGCGTCGTGCAGGGAGAAACGGCAGCAGGTAATAATGTCCGGCAGACCGCCGTTTTCCTGCAAAAATTTGTAGAAGTCCAGATCGTTGTTGCCTACGATAAACTCAATGTTTACATCCGGCAGCTGCGCCTGCACATAGGGGGCGTACTTTTCGTACAGGGCGTTGGTCCACAGATACACCTGAATGGTTTCGGCGTCCTCCTTCGCCTGCACTGCCTCGGTGCTTTTTCCGGCGCACCCGGTCAGCAGGGACAAGCCCAGCACCATGGCTGCAAGCAGAGGAAAAATTTTGTACAGTCGTTTCTTTTTCATCCAATCGTTCCCCCTCACGGCCTGAAGACAGCCTGCCCTTATCCGGCGGGCTGCCCGGGCTTTTTAACAATACCATCACGACCTATAAAAATACTGCTGCCATTCTTTGCGGGTTTCCTGTTTCGTGCGCCGCATTCTGCAAAGAGCACGGCGTAATGTTAGACAGGATAATTTAAATATTTTATCATGATAACGGCAAAATTTCAACATCCTTTCCCTGTTTTTTTATAAAGAGATTCAGAAATCATACAATTGCCAAAGGGTTGACAGCCGCGCCTTGGATTCCTGGATTTTGATGGCACGCCGCCTTATCATACCGGCAGCCTTGTTTTACACAAAAAGAGAAGCGATTGCACAAAGGCAGTCGCTTCCCTTTTTATTTTAGATTCACTTTTTGATTTCAGCTGTTTCTACGATGAATTTTACGCTGCCGGTGCTGCCGGCGGGGAGGCCGGAGAAGGTTTGGTAGTTCTTGCCGGCCTGCTGGACGGCTTTCAGGCGGCGCACTACATTGCGCAGGCCGCTGCCAAGGTCGTCCGAAAGGTCGCCGCTGCTCTTGTCGTTGAACTCCTGCACACCGTCGTGCAGTTCTTGCGCGCCGTCGTGCAGCTCGGCCAGGCCTTCGTACATGGCGGCGCTGGCGTCGTCCAGCTGGGCACTGCCCTCGGCCAAGGCATCAGCCCCTTGGCTGACCTGACCGACCGCCTTTACGTAGGTATCGGCACCGCGGGCCAGTTCGGCGCTGCCGCTGGCAAGCTGGTCCAGGCCGGTTTGCAGCTGGCCGATGCCCTCCCCCATCTGGCCCATGATGGCACCCGAGACCGTGCCCGCTACGCCCTGCACCATAGGGAGCGTATTTTTATCCAGGCTCTTGCCCATGGCTGTTGCCACAGCGTAAAGCACAACTTGTTGGTCAGTATCCGAGAGGCCAAGTGCGGTTAAGGTTGCTTTCAGGTCATCATCATTCGTCGTTTCCGATACCAGCGTCCCGGCGTATGCCTGCACGATTGGCGTCAACTGGCTTTCCATCGCGGCCATGCTCTCCTCGCTGCTGCCCGCATCGCCGGAGGTCATGTTCCCCACGGCCGAACTTACCGCGCTAAGGCCATCGCGCAGGGCATTGGCGCCGTCTACCAGCGCCGTGCCGCTGCTGTACAGCTGAGTCAGGCCGTCCGCGAGGGCTTCTGCACCCTCGTTCAGCCCCTGCACGCCGTCCGCGTACTGGTGGAAGCCATCATACAGCGCCTGCACACCATCGGCCAGCGCCCCGGTGCCGTCGGTCAGGGCATCGGCGGCATCGGTCAGATCGTCCAGCGTGTCGCTCAAATCGTCAAGGTCGGACAGGTCGCCGGTGTCCAGATCATCCAGCGCCGAGGGCGTCAGGATCGTGGCCGTGAAGTCCAGCGAGAAGTCGGTCACATCGGCGCTTACCTCAAAATAGGCGGGGATCTCGGTGTCCTCGAGCGGTTCAAACTCTGTCAGGCGCAGGCTGTCGGCCAGGCCCGGCATCGCCGTGCCCAGCACTGCCGTCTGGCCGTCCAGCTCCATGACTTTGCCGTTGTCGGCTTCGATGTTGGAGAACTTGTCCCCGTCCAGGATCACCGCCGTGATGGCTGTGAACGGCACGCTGACCGTGTACTCCTGCCCGTCCACCGTGACGGTCTCGCGGGTGTGGTTGGTGTAGTCAAAGCGGATGCGCACCCGGCCGCTCTGCCCGGCGAGGTCGTCGGGCGCGGTCTCGACGCCGTTCAGATAGTAAGTCACGCGGGTCGTGACCGGCAGGGCGGCGTCGGACTTGCCCTCGTAGGTGATGGCGCTGCCGCTGTTCTGCCAGGTCAGGGCGTTGTCGGCCCCGGTGGTGTATTCCTCGTCACCCTCTTTGTTGATGATGTCCCGCAGCGCGGCCACGTCCGGGATGGTCGCCCCGTCGCGGGCTTTCAGCACGGCTTCAACGGTGGTCTCGGTCACAGTGCCGTCGGCGTTGGCCTTGGCGTAGACTGTCTCCGATTTATCCACCCCGCCGGGCGTGGTTTTGGGCGCAGCGGTCTGCGCCGCGGTCTCGGTCACTGCGGCGGGGGCGTCTGCCGCGGCCGCTGTTTCCGCTGTGCCTGCCGCCTGCCCGCAGGCCGAAAGCAGCAGTGCCGCGGACAAAAGTATTGGTATCGTTTTTTTCATATCCCATCACTCCACATTCTTCAGCGCTTCGTCCATCGGCACATGCAGGATACGGCGGTATTCCAGCGCCGCCACCACCGCGTAAGCCGCAAGGCCCGCCGCCATCATGCGCGGATACAAGGTGGGCGAGACCCACATTTCGATCCAGCCGGTCATGCTTTCCAACATGACAGCACGGAAAAGGAACTTCATCAAGAACACTTCGATCGGCAGGCTGACAGCCAGGCAAAGCACGACCACCACCGTAGTGGACAGCAGATACAGCCGGGCGATCTCGATGCCGCTGTAGCCGAGGATCTTGGTCATCGAGATCGACTGCGCGTTTTTCTCAATGATCATCTTACTCAAAAGGTAGACGACCACAAAGAAGATCATGACCGCAAAGCCGTTGACCAGCCCCATCGACGCGCCCATCGAAACCATCAGCTGGCGGGTAACAGCCGTCAGCGTATCCAGGTTGATGACTGAGCCGATGTATTCCTCCTTGATCTCGGTCAGCGGTGCGTCGGAGAAGTAGCCGCCGTAATAGCCGCTGCCCAGGTCAAAGGTCTCGTTCAGTTTTTCCCGGGGCATAAAGACGGCCACGGCACCCATGTAGTCATACACGCCGTCGACGGTAAAGGTATAGGTCGTATCTTCGTACTTTTCCCGCAGGGTGATGGTATCCCCCACGCCCAGCTCGTACTTATCGGCGTAGGCCGAGGACAGGTAGACGCCGTCCCCCGGCAGCTGCACATAGCGGCTGTCCGGCTCGACACCGTAGAGCAGTACGCTTTCGCTTTTGGCTGCGCCGCCCTCTTCGGGGCTTAGGGTCTGCAAGCTGTAGGCGCTGAATTTTTCGGCGTTGTTTTCCTCGGTCTCGGTCTCCATGCGGAACATCATCATCGAGAGCAGCGCGTTGAGCTTGCGGTCCTCATCCATGGCGCTGTAGGGGATCTGCAGCATCGTCTGGGTGTTGCTGAGCATGTTGTCCGCGATGGTATCGCTGTAATGGTTGAGTGCATCGGGCAGGATCATGCCGAAGCTGAGCAGCAGGTTGGCAAACAGCACACCGACAAACAGCACCACATAGCTGCCGAGGTTTTGCAGAATGACGCGGGTGCGGAACCGCCCAAAAAACGGCAGCGCCGACGGCAGCGGCAGCGCATGTTTGCGGTTGGAATGGCGGCTGAGATCATGCCGCAGAAATTGCAGCGGCGAGATGCGCAGCGTGCGGGAGAGCACCAGCCAGTTGATGAAGATCATCAGAATGACCGGGATCACCGTCGTCATCCAGAACGCGTCGGCGTTCCAGCGGGTGACGTAGGTGGGCAGGCTGTAGCTGCCGTAGTACATGCTGACGCAGACGTTTTTGAGCACCGTGTAGCCGAGCACATTGCCCACCGCCGCGCTGGCCAGCGTGACCAGCACCGGCATGGCCATGTAATGGCGCACCAGCTCGCCCCGGCTGTAGCCGGAAGCGCGCAGCGTGCCGATGACGCCCGCCTCCTTGGCGATAGTATTGGACGTAGTAACGGCAAATACGAACGCCATAATCGCAATGACGATGTAAAGCAGCACCGCGATCATGGCGCGGTCACTGCCGAGGTCATCGCCCGTAAAGATGATGGCCTGATTTTCATATTCGGGCACAAAAGCCTGCAAGGACGCCGTTTTGTTGACGAGCTTCATAAAGTCCGTCGCAGCGTCCTTTTCGGCGCGGTCGTCGGCCGGGGCGGTATCGTACTGCCAGGCGTAGTTCCAGATCTGCTGCTCCGCCAGGGCGTCAAATTCCTCGGGCGTGACGATAGCAACACCGAATTTGATGGCATCAAACATCGTATCCGTGTTATCTTTGAACAGGCAGCTGTAGTCCGGCAGGGCCACATAGCCCGTAACGGTCCAGCTTTCGCCGTTTTCATCGGTCAGCGTATCGCCGATGGCAATGCCGTTGTTCTCGGCATACATGCGGTCAATGCCGATCTCGCCGCGCGCGGCGGGCATCGTACCCTGCATCAAGCAGACGGTGTTGACCTGCGTGCGGTCGGGGTAGATGCGCAGTGTGCTGCCGTTGGAGATGGCGGCCTCGCGGTAGTGCAGGTCGTACAGCGTCACGCCCGCGCCGGTCAGCGCCTTGAGCTGGGCGCGGTTGAGCTGCTTTTCCACGCGGAAGTGGCCATCCTCGATGTTGTACTTTTCAAAGCCCTCGTTGTAGGCAGCGATCATGCTGGACCCGGCCACGAGGAAGCCCGAGACAAAGCCGATGGTTGCCACCAGCAAAATGGCAATGACGGCGTACTTGCCCATTTCGCCGCGCAGTTCGCGCAGCATGCGTTTGTTTAAAGGGTTCTTCACACGGAGCCCCCTTTACCATTCCAGGTCCTGCGCAGGGACCTTGACCGCATTGGTCTCGTTGCTGCGGATGGCACCGTCGCGCAGGCGCACCACGCGGTCAGCCATCAGGCGGATGGCATCGTTGTGCGTGACCATGATGACGGTGTTGCCGTACTTCTGGTTGACAGTCTCGATGAGCTTTAAAATTTCCTTGCCGGTCTTGTAGTCCAGCGCGCCGGTCGGCTCATCGCAGAGCAGGATGTCCGGATTTTTGACGATGGCGCGCCCGATCGAAGTGCGCTGCTGCTGGCCGCCCGAAAGCTGGTTGGGCAGCTTGGCGCGGTGTTCCCACAGGCCGAGCAGGCGCAAAAGTTCATCGACATCCAGCGGGCGGCGCGAGAGGTAGGCACCGACCTCGATGTTCTCTCGTACGGTCAGGTTGGGGATGAGGTTGTACATCTGGAAAATGTAGCCCAGATGGCGGCGGCGGTACAGGGTCAGGGCCTTTTCGTTCATGTCGGCCATGCGCTCGCCGTTGATGAGGATGTCGCCGGAATCGGCGCGGTCGATGCCGCCCAGGATGTTGAGCAGCGTGGACTTGCCCGAGCCGGACGGCCCCAGCAGCACGCAGAACTCGCCTTTTTCAACGGCAAGGTCGATGCCCTTCAGCACTTCAACACGGTTTTCGCCGCTGCCAAAGGACTTTTTGATTTGATTCAGTTCAAGAAACACAGGGATGCTCCTCTTTTGGTTAGTGTACGTTAATTAGCTTACGCTAACAGTATAAAACGCAAATTCCTGTGTGTCAATATTTTCGTAAGTTTTCGGTGGTTTTTGCTGCAGCATTTATTTACAAGAAAAGCTCCCCATTGCGGGGAGCCTCAGTGTGTCAAAAAGCGCCAATTTTGCCGTGTAGAGATGTAGGGGCGAACATTGTTCGCCCGCCAACCTGACGCGGCAACGCTTTTTCGGGAAAATTTCTCATGTGGCAAATAGGCACGGGCGCACAGTGTGCGCCCCTACAAGGCACTTTTTCGATAGCCTGAAGTATTACACGTAATGATACCGTTTGCGGTTTTTGGCCAGCAGCACAGCCGAAATGACCAGTGCGGCGGTTTCGGCGAAAACAAGGGCGTACCAGATGCCGTCGATGTCCAGCACCAGCGGCAGCACCAGCACCGCAAACACCTGGAACACCAGCGTACGCAAAAACGAGATGGCAGCCGAGATGGCTCCGTTGTTCAGCGCCGTGAAGAACGCCGATGCAAAAATGTTGAAGCCGCACAGCAGGAACGAGAACGCGTACAGCTTCAGCGCGTGTTCGGTCAGCTCCATCAGGCCGGCGTCGTAGCCGACAAACATCCTGGCCAGCGGCGTTGCCAGCAGCTGCGCCGAAGCAAACATCGCCACACCGGCAATCGCCAGCAGGGTCAGGCTCTTGCGGAACAAATTCTTCAGCTCATCGTGGTTATCGGCACCGTAATGGTAGCTGACAATGGGCGCACAGCCCTGTGCGTAGCCGATGAACACCGCCGCAAAAATGAAGCCCACGTACATCAGCACGCCGTACGCCGCAACGCCGTCGGCGCCGATCAGTTTCATCAGCTGCAGGTTGTACAGCGCACTGACCAGCGAAGCCGACAGGTTCGTCATCAGCTCACTGGAGCCGTTGGCGCAGGCCTTGCCAAGCGCCTTGGCGCTGAATTTAGGCCGCACAAAGTGCAAAAGGCTCGTATTTTTGCGGTTGGCGAAGTAGAGCATCGGCCCGATACCGCCCACTAACTGGCTGATAACGGTGGCCGACGCTGCACCCGCGACGCCGCCGCGCAGCACGCCCACCAGTACAAAGTCCAGCACAATGTTGGTGCAGCCCGCCAGCAGGGTAAACACCAGGCCCAGCTTGGGCTTTTCCGCTGTGATGAAGAAGCTCTGGAAAAAGAACTGCATCATGAACGCCGTCTGGAACACCAGCAAAATATGGCCGTACAGCAGGCAGTTCGGCAGCAGTTCCGGCGTAGCGCCCAGCAGCCTGGCGGCGGGCTCCAGCAAAAACCAGCCGATGACCGTGGACGCAATGCCCATTACCATCGTGGATGCCGCCAGCATCGAGAATAGGTTGTTTGCCTGCTTTTTATCGCCGGTGCCCAGTGTCATGGCGACCAGCGCGCTGCCGCCGGTGCCGACCATGAAGCCCAGGCAGCCGAACGCCTGCAAGAACGGGTAGATCAGGTTCAGCGCAGAAAACGCCGTTTTACCGGCAAAATTTGAAATAAAAAAGCCATCCACAACGGTGTACACCGAGGTGAAGATCATCATAATGATGGGCGATGCCACAAAGCGCAGCAGGCGATTGGTGGTAAAATGGTCGGATAGTTGGATGCGATCCTTGCTCATACATTCTCCGTTTTGTTTTATGTTTCCAGTTGGGCAAATTCGGCGCGCAAAAGCTGCAGGTATTCTGCGCCAAGGGCCAGGTTCTGGCGGGCGCGCTCCAGCCCCATGCGCCGCATGGCATTTTCCTCGGCCCGGATGACCTGCGCCACGGTCTTTTCGGCCAGGGTGCGGCCCGCTTCGGTCAGGCTCAACAGTTTGCCGTGCTTGCAGCCGGGCGCGGGGGTCAGCTGCACCAGCCCCTGCTCCACCATGCCGCGCACAGCCGAGTTCAGCGTCTGCTTGGGCAGGCACCAGCCCGCGCTCATCTGGGCTTGCGTCTGGGGCTTATCATCGCTGTACAGCGAGTAGAGTACCCAAAACACCGTATCGGACAGGCCAAACTGCGCCGCTGTGACGTGGTACAAGAGGTTTGTCTCGTTGTACCGTCTGTTTTCCTGTTCCAGCAGGGCCTTGGGGGACAAATCGTTCGTGTTTTCCAAATGGGTTGCTCCTTATGAAAAAAATAAATCCGAAATCGGATTTTTACTATTATAGTCCGATTTCGGATATTTGTCAAGTCTGGCTTTCCCGCCTTATTCTACCTGATTGACGAGCTTTTCGCCCTTGGCAAAGGCGCGGGCGTTTTCCATCGTCGTGATGGCAATGCTTTGCAGTGCGGTGCGGGTAAAAAACGCCTGGTGGCTCGTGATGACAACGTTCGGGAAGCTGAGCAGCACCGGCACGACCACGCTGCGCAGCACGTCGTCGGAGTAATCCTCAAAAATCTGGCTGTCCTCGGTCTCGTAGACGTCGAGACCTACCCCGGCAAACTTGCGCTGGCGCAGCGCGTCGATCAGCGCGTGGGTGTCGATGAGTCCGCCGCGGCTGGTGTTGACTAAAATTGCGCTGTCACGCATCATTTTGATGGCATCGGCGTCAATCAAATGGTGGGTTTCGGGCGTAAGCGGGCAGTGCAGGCTGACAAGGTCGGCAGTGCGCAGCAGTTCTTCCAGCCCGACATACCGCACAAGACCCTCGAGCGCCGGGTTGCGGTACTGGTCGTAGGCCAGCACCGTCATGCCAAAGCCGCTGCAGATGCGCGCCATCGCCGCGCCGATGCGCCCCGTGCCGACAATGCCTGCGGCCGACCCGTACAGTGTGTGGCCCAGCAGGCCGTCCAGTGCAAAGTTATTGTTGCGTACCTTGATGTAGGCTTTGCAGATGCGGCGGTTGGCAGCCATCGCCAGCGCCATGGCGTGCTCGGCAACAGCTTCGGGGCTGTAGCCCGGCACCCGCAGCACCGTGATGCCGCAGCGCTTGGCCGCAGCTAAATCCACGTTATTGAACCCCGCGCAGCGAAGCAGCAACAGTTTTACCCCGACGGCGGCGAGTGTTTCCAGCACCGGGGCTGAACCGTCAGCGTTGACAAACGCGCAGACGGCCTCGCCCCCGGCAGCAAGCGGCGCGGTGTCTTTATCCAAATTGGCCGCCAGAAAGCGGATGCTGCACCCATATTCCGGGTCCGCTGCCAGCACGTCAAAGTACAGGTGGTCGTAATCCCGCGTGCCGTAAAATGTGATTTTCATAAAAATCCCCCTGGGGTAGTATGCCACTACACGCCAGGGGGTATGCACTAATTTATCTGCTTGATCTCCACACAAACGATCTCCGTTTTGCCCTGGGTGCGGAACTTGTAGCCCCAGGTGCCGGTGCCGCCGCTTACGATGGCGGCGCAGGTATCGGTAATTTCCTTTTTGCCGTAGTTGCGCTCGTTTTTGGCAACCATGCCCACCGCACCGGCGGGCCAGACCTGCCCACCGTGGGTGTGGCCGCTTAAAATCAGGTCGGCACCCGCAGCGGCGGCATTTTTAAAGTCGCGCGGTTCGTGGTCGAGCCAGATCGTATAGCGGTCGTCCGGGCCGGAGGGCATCAGCTGGGCGGCGGTAAAGCGCTTGCCGTTTGTGTACAGGTAGTCCTTGCGGCCCACGATGCGCACACCGCAGGGCAGCGTGACGGCGGTGTCTTCCAGCAGGCGCACACCGGCTTGGGCCAGGCCGCGTTCCAGGTCTGCGCGGCCAAAGCTTGGCTCCCGCCAGTGGTGGAACAGATCATGGTTGCCCAGCACATAGTATTTGCCAAGCGGCGCGTCGATCTCGCCAAACAGGGCACAGAAAGCGTCCAGTTCTTCCGGCTCGGTGAACTCATCGAAAATATCGCCGGTCAGCACCAGCAGGTCAGGATGGCAGGCGGCGATCTTCTCGCGCAGTTCCGGGATGCGAGTGTGGTCCATGGCCGCGCAGGCGCGGGGGTGGATATCGCTGATCTGCACAAGGCGCAAAGCACCATCCGGCAGCGATTTATGCGTTGTCAGGCCATATTTTGTTGTACACAGCGTCAGGGCACGGCGGCGGCCCCACCACATGATGAACACGGTCAGCAGCCACGGCGTTATGCCGTCCAGCCAGAGAATACGCCAAATAAGCTGCGGCGCGCCGCCCACCCGGCGCATAAGCAGCGAAATGCCGGTGCCGATGCAGTAAAAGGTGACGAGATGCCCCGCAAACACGATGCCCAGGCCCAGCGGGTCGCGGCTGATGTAGGCCAGCAGCGCCACCAGCAGCAGAGGCAGGCCGTAATACAGCACCGGCCACGCGCACACCAGTTGCAGCGGCGGCAGCTGCAGAAAGTTGAGGTACAGCAGCACATCCAGCGCCGCCTGGCCGATACGCGGCAGGACAAATTGAAAAAAGGGATGATACATGGGTGTTACCAGCTTTGTGTGGATTTTTTGGGGGATGCTGTGTGAGGCTCCCCTTGAGGGGAGCTCCCGCGCAGCGGGTGAGGGGTGGTTCCAGGCGCGCAAACGGCCATCCAGCCACCCCTCAGTCACCTTCGGTGACAGCTCCCCCTCAAGGGGAGCCCAGTTTGTCAAAAAAACATTTTTCCCGTCGTAGAGACTGTAGGGGCGAACATTGTTCGCCCGGAAGCTTGACGTGGCAACGCATTTCCGGGAAAGCTACTCATGCAGGAAGCGAGCACGGGCGCACACTGTGCGCCCCTACAGAACACTTTTTCGACAGTCTGAGTTCCCCTCAAGGGGAGCCATTACCCTACCTATTAGTATACCATTATAACCCCCATTTGTGTGTAAAGTTTAAAGTTTCTTTGCTTACTTTCTTTTCAAAGAAAGTAAGGCCCCGTACCCTGTGCAGGTACGAGGCCTTACCCTGTGTGTTATAAATTACTGCTCTTTGCCCTTAATGGCGGCATCAATGGCGCGGGCGGCTTCCTTGCCGGCACCCATGGCCAGGATGACAGTGGCAGCGCCGGTAACGGCATCGCCGCCAGCGTAGACCATCGGGCGGCTGGTCAGGCCGTCAGGGCCGTTGGTGATCAGGCAGCCGTGCTTGTCGGCGTCCAGGCCGGGGGTGGTGGAGCGGATCAGCGGGTTGGGGCTGGTGCCCAGAGCCATGATCATGGTGTCCACATCCAGCACGAACTCGCTGCCCTCTTTCACAATGGGACGGCGGCGGCCGGAAGCATCGGGCTCGCCCAGTTCCATCTCGACGCAGGTCATACCCTTGACCCAGCCGTTCTCATCGCCCAGCACTTCCACGGGGTTGGTCAGGGTCTTAAAGACGATGCCCTCCTCCTCGGCGTGCTCGACCTCTTCCTTACGGGCAGGCAGCTCGGCCATGCCGCGGCGGTAGACGATGTAGACATTCTCGGCACCCAGGCGCTTGGCGCAGCGGGCGGCGTCCATAGCGACGTTGCCGCCGCCGACAACGGCGACAGACTTCGACTTCATGATGGGCGTGCGGGAATCTTCCTTGTAGGCTTTCATCAGGTTGACGCGGGTCAGGTACTCGTTAGCAGAGTAAACGCCCTTCAGGCTCTCGCCGGGGATGCCCATGAAACGGGGCAGGCCAGCACCGGAAGCCACATAGACGGCCTCGAAGCCGTAGTCGTTCATCAGCTCGTCGATGGTCAGGACCTTGCCGATGACCATGTTGGTCTCGATGTCGACGCCCAGTTCCTTCAGGCCCTCGACCTCGTGCTGGACGATGTCCTTGGGCAGACGGAACTCAGGGATGCCGTACATCAGCACGCCGCCAGCCACATGCAGGGCTTCGTAGACGGTGACCTTGTAGCCCAGCTTGGCCAGGTCGCCGGCGACCGTCAGGCCGGAGGGGCCAGCGCCGATGACAGCGACCTTGTGGCCGTTGGGGGCGGGGGCAACGGGCTTGGTATGTACGTTGTTGCGGTACCAGTCAGCAACAAAGCGCTCCAGACGGCCGATGCCGACGGACTCGCCCTTGATGCCGCGCACGCACTTGCCCTCGCACTGATGCTCCTGCGGGCAGACACGGCCGCAAACGGCGGGCAGCGCGCTGGACTGCGCGATCACATGGTAAGCAGCTTCGAAATCACCCTCGGCTACATGCTTGATGAAGCCGGGAATATCGATCTCAACAGGGCAGCCGCTGCGGCAGGGGTGGTTCTTGCACTGCAGGCAGCGCTTGGCCTCGTTAATGGCCATCTCCTCGGTATAGCCGAGGGCGACCTCTTTAAAGTTTTTATTACGGACATTCGGCTCCTGGCTGGGCATGGGGCATTTTTTCGGGTCCATATTCGGCATAATTACTGCACCTCCTGTTTCAGCAGATTGCACTCGGCCTCGCGGGCGTGGGCCTCAAAAGGCTTGTACATGGTGCCGCGGTGCATAGCTTCGTCAAAATCGACCTCAAAGCCGTCAAAGTCGGGGCCGTCCACGCAGGCAAACTTGGTCTGGCCGCCAACGGTCAGGCGGCAGCCGCCGCACATACCGGTGCCGTCGACCATGATCGGGTTCATGGAGACAATGGTCTTGACATTGTGGGGCTTGGTGGTCTTGACGACGAATTTCATCATGATCAGCGGTCCGATGGTGATGACCTCATCAAAGTTGGCACCATCGACGATCTTCTGCTCCAGCGGGGCGGTAACAACGCCCTTATCGCCGTAAGAACCGTCGTCGGTCATGATGATGAACTCATCACAGCAGGCGCGGAACTCATCCTCGAGGATGACCAGATCCTTGTTGCGGAAACCGACGATGCCGGTCACCTTAGTGCCCTGGGCATGCAGTGCCTGGGCGATGGGCAGCGCGATAGCACAGCCGACGCCGCCGCCGACAACGCAGACGTTCTTGAGCCCTTCGATCTCCGTAGCCTTGCCGAGAGGGCCGACGAAGTCATGCACAGCTTCACCCTCCTTGAGGGAGTTCAGCTGCATGGTACCGGCACCCACCACCTGGAAGATGATGGAAACGGTACCGGCCTCGCGGTCAAAACCGGCGATGGTCAGGGGGATGCGTTCGGAATTTTCCTTCGCGCGGACAATGATGAACTGACCTGCCTTTGCCTTCTTTGCGATCAACGGTGCTTTGATCCAAAGCTCGGTAACAGTGGGGTTCAGCTCTCTCCGTTTAATGATAGTAAACAAAGCTCTCTCTCCTTACCTTAGTGGTATGTGTTTATTGTAACGTATTTGCGTGCAATTGTAAAGCGGATAGGTTTGTGCAATCTATGCAAAGATTGGCGGGATTTATTGCGAAAATTGCCAGATTATAAAAAAGCTACTCGTGTAACCTCATTGTTATGCCACAAAGTGTAGCCCGCCGGGCAGGCGATGCCCGCAGGGGTGAGATTGGTCGTATCCAACGGCACATCGTCAGAAACCAGCAGCCAGTCGGCGCGGGTCAAGTCCTCATAGGGGCGGCCGGGGTACTCGGGCGCGGGGGCTTCCGCCGTCAGGTCCAGCACGCCGTCGTCCAGCAGGCCGGTGCGGCAGAGCGTCTCGTACTCGACGATATAGAGGTCACGGTCCACATAGGTCTCGATGAGCTGGCTGTCCCGCTGGCGGATGCCGTTCGGGATAAACAGCACTGTGCCGTCGAGGCCGTGCAGGCTGTCGTTCAGATCACTGGCTGCCCGCTGGGCTTCGGGGGTGACGGCGTAGGTCCAGCGGTTGATGCGCCACTCGCCCGCATAGCACAGCACGCAGAGCGCCAGCACCCCGCAGGCCATAGCCCGCCGGGCCTTATGGCGCAAAAGCAGCACGCCGATGCACGCTGCCCCGGCCGCGATGATGCAGCGCCAGACCAGCAGCCAGCCGTTCAGCCCCAGCACGGGCAGGCGGTCGAGCCGATCGGCCACAAAATCAAACCATTGCAGCAGGGTATTGTCCCCTGCGCCCGCGCCGATGGCCCGGCAGAGCACGATAAACCCAACGCCCCACGCGGCGGTCAGCACCGCCAGCAGCCTGCGGCGGGTGGTGGATCGTTTCTCGTCCAGCGTGTTCAGCGTGACGAGCAGCAGCGGCATAAAAAGCGGTTCGAGATACCGCATGTGCTGCCGGGGCGAGGGGGAATGCAGATCTTCGCGCACCGTAATGGACCACGCGATGACCCCGACGCCGACGAACAGCGAAAGCAGCAAAAACAGTGGCAGCTGGGTGCGCACGGGGTCGCTGCCTTTGGCCGGGCGGCGCAGCCCCACGGCGGGCAGCAGCACGGGAAAGACGCCAAATGCCAGCACGGTAAACAGCACATCGCAAACGATGGCAAAGGGCAGAAAACCCCACTGCTCAGCCGACAGCCAGCCGGTCTGGTTGTAAGAGTTGCCCAGCCCCCGGAACAGCGTGAGCTTGGCCAGCACAAAGCAGGCAGCAAAGCTGCCGAACAGCGCCGCGTTGCAGGCAAGCTCGGCACGCCAGCTGCTGCGGTCCTGCCAGAGTACCCACGCCCGCACCAGCACCCAGGCGATGAGATAGTAGAGCGCAACCTCCTTATTTAAGTAAAGCAGGTAGCACCACACACCGGCCACCGCGCACCAGCCCACACGGGCCTTGGGCGCGGCTTGCATGGCGCGCAGCAGAAAGTAGATCTGCCACAGCGAGAGCGGCAGAAAGACCGTCTCGCTCATGAAGGTCGACGCGGCGGACATCGTGGGCAGCAGCGCGACCGCCCCGACGAGGAACACCGTACGGCGGCGGTTCTGCCCCGTGGCACGGCACAGCGCATACGCCGGAAATACCGCACTGGACGCATAAAGGGCGTTCAGCCAGCCAATCGCCGTGATCTGCGCGGCAGTGGTTTTGAGCGCCAGCGCAGGCAGGATAAAGAGCGGATACAGGATCTTCTGGTAGTCGCTGGGCATGTTGCGCACCCGCAGGCCGCGCCCCTGCCACAAGCTGCGGGCGACATCGAGGTAACGCAGTTCATCGCTGTAGACGGCCAGCTCGCGCGGGTAACTGCTGAGCACGCCGTACACCACCGCGCACACCGCAAACACCACCGCGACCCAGACCCAGGGATTGATTTTTTTATGGGCAGACACCATGGAGGGACCTCCGAAGAATTTTATAATATATGCCGCAGCATTTTGCGGGACCGCTATTATCCCATTGATTTGTAGGGGCGGATTCTATATCCGCCCGTTTGACCTTATCCCAATTATACGGCATCCGCCCCTTTCTGTAAATAAAAACCGGGCACAGCCACGCGGCCATGCCCGGTTTTACGCTTTATTCCTTATCTTTTAACTCACCCCGGCAGCGGTACAATGCGCCGAGAATGAAGAAGAAGCAAATTACCCAGGTGACGGGCTCGCAGAAGCAGACTGCCGTGTAGCCGACCACCGGCACGATCCAGACACCGAAGATCACCTTGCCGATGAGCTCCAATCCGCTGGCCAGCAGCGGTTCGATCGTGTGCCGGATGCCTTGCAGCATATTGCGCACGATGACCAGCACGGCCATCGGCGGGATAACAGGGGCGCTGATCTTCAAATACAGCACCGCGTTGGAGATGATCTCCTCGTCGTCGGTGCCGGTGATGGCCCGCACCGCCGGGTCGCTGAAGCAGAACACGAAGAGCATCACAAAGACCCACCAGACAAAATAGATGCCCAGCGCCGTGACCACGCCTTTCATGATGCGGCTGCGGCGGCCTGCGCCCAGGTTCTGGCTGCTGTAGGTCGCCACGGCAATGCCCAGTGCACCGCCGGGGATAAAGAACAGCTCGGCAAAGCGGCGGGCGGCGACCTGCGCGGCAATGTAGGTGCTGCCCAGCGCATTGATGCTGCTTTGCAGCACCACACTGCCGATGTTGTAGATGGCGCTCATCAGCCCCATGCTGAGCCCGGCCCAGAACATGTTGCAAGCAAAATTTTTGCCGTTGGCAAAGGCGGTGCGGTCAAAATGCAGGCCGGGATAACTGCGGATGATGTACCACCCGCCCAGCACCGCACTGATGCCCTGTGCCGCCACGGTGGCAGCCGCCGCACCGCCGACGCCAAGGTGCAGCGGGCCCATAAAGGCGATATCCAGCCCGATGTTGAGCGCCGTGCTGCACAGCAAAAAGTACAGCGGCGTCAGGCTGTTGCCAATGGCCCGCAGCAGGGCAGCCTCCATATTATAGGCCATCGTCAGCGGAATGCCGAGTAAAATCAGCGTCAGGTAGGCCAGCGCGCCGTCCATGGAAGCCTGCGGCACTTGCAGCAGCACCAGCAGCGGGCGGCGCACCCCGACGAACACGACCGTCAGCACCAGCGCGGTAGCCCCGGCCAGTGTCAGCATCCAGGCGGTGGCGCGGCGCACACCTTTTTCGTCCCCGGCACCAAACGCGCGGCTGACCGTCAGGGCCAGGCCGTTGTTCATGCCAAAGGCGAAGTTCATGATCAGGCCATACAGCGCGGCGGTCGCGCCGATCTCGGCCAGGGCGGCGTCGCCCAGGATATGCCCGGCCAGGGCGGTATCGGCCAGGTTATAAAACTGCTGTAACAGGTTGCTTAAAAACAGCGGTGCCGAAAACTTGAGCAAAAGCCGAACCGGGTCGCCCCGGGTCATATCGGTCACGCGGCTTTGCGCTGCTGCCATAGTGGGTACATCTCCTTATTTATATAGAAAGGGGTATTTGCAAAGACCAGCTTATTGTAGCACGGGAATGGTGGGTATACAAGGGAAAAATCCTGCGGATTCGGGGGATTTTTCAGCCAAATTTTCCTTTTCGCGTACAAAATTTCACCAATTAAAAGAAAATATAACCGCTTACGGAATTGTGCAGAAAAGCCAAAAAGCAGGCTAAAAGTTTGTGCACAAAAAAACGGGCGCCGTAAAAATTCGTTATTTTGCCAAAAAGCCCTGTTAACTTCTTGTCAAATCCGAGCATTGCATCGAAACTTGCCGTGTGCTATCATAGCAGTATTGAAAGCGCTTACAGTTCGCCGCACCGTACAGGAGGTTCTACTTGACCATTTACGATATAGCCCGGGAGGCCGGTGTTTCCATTGCCACTGTCTCCCGTGTGCTGAACGGCGGCAAGGTTGGCGAAGCCACCCGCGCCAAAGTCCAGGACGTGCTGGACCGCAGTGATTATCAGCCCAGCCGGGTAGCGCAGGGGCTGGCTACCCGCCAAAGCAAATGCGTTGCCGTTATGACGGTGGATATCCGCGATGTTCACCACGCGGCCATCGCCTACGAGATTGAGCGCACGATGGCCGCCGCCGGGTACAGCACCATTCTGTGCAACCTGGGCGGCGCCCCCTCCCGCGCGGGCGATTACCTGCGCACGCTGAACGCCCAGCAGATCATCGGTGTATTTTTCGTTGGTTCGGTATTCGTGACGCCGCAATGCCGCGAGTACATTGCCAAATATGTCCCCGACATCCCGATTTTGTTCGCTAACGCGGTTTTGCCGCTGCCCAATGCCTACGGTGTCCTTTCCGATGAGGAGGGCGGCACCTACCACGCCGTAAAGCGGCTGGCCCAGGCCGGGCGGCGCAGCATTGCCTTTGTAAACGACGACGAGACCGAGAGTGAGCAGCACAAGCTGAACGGCTATCGCCGCGCCATCCAGGAATGCGGCCTGCCGGAGCGCTGCTACCGGGCCGAGCGTTCGATCGAGGGCGGCCAGTTTGCCACCACCCGCATTCTGCGCCAGGACCCACGCACCGATGCCATCGTGTTTACCGAGGACACCACCGCTGTAGGCGGGCTGCACACCTTGCTGATCACCGGCAAGCGCATTCCGGAGGATGTAGCTGTGATCGGCTGCAACAACAGTGTGTACTGCACCATCTGCTACCCGCAGCTGTCGTCCATCGACAACAGCCTGCACGAGACCGGCCGCACGGCCGCACAGCAGATGATCCGCCTGCTGAACCACGAACCCGATGTGGAAAAGACCGTGTGCCTTCCCTGCCGGCTTGTCTTGCGGGACACCACCCCACCGATGATGTAAGCGTTGTATGCCCCTTTTCTGTAGGGGCGGATGCTTGCATCCGCCCGCGGGACCGCTTGACGGGCAAAATGATGCCCGTCAGCCAGCAAAGCTGGCCCGTTCGCGCGGTTCAATGCCCCACTGGGGCATTGATCGCTACGCGACCCCGCGATGCAAGCATCGACCCCTACAAGCAGGGCGCAGAACATCTTATGTATTTTATACCGTCGCGTAACAGGAGCTGCGCGAAGCACTGGAAGCAGAGGACACCTGACCCTTTTTACCGACATTCACAGCCTTCATCATAACTGCAAACTACACGGCAGCACCTGATCTCCCGGGTGCTGCCGTGTGGTTCATACACGATTTGCCGTTTGTACAAATGCAACAAAAAACCAGCTATTGACGGCAAAACTTCTGCACGCTATACTGGTATTATACGTGTTTTCACCAGAAGGAGAGAAATAAGTATGTTGGACGTTCTGATCATCGGTGCAGGCGTTTCCGGCTGCGCCGCGGCGCGTGAATTATCGCGCTGTAAAGCGGATATTCTGGTGCTGGATAAGGAGGAGGATGTCTGCTGCGGCACCTCCAAGGCAAACAGCGCCATTGTACATGCGGGCTACGATGCCGTCCACGGCAGCTTGATGGCTAAGCTGAATGTGGAGGGCAGCCGCCGCATGCCCGCCCTTGCCAAAGAGTTGGACTTTGCCTACGCCCAGTGCGGCAGCCTGGTGGTCTGCCTGAGCGAGCAGGACCGCCCGGGCCTTGAAAAGCTGTACGAAAACGGCGTAGCCAACGGCGTAGAGGGTCTGCGCATTATCGAACGTGACGAGCTGGCCAAGATGGAGCCGAACATTTCTGACGACGCGGTCGCCGCCCTGTGGGCCCCGACCGGCGGCATCGTCTGCCCCTTTGGCCTGACCTATGCTTTTGCTGAGAACGCCGCAAAAAATGGCGTAAAGTTCCAGTTTGATACGACCGTGACCGGCGTGGCCCCCATCGAGGGCGGCTGGCGCGTTGAGACGAACAAGGGCAGCATCGAAACGCGGCTGGTCGTCAACGCCGCCGGTGTACACGCCGACGAGCTGCACAACGCCGTGGACGCCGCCCACCCGATGCAGATCATTGCCCGCCGGGGCGATTACTTCCTGCTGGACCACGCGGCAGCCGGGCATGTACACCACACGATCTTCCAGCTGCCGGGCAAGTACGGCAAGGGCGTGCTGGTAACGCCCACCGTACACGGCAACCTGCTGGTCGGTCCCACGGCCATTGATGTGGACGACAAGGAAGCCACCGCCACCACCGCGGCGGGCCTGGCCGAAGTGCGCGAAAAGTCCGGCCTGGCGGTGAAAGACCTGCCGATGCGCCAGACCATCACGAGCTTTGCGGGCCTGCGCGCCCACGAGCCGCGGCACGACTTCTTTATTGGCGAGATCGCACCCGGTTTTGTCGACTGCGCCGCCATTGAGTCCCCCGGCCTGTCCAGCGCCCCCGCTGTGGGCGCCATGGTGGCCGACATCGTGAAAAACAGCCTGCATCTGGAGGCTGATCCCGCGTTTGACCCGACCCGCAAGGGCATCCTGGACCCCAAGGCGCTGAGCTTTGAGGAACGCGCCGCTTTGATCAAGGAAAAGCCCGCCTACGGCCAGATCATCTGCCGCTGCGAAAGCGTGACCGAGGGCGAGATCATCGATGCCATCCACCGTGTGCCCGGTGCCCGCAGCCTGGACGGCGTAAAGCGCCGCACCCGTGCCGGGATGGGCCGCTGCCAGGCTGGTTTTTGCAGCCCCCGCGTGATGGAGATCCTCGCGCGCGAACTGGGTGTGGACCAGAGCGAGATCACCAAATCCGGCGGCAAGTCCAAGATCATCGTCGGTACCAACAAGGATGCTTTTTAAGGGGGCTGGATATGAATAACGTAGATCTCGTCATCATCGGCGGCGGCCCCGCGGGGCTGGCGGCAGCAGTCGCTGCCCGCAAAGCCGGTGTGGAAAACCTGCTGATCTTAGAGCGCGACAGCGAACTGGGCGGCATTTTGAACCAGTGCATCCACAACGGCTTTGGCCTGCATACTTTTAAAGAAGAACTGACCGGCCCCGAGTACGCGGCCCGGTTCATCGCCCAAGCGCAGGAGCTGCACATCCCCTACAAGCTCAACACCATGGTGCTGGATCTGGCAGCGGACAAGACCGTGACCGCTATGAACAAGGAGGACGGCCTGTTCCAGCTGCACCCCAAAGCCGTGATCCTGGCAATGGGCTGCCGGGAGCGCCCGCGCGGTGCGCTGAACATCCCCGGCTACCGCCCCGCCGGCATCTACACGGCCGGTACGGCCCAGCGCCTTGTGAACATGGAGGGCTACCTGCCCGGCCGCAAGGTGGTCATTTTGGGCTCCGGCGACATCGGCCTCATCATGGCGCGCCGCATGACGCTGGAAGGCGCGCAGGTGCAGGTCGTGGCCGAATTGATGCCTTATTCCGGCGGCTTGAAGCGCAATATTGTACAATGTCTCGATGACTTCGGCATTCCGCTGAAGCTGAGCCACACGGTCGTGGACATTCAGGGCAAGGAGCGCGTTGAGGGCATTACGCTGGCCCGCGTTGAGAACGGCAAGCCCGTACCCGGCACCGAGGAGCACTACGACTGCGACACGCTGCTGCTCTCCTGCGGGCTTCTGCCCGAAAACGAGCTGAGCCGCGCTGCCGGTGTGGCGCTCAGCCCCATCACGAGCGGGCCGCTGGTCAACGAGAGTCTGGAGACCAGCATCCCCGGCGTGTTTGCCGCGGGCAATGTGCTGCACGTGCATGACCTGGTCGACTATGTATCTGAGGAAGCGGGCGCTGCCGGTGCGCAGGCCGCCGCCTATTTGCAGAATGGCGAGCAGGACGCCCCGGCCATCCCGGTCAAATGCGAAAACGGCGTGCGCTACACGGTGCCCGCCACGGTGCGCCCGGCCTGTGCGGGCGATACTGTAACGGTGCGTTTCCGCGTGGGCGGCGTGTTCAAGAACAAGAAGATCGCCGTCTATCTGGGCGATACCTGCATTTTCAGCCGCAAGCGGCCCGTGCTGGCCCCGGGCGAGATGGAGACCGTCCGCCTGAAAGGGGCAGACCTGCGCGCCCATCCTGACGCCTCGTGCCTGACTGTTACGCTGGAGGAGGCCTGATTATGGAAACGAAAAAGATCGAACTGACCTGCATCGGCTGCCCGATGGGCTGCCCGCTGACCGTTACGATGGAAAACGGCGCGGTCGCATCCGTGACCGGCAACACCTGCCCGCGCGGCGACGCCTACGCCCGCAAGGAAGTGACCGCCCCGACCCGCATTGTGACAAGCACCGTGCGCGTAAGCGGCGGCACGCTGGCGATGGTCAGCTGCAAGACCCGCAGCGATATCCCCAAGGGCAAAATTTTTGATGTGGTCCGCGCGCTGAAAGACGTGGAAGTCCCCGCGCCCGTTGCCATCGGCCAGGTGCTGGCCGAAAATGCAGCGGGCACCGGTGTAGATATCATTGCCACCAAAAACGTGCCTGTGCACGCATAAATTTGTTGTTTATCGGGAAAATAACTGAGAATAACGTATAGAGGGAAACAGCATGAACGAAACCACACGCGCCGATATTGCCATTATCGGCACCGGGCCTGCCGGTGTATCGGCGGCCATCACCGCCCGCGTACGCGGCAAACAGGTGCTGCTGTTCGGCAGCAAAGAGCTGACGAGCAAGATGACCAAGGCCCACACCATCCGCAACTATCCCGGCCTGCCGGACATTACCGGGGCCGACCTGGCCGCCAGACTCAAGCACCACCTGGATGTGATGGGCGTGGAGATCACCGAGAAGCAGGTCACGGCGGTGTACGCCATGGGCAGCTATTTCGGCATCCAGACGCCGGACGTGATGTACGAAGCATCGTCGGTTATTCTGGCAGGCGGTGTCGTGATGGGCAAGCCGTTCCCCGGCGAGGATGAATTGCTTGGCCGCGGTGTAAGCTACTGCGCCACCTGCGACGCCCACTTTTACGTGGGCAAAACCGTGGCCGTGCTGGGCTACAACGCCGAAAGCTGCCGCGAAGCCGACTTTTTGGCCGAGGGCTGCGCCAGGGTGCTGTATTTCCCGGTCGTGCCGCATGAGGTCACAGTCGGCCCCGGCGTGACCGTGGTGCGCGAGAAGGTGCAGGCCATCCCCGGCACGATGAAGGCCGAGGGTGTGCAGACGGATAAGGCATTGCACCCCGTGGACGGCGTGTTTGTGCTGCGCGATGCCGTTGCACCGGACAAGCTGGTGCCCGGCCTTGCGACCGACGGCCCCCATGTGGCCGTAGACGCCCAGATGCGCACCAACCTGCCGGGCTGCTTCGCCTGCGGCGATCTGGCCGGTAAGCCGTACCAGTACATCAAAGCCGCCGGGCAGGGCAACATCGCCGCCCTGTCGGCTGTAGAATGGCTGGCCGAGCAAAAGTACCCCCCTAACAACAAGCGCCCCCGGCGGTTCGCAATCGGACCGCCGGGGGCGCTTTGTATAAGGCTCATCCCTCTATCAGCACTACACTTACATCGTTCACGTTGGTGCCCGTAGGGCCGGTGACGAGCAGCCCGTCCACCGCCTGCAAGGCGTGGTAGGCATCGTTATCGGCCAGCACAACGGGCACAGTCAGGCCACGGGCCGCAAGGGCGGCGTCCGTATCGCCGTCCGTGTAGCCGCCCGCCGCATCGGTGGGTCCGTCGGTGCCGTCGCTGCCTACCGAGAATACGCAGGCATCCAGCCCGGCCAGTGCCGGGGCGGCGGCCAGTGCCAGTTCTTGGTTGCGCCCGCCCAGGCCATGGCCTGTCAGGTGCACGACCGTTTCTCCGCCCGCCAGAAAGGCCAGCTTTTGCCCCTGCCCTGCATGGGTCTGGGCGATGCTGCCCAAAAAGCGCCCGGCCTCGCGGGCTTCACAGTTCAGGCGGTCGGTCAGCAGCACGGGGGTGTAGCCCGCCCGGCGGCAGGCTTCGGCAGCGGCGGCACACAGTTCCCGCACACTGCCGGTGATTTTTGTTGTAACATTGTCCAGTTCTTTCGGTGTTTCCTGCCCGAGAAGCACCGCAGCCACCGGGGAAAGTTTCAGCGCATACCGCGCGGCGATGGCTTTTGCTTCGGCGCAGGTCGAGCTGTCCGGGCAGGCGGGGCCGCTGGCGATCATATCCAGCGGGTCGCCCAAAATATCGCTGAGCACGATGCTGTACACTTTTGCCGGGGCGCAGGCCTGGGCAAACCGCCCGCCTTTGACGCCCGAAAGCCGCTTGCGGATCGTGTTCATCTCAACGATATCCGCGCCGCTGGCCAGCAGTTGGGACGTGATATCCTGCAACTCTTCACCGGGGATCAGCGGTTTTTCAAGCAAGGCGCTGCCGCCGCCAGAGAGCAGAAACAGCACGGTATCCTGCGCGGTCAGCCCGCGCACCAGCTCCAGCGCCTTTTCGGTGGCGGCAAAACCCGCTTCGTCAGGCACCGGATGGGCGGCTTCATAGCAGGCCACACCGGGGATCTCGCCCTTTACGTGGCCGTATTTGGTGATGAGAACACCGCCGTCCGGCTGGCCCAGCACCTGCACGGCGGCATGGGCCATCTGCCAGGCGGCTTTGCCAGCCGCAACCAGGAACACCCGCCCCGCCGGGGCAAAGCCCTGCAACGCACGGCGCACGGCTTCATCCGGCAATACGGCGCGGATGCTTGCTGTTACGATGGTTTCGGCTTGGGCACGCAGGGTGGTGTTCATGGCAAAGACTCCTTTTTATAAAAGTCCGGCGGCGGTCATGGCGCGCTGGATCAGCGCCGCTTGCAGCCCGCGCGCCAGGATCAGCTCGCAGCCATCATTTTGTAACCTTATCGCGCGTTGACAAGCGGCATCGGTGTGGGTATACTCAATAATACATAAGGGTGATAGATTCGGATAGTGTGCGATCAGTTCTGCCGCCATTTGCTGCATTTCGCGGCGGGGCAGCAGTACCGCAGCCTTGGCCATATACGGCACCCCCTACCTGTTTCGTTACCAAAACTATAGCACAGCCCGCGCTGGAATGTCAATTTTTAGTACGAGGAAAAGAAAAGGAGTTTGAAGAAATGGCGATCCATGTTGTAAACGAAGCCCGCCGCTGCCTGCACTGCAAAAAGCCGATGTGCCGCGAAGGCTGCCCCATCAGCACCAATATCCCGGAAGCAATCGAGCTGTTCCGCACCGGCCACAAGGAAGAAGCCGGCGAAATGCTGTACGAGAACAACCCGCTGAGCGTCATCTGCTCGCTGGTGTGCGACCACGAGAAGCAGTGTGAAGGGCACTGCGTGCTGGGCCGCAAAGGCGCGCCGGTGCATTTTTCCAGCATCGAAAACTATATCTCGGACGCCTATCTGGACCATCTGGAGCCGGAGATGGAGCCGAAAAAGGGCCAGCGTGTGGCCATCATCGGCAGCGGCCCCGCAGGCATCACCATCAGCGTACTGCTGGCCCGCCGCGGTTACGACGTGACTATTTTTGAAAGCCGCGAGAAGATCGGCGGGGTGCTGCGCTACGGCATCCCGGAGTTCCGCCTGCCCAAGAGCATTTTGGACCGCTACCAGAAACAGCTGCTCAAGCTGGGCATTAAAATCCGCCCCAACACGGCCATTGGCCGCACCCTGACGGTGGACGATTTGCAGCGCGACGGCTACGAGGCGATCTTCATCGGCACCGGCGTATGGAAACCCAAGGCCATGGGCATCCCCGGTGAAAGCCTGGGCCATGTCAACTATGCCATCGACTACCTTGTCGACCCCGATGTGTATGACCTGGGCGACAACCTCGTCGTCATCGGCGCGGGCAACTCGGCCATGGACGTGGCCCGCACCGCCTTGCGCAAGGGCGTGCGCCATGTCAGCGTGTTCTGCCGCCGTTACCAGACGGCCGCCAGCGTGCGCGAGGTGGACTACGCCAAGGCCGACGGCGTTGAGTTTTACTACGGCATGCGCCCGACCCGCATTACCGACGACGGCGTCTATTACAAAAAAGTGGAGATGGACGAGGACGGCAACATTACCTCGACCAGTGAGGAGCAGTTTTTCCCCTGCACGAGCGTGATCATCGCCATCAGCCAGGGCGCGCAGAACCGCATCGTCAGCACCACGACCGGCCTGGAAATGAGCAGCCACGGCCTGCTTGCCACCGACGAGCACGGCCATACCACCCGCGATGGCATTTTTGCCAGCGGCGACGTGGTTTTGGGTGCCCGCACCGTTGTGGAGGCGGTGAAGTACTCCAAGCAGGTTGCGGAAGAGATGGATGAGTATTTGACCAAGCGCCGCGAAGAACACAAAGGCACCGTCGAAACCAACGAGAATCCGTAATTTATAGGCTATGATAACAGGGCGCTGCCATCTGCCAGCAGCGCCCTGTTTTTGGGTAAATAATTAAAGTTTCTTTGCCTACTTTCTTTTCAAAGAAAGTAGGTCAAAGAAAGTAAGTCAGAACAATACCACCGGGCCCGCCAGATTTTGCAGGAGAGAGACAATGCTCCAGCCAGCGATCTCGGCGGTGCGGCTGTAGACGTCGGATGTCACCTTCAAGCCGTCGGTCTCCATCGTGATGCAGTGGTCATCCCCGGCAAAGCCCTCAACGCTCGTGATTTTCGCACCCATTGCATCGGGGCCGATGCTTGCCAGCGCGGCGGCGACGGCGACATTGACCTTGGTGGGCAGTACCTGAATCGCTTCGGCGGCGGTGCCTGCCAGCACAGTCTTTTCGGGCGTGGTCATCAGCTCGTCAGTAAACAACGGCGTGTTTTTCAGCGACGCCGGGCCTTTGTGGGTGTGGATCTCGGCCGTGATGGGCTGGCCCTTGGCCTCGGCCATCAACGCGACCGTATGCAGCACGTCAAAACCGCCCACCGCGCCGTGGGGCAGGTAGATGCGCCCGCCGTGGGCCTTGGCCGCAGCGCAGGCTTTTGCGTAAAAATCGGCATCCGCAAACGCGCCGATGCTGATGGGGATAAAGCCGAGCCCCGCTTCCAGCACGGGCAGGCAGCTTTCCTTGGCAACCTGCACCGCTGCCGTTTCAATGACGTAATCCGGCTTCTGGGCCAACACTTCTTCCAGCGTTGCACAGGCCACACCGCCCGCTTTGGCGCACAAGGCTTCGGCGTCCGGCAGCTTGCGGCTCATCGCCGCGCAGAGGGCATAGTCCGGCAGCAGACCGCTGGCAACCGCATCGGCCACAATGCTGCCGAGCTGGCCGCAGCCCAAAATTGCAATCTTTTTCATGGGGTACACTCCTTCTCACTTGCTGCCCTCATTGTACCACACGGCGCACAAAAAGAAAACCGGGACGCGGCAAAACGTCCCGGTTTGTTTGCTTTTACAGCACTTCGCCGTGGCGCACCACGGTCTGGATGTTGAGCTGGTCGTCCACCAGCACCACATTGCCCCAGCGGCCTGCTTCCAGGCTGCCGTAATCAGCATCGACGCCGATGCTGCGGGCGGGGTTGAGGGTGGCGGCGCGGACGGCGCTTTCCAGCGGCACGCCCATCTCCTGCACCGCACGCTTCATGCAGTCGAACAGGCAGGTCGCGCTGCCCGCGATGGTGCCCTCCTGCTCGGTCAGGGTGGCGCGGCGGCCGCGCACTGTGACAGCCTGGCCGCCCAGGCTGTACTGGCCATCGGGCAGACCGCAGGCCATCATGCTGTCGGCAATCAGGATGACATGGTCATCGCCAAACGTGTTAAAGGTAAAGCGTACCATGGCCGGGTGGATGTGCACGTTGTCGGTGATGAGTTCGACCTCGGCGCCCTCCTCCAGCGCGGCGATGATGGGGCCGGGCGCGCGGTGGGTGATGCCCGGCATGGCGTTGTACAGGTGGGTCATGTGAGTGGCACCGGCGGCAAACGCCTCTTTGGCGGTGTCGTAGTCGGTGCAGGTGTGGGCAATGGAGATGCGCACCTCATCGTGGCATTCCTTGATGAAGTCCATATTGCCCGGCTCCTCGGGCGCAACGTCCACCAGCTTGATCAGCCCGCCGCTGCGCGCCTGCAAACGGCGGAACATCTCGGCGTTGGCGGCCATCACGTATTTGGGGTTCTGCGCGCCTACCTTTTTGGGGCTGATGTAGGGGCCTTCCATGTTGATGCCGACAAGATCCGCGCCGTGCTCGTTCTTGTGGGCTGCGGCCACGTCCATGATGCCGTTCAGGATCTCTTCGCTGAAGGTCATCGTGGCGGGGCAGATGGCCAGCACGCCTTTGCTGGCCTCGAAATCGGCAATGGCCTGCAAACCGGCTTCATCGGCATCGCAGAAGTCATGCCCGACCGCACCGTGGAAGTGGATATCGACCAGACCCGGCAGGGCGTAATTGCCTTTGGCGTCCAGCACTTCCTCGTTTTCCTGCGGGGCCGCGCCAAACACGATGCGCCCGTCACGGATCACAAGGTCTTTTTCCACAAAACGGCAGCCGTCTGTAAAAACTTTGGCATTTTTGATAATCATAGCGGAAAACCTCCTGCCATCAGATCAGGCTGAATGCTTCCTCATCGCCGACCAGGATAAAGTCGGGGTGCATTTGCAGGATGCTGGCGGGTACCTCGGGGGTGACAGGGCCGAAGAAGGCTTTCTTGACGATCTCAGCCTTGCCCGCGCCGTTGACGACCATCAGCACCTTGCGGGCCTGCATGATGGTCTTGATGCCCATGGTGTAGGCCTGCTTGGGGACCAGGTCAACGTTGCCGTCGAAGAAGCGCTTGTTAGCCTCGATGGTCTCGGGCTTCAGTTCAACGCAGTGGGTGCCCAGTTCGAAAGCCTCGCCCGGCTCGTTGAATCCGATGTGGCCGTCGTGGCCGATGCCCAGTAGCTGCAAATCCACGCCGCCAACGCTCTTGATGACGTTGTCATAGCGGGCGCACTCACCCTCGGCATCCATGTTGGTGCCGTCGGGCAGGTTGATGGCCTCGGGGCGGATGTTGACGAGGTCGAACAGGTTGCGGTGCATAAAGCTCCAGTAGCTTTCGGGGTGCTCCTTGGGCAGGCCGCGATACTCGTCCAGGTTGACGCTGGTCACTTCAGAGAAGTCCAGGTCACCCTTATTGTACCACTCGACCAGCTGCTTGTAGGTGCCCACGGGGGTGCCGCCGGTAGCCAGGCCCAGCACGCAGTTGGGTTTCATGATGACCTGGGCAGAGATGATGTTGGCTGCCTTGCGGGACATGTCATAGTAGTCTTTCGCGCGGATGATTTTCATAGAGATTTCCTCCTGTCAATTCGGGCGGGCAGTGGGTGCCGCCGTTCGTCCTTACTTTCTATTATACCACATTACGGTTTTAGAAAAAGCAGACAAATGTGAATTTTGTACCAAAGTTTGAGCAAGTTTGCGCAATTACTCACAAAAAGCGCCGGAGGCAGGCGCGTGGCCCGCCCCCGGCGGAAGTTTTTCAGATAAAGGGAACCAGAACCTTTACCAAAGGGCGCTGCAAGCGATAACGCAAGGCTTACAGCATTTTCTTCAGCTCGTCATACACAAACTGGACCTTGGGGCCGATAACGACCTGGCAGGCAGTCTTGCTGGGACGGATGACACCGGCGGCGCCAGCCTTCTTAACAGCCTTCTCATCAACGGCGGTGTGGTCCTTGATCTCGAAGCGCAGACGGGTAGCGCAGTAGTCAACGTTGGCAACGTTGCCCTTGCCGCCGACAGCAGCCAGAACGCCCTTGGCGATGGCAGTGTAGTCGTTGTTGGCCAGGGTGATGTTGGCCTCGGCGGCCTCCTCATCCTCGTCCTCACGGCCGGGGGTCTTCAGGTCGAACTTGGTGATGGCGAAACGGAACACCAGGTAGAACACGACGAAGGCAGCAATGCCCAGAGGAATGATCATCCAAGTCTTGGCGGCAGCGGGCAGGCTGGCGGAGAAGACCAGGTCAGTAGCACCGGCGGAGAAGCAGAAGCCTGCGCGGAAGCCGGAGTAGTAGGTGATGATGGTGAAGATGCCGTACAGAGCGGCGTAGACGATGTACAGGGGGAAGCAGAGGAACATGAAGCCGAACTCGAACGGCTCGGTAACGCCGCAGACGAAAGCGCAGATAGCAGCGGAAACGACCAGGCCGATAGCAGCCTTCTTGTTCTTAGCAGTCTGGACCATGGCCAGAGCAGCACCGGCGATACCGAACATCATGCAGGGGAAGAAGCCGGACATGTACATGCCGAGGTCCCAGCCCACATCAGCGGAGGTGTCGCCAGCCCAGTAGTGGCTCAGGTCGCCCAGGCCGATGGTATCAAACCAGAACACGTTGTTCAGGGCGTGATGCAGGCCGGTGGGGATCAGCAGACGGTTCAGGAACGCGTAGATGCCGGCGCCGACGCCGCCCATCTTGGCAATGCCGTTGCCCAGGGCAACCAGAACGCCGAAGATGATAGGCCAGACGAACAGCAGAACGACAGAAACGACGATGGAAACAACGGCAGTCACGATAGCAACGCTGCGCTTGCCGCTGAAGAACGCCAGCCAGTCAGGCAGCTGGGTGTTCTTGAACTTGTTGTAGCAGGCAGCACCGATGATGGCGGCCAGGATACCGATGAAGGAGTTGCCAGCGATCTTGCTGAAAGCAATGTAATCGACAGAGCCTTCTTCCAGGGTACGGACAGCGCCGACAACGCCGGGGCTGAGCAGCTGCTGCATCATCAGGAAGCTGACCAGGCCAGCCAGACCGGCCGTGCCGTCGTGGTCATCAGACAGACCCACAGCAGCGCCGATGGCGAACAGCCAAGCCATGTTGTCGATCAAAGCGCCACCGGCCTTGATCAGCAGGAAACCAACGGTGTACGCAGCACCGGAGGTAGCACCCTCAGCGCCCATAACGGCGGGAGCGAGCGCATAACCAATGCCCATCAGGATACCACAGACGGGCAGCGCAGCTACGGGAAGCATTAACGCTTTGCCGAGCTTTTGCAGATACTTCATCATAAAAGCATTCCTCCAAATATTCCAAGTGGGGCTGATCTGGTTCCGCCAGCGTGCCACTTTGTTAAATATATGTTAACACACTTTCACGAAAAAGAAAAGCCTTTTTGTTAAAATTGCCGAAAAGACGAAAACCTCGCAGGTTATTTAGACAATTTGTTAACAAGCAGAGGAATATCGTACTAAAATCGTAAGATTTTTAACTTTTTATGCCGTTTTTTCGGAGATTGCGCGAAAAAATCTTTCGGGTCGCCGCCCCAAGGAGGAAAATTCTTTAAAAATTTTTGGGGTACTCGAGTGGGTTGCAATCCAGGGATGTACCTACTATAATAATAGGTATATGTTTTTACAAAGGGCAGGGCCGCACGGGCGGGTCCGATGGCAGCCCATCAGGTGCGCAGGTACCATACGATTCCACGGGGCGTCGGGGACGCCGCCCCCTACAAGCCCCGGGAAAGGCTCCCCTTGAGGGGAGCTGGCGGCACAGCCGACTGAGGGGTGGCTGGATGCTGAATATTCTGCCTTGGGGCCCCCTCAAAGGGAAGCCTTTACGCATTATAAGAGAGGAGTCACTTATGCAACCACTATCCAACCGCACCGCGCATTTTACGGATTCGGTCATCCGGCGGATGACGCGCATCTCCAATCAATACGGCGCTGTCAATCTTTCCCAGGGATTCCCGGATTTTGACCCGCCGCAGGCCATTCTGGACCGTTTGGCCGAAGTCTCGCACGAGGATTTTCACCAGTATTCCATCACCTGGGGCGCGCAGAATTTCCGTGAAGCACTGGCCGAAAAGCAAAGCCGCCTGATGGGCCGCCAGATCGACCCCAACAGCGAGATCGTGACCACCTGCGGCAGCACCGAGGCCATGATGGCCGCGATGATGACGGTCGCCAACCCGGGGGACAAGGTCATTGTGTTCTCGCCGTTTTACGAGAATTACGGCGCTGATACGATCCTTTCCGGAGCCGAGCCGATCTATGTGCCGCTGCATCCGCCGACGTTTGATTTCCACGTGGACGAACTGGAAGCCGCCTTCAAGCAGCACCCCAAGGCGCTGATCCTGTGCAACCCGTCCAACCCCTGCGGCAAGGTGTTTACCCGTGCCGAGCTGGAGCTCATCGCCGACCTGGCAAAAAAGTACGACGCTTATGTCATCACCGACGAAGTGTATGAGCATATCGTCTACGCGCCCTACATCCACACCTACTTTGCCAGCCTGCCCGGCATGTGGGAGCGCACGATCTCCTGCTCGTCGCTGTCCAAGACCTATTCGATCACCGGCTGGCGGCTGGGCTACACCATCGCCCCGGCCGAGATCACCGACCGCATTAAAAAGGTACACGACTTTTTGACCGTGGGTGCCGCCGCGCCCTTGCAGGAAGCCGTCATCCCCGGCCTGCGCTTCGGGCAGGACTACTACGACGGCCTGCTGCAAACCTACACCCACAAGCGTGACCTGTTTGTGCAGGGACTGGATGCCATCGGACTGGAACACACCACGCCCCAGGGCGCCTACTATGTGCTGATGGATATTTCCCGTTACGGCTACGAGAGCGACTTGGAATTTTGCGAAATGCTGGCCCGCGATGTCGGTGTAGGGGCCGTGCCGGGCTCGAGCTTCTTCCGCGAGGATGTGAACCATCTGATTCGTTTCCACTTTGCCAAGAAAGACGAAACGCTGCATGAGGCACTGAATCGGTTGGAGAAATTGAAGAAACTGTAAGAGCAGGAACTTAAAGGCCCCCTTGTGTAAAGGGTGACTCCCCACAGTGTGGGGAGATGTCGCGCAGCGACAGAGGGGCCCGACGCGTAAGCGGGTGCCCCGCAGGGGCAGAGGGATCGTAGCCTTACGGGGGCAAGTTGATTTATCCATGAGGTCACAATCCCTCAGTCACGGCTGCGCCGTGCCAGCTCCCTTTACACAAGGGAGCCTTTACTCTACTACGCTGTTTGCACAGCCCATCGAACTATGCTACAATAAGTAAAATTTCTTGGTATAGGAAAGGTTTTTTCGTATGGGTATCGTAATCATCGGTGCGGTGTTTGTGGATATCAAGGGGTATCCGCTCTCCACCTACATTCCCGGCGGGCGCAACGCGGGCCGGGTCGAGCAGGTCCACGGCGGCGTGTGCCGCAACGTGGCAGAGGATATTGCCAATGTGGAGCTGCGGCCCACCTTTGTCAGCCTGGTGGACGACACAGGCTCCGGCCAGGACGTTATCGACAAGCTGGCTAAGCATAAGGTCAACACCAGATACATTGAAAAAGTACCTGACGGCATGGGTACCTGGCTGGCCGTGTTTGACAACGACGGCGATGTCTGCGCCGCCATCTCCAAGCGGCCGGACACCACCCCGCTGACCAAGCTGCTGGAAGAAAAGGGCGACGAGATCTTTGCCGACTGCGACGGCATCGCCTTTGAGCTGGATCTGGAAAAAGCGACCGTCAAGCAGATCTTGCGCTACGCCAAAAAGTACAACAAAAAGGTCTACGCCGCCATCTCGAACATGAGCATTGCGATGGAGCGCCGTGCCTTTTTGCAGGAGATCGACTGTTTTGTCTGCAACCAGCAGGAGGCCGGGCTGCTTTTCTCGGACGAGTACGACCACATGGCCCCCGAGGAAATGTGCCGTACGCTGGCCGCCAACGTCCACAGCGCCAACATCCCCTGCATGGTGGTAACGATGGGCGGCGAGGGTGCCGTGTATGCACGCTCCAACGGTGAAAGCGGCGTTGTACCGGCCAAAAAAGTCGATGTCATCGACACCACCGGCGCGGGGGACGCGTTCTTCGCCGGTACGGTCATCGGCCTGACCTATGGCAAGACACTGCCCGAGGCCTGCGAGATCGGCAGCCGGTTGGCCGCTTCGGTCATCTGCACGGCCGAGAACGTCTGCCCGCGGTTCCGCCCGCTGGAATTTGGGCTGAATATCCCCGTGGTGGACTGAGCCTTTATCAAAGTATAAGAAAAAACACCGCTGTACATGCCCGTAAAGGACGTACAGCAGTGCTTTTTATGCGGTTATGCGCAGCTTTTCAAAAGGTAGAACGCAGCGGCGATGAGCAGCAGCGGCAGCGCCAGCTTGATAATGCCCCCGATGAGCAGCCCCACTACCATCAGCGGCAGAGCCACCACGAACAGCACAGCAGCAACGGCCTTGGCCGCGCACCATGCCACCCGGAACGCCAGCCCCACACTTTTGAAGAAGAACCAGCCAAACACGAACAATGCCAAAATCGAAATCATATGTATTCACTCCTTTGTTGTGAATACGATTATACACGCATTTTTATTGCACAAACAGGAAAATTTCAGCAAAATAGCGGTGCTATTTTGCTGCCGGCAGTAAAAAGCAGGTGGGTTACGGCTCCTTGGATTCCTTTTTATAGGTGTCAGCGTCGATGCCGCCGTTCGCCAGCATCTTTTCTACCCAAAGCTGCAGCGTTTCCACCGTGATCGAGATGCGCTCCAACTCTTTCTGGATGCGCACAAAGTCGTCGATCTCGTCCTTCGTGATGGTCCCATCGGCGGTGATCTCGATGAGCCGCTCTTTTTTGCGGTCCATCGCGTTGAGGGCCGCCAGCATTTTTAGCACAATATCGGAAAGCTCGCCGTTGCGGATCTCGGGCACATATTGCTGGCCGATGGGGCACTGCCGCGCGCAGAAGTAGTTGCAAAGCGACGGTGTTTTGTATTTTTCGGCCATGATAAGCACTTCGTCGGGGCGGGGCAGGCTGCGCTCGCTCTCGATCTTTTCAATGCGCTCGGGCGCGATGGTCTCGAGCAGTTCGCTGGCCTTCTCGCGCGAGAGGCCCAGTTCTTCCCGGGCCAACTGGTAGCGGGTCTTGTTTTCCCGCGTGGATGAACGTCCCATTTTGTTTTACTCCTCTTTCCGGCTGGCGACGTACGCGTCAATGCCGATATCCGCCACGACCACTTCGCCGCAACGCCCGGCAGACTCCGGTGCAAAATGCAGCGGCTTGGCGCGGTGAAAGGTCACGGTCAGGTCGGCCTGCACGGCGCCCTCGGCCACTGCGCCGGTGTCGGCGTTGATGCCGCTGGGCAGGTCGACCGCCAATACAAACGCACCGTTTGCCCGCTGCTGGTTCATAAGCTCGCAGGCCGCGCGGCCCGCCGGGCGCAGCGCACCATGAAAGCCCGTGCCGTACAGCGCATCCACCACGGTATCTGCCTGCGCGGCGGCTGCGGCGTCTGGCAAAATTTCAACAGGCAGGTCATGCAGCAGGGCAAAATTGGTGATGGCATCGGGCGTTTTCGGCTCGCCCTCGGCCAAAAGCAACTGCACCGGCCAGCCCAGCTTGACGGCAATGCGGGCCATGACAAAACCATCCCCGCCGTTATTGCCCTTGCCAGCCACCACCAGCAGCCGCACAGGGCCGGGCAGGCGGCGGCGCAGCTGGGCAAAGGCAGCGCGACCTGCATTTTCCATCATCTGGATGTACAAAAGGCCGTTTTCGTTGGCGGTGTGTTCCAGCGCTTTCATCTCAGCAGCGGTTACCGTTTCGTGGTGCATGGCGCGTTCCTCCTGTTGGGTCATACCTGTATCATAGCATAGAAAGGGCGGTGTTTCAATGGATGTCGGGCGTAATTCGCGCTTTCCCGCATAGCGCGCCAGATAGGATAGAAGAAAAACGTAAGAGGGGGAATACACGATGAAACATTGGCTGGGCCGCGTGCCCCGCACCGTGGGGGACTGGCTGGGGCCGCGCTGATTTTTGGCGGCGTGGCGAAGCTGCCTGCGCTGGCCGCAGCGCTGGGGCAGCTGGGTGTGATGCTGCGGCCGTTTTTGTGGGGGCTGGTGCTGGCCTATGTGCTGGACATCCCCACCCGTTGGCTGGCGGCGAAGTGGTTCGGTGGGCGGCGCGGGGCCGGGGCCGCGGTAAGCTACGCACTGCTGTTTGGCGCGGCAGGGCTGCTGCTGTGGCTGATCTTGCCGCAGTTGACGCAGAGCGTGACCTCGCTGTTCGGCAAGCTGGCCGCATACGAGGAAACGCTGCGCCGCCTGCTGACCTGGGTACAGGCGACTTTTGGCGTGGATACCGCCACGATGGATGCCATCTTGCAGCAGCTTACGGCCCGCCTGCAAAGCGAGTTCGCCGCCTGGTCGGGCCGGGCGGCGCAGGCCGCAGCGAAGGCGGCTTCCAACACTGCCGGGGCCGCGGCCGATGCCGGCATTGCGCTGGCGGCAAGTGTTTACCTGCTGCTGGGCAAAGAAAAACTGCGCCGCAGTGCTACACTCTGCCTGCGGGCCGCGCTGCCGCCGCAGACGGTGGGGCAGCTGCTTTCGGTGCTGCGGCTGGCGGACCGCACGTTCAGCGGGTACATCGGCGGGCAGCTGGTCGACGCGCTGCTGGTGGGGGCTGAGACCTTTGCCCTAATGCTGCTTTTGCGGCTGGACTACGCACCGCTGATTGCCGTGATGGTGGGCATGACAAACATTGTGCCGGTGCTTGGGCCGTTTTTGGGCGCGGTGCCGGGTGCGCTGCTGCTGTTGCTGGAATCGCCGCTGCAGGCGGCGGAGTTCCTCATCGTTATTGTGGTTGTGCAGCAGATCGACGGCAATTTCATTGCGCCGCGCATTCTGGGCGGGGCCACGGGCCTGTCCGGGCTGGGGGTGCTGCTGGCCATTGTCGTAGGCGGCGAGCTGTTCGGCATCCCGGGCATGGTGGCCGGTGTACCTACGTTGGCCGTGCTGGCGGCGCTGGCGCGGCAGGCTGTCGGGGCCGGGCTGACCGCGCGCGGCCTGCCGGATGAAGTGCCGCCCGACGCGCAGGAAAAAACTGTACCAAAAAAGGCAAAAAATTAACAACTTGTCTCTTGCGCCGTGCCCCGCTTGCAAGTACAATAAAAAGAATGAAGGCAACTGGGCACATAAGGAGAGACAAGGAAACATGAGCGGAAAACATTTTATCGACAAAAGGCCCGAAAGTATTTTAGACTGGACGGCCATCGTCTGCGCAGGCATTGCATTTTACCTGCTGCTGAATAATCTCGGGTATTTCCTGGGCGGGTTCGGCGCGCTGATGGGCATTTTATCGCCGTTCTTCGGTGGTATCGTCATCGCGTATATTCTGGACCCGATGGTGCGTTTTTTCCACGCCAAGCTGTTGAAATACTCCAAACGCTGGCGGTGGGTAGCCATTTTGCTGGCATACCTGGTGGCGATCCTGTTGATCGTGCTGCTGGCCTGGCTGGTCATCCCGCAGATCATCAGCAGCATTATGACGCTGTTTAACAATGTGCCGCAGTATATCAACGGCATACAGGATATGCTGCTTTTCGTCCAGGGCCATTACGGTGTCAATCTGGACAAAGCCATCCAGGCGTTGGATGATTCTGAGACGATGCTGAACGAGGTGTACGCCCTGGGCAAGAGCGCCCTGCCGCAGATCATGTCCACGATGGGCAATGTGGCGGGCAACTTTGTCAGCATCTTTACCTCCATCGCATCCAGCATTTACATGTTGGCGGACAAGGACCACCTGCTGCACCAGCTGCGCACCGTGGCCCACGCACTGCTGCCCCGCCGTGCGGCCGAGCACACGCTGCGCATCTGCCATTATGCCAATGATAATTTCACCGGCTTCTTCATCGGCAAGATCATCGACTCGGCCATCATCGGCGTCATCACTTTTATCTGCATGACGGTGCTGCGGCTGGATTTTGCCGTACTGATCAGCGTGTTTATCGGCATTACCAACATCATCCCGGTGTTTGGGCCGTTCATCGGCGCGGTGCCCAGCATCTTTATCCTGCTGCTGGTCAATCCCATCCAGGCGCTGATCTTCTGCCTGCTGATTTTGATTATCCAGCAGTTTGACGGCAACTTCATCGGGCCGAAGATTTTGGGCCAGTCCATTGGCATCTCGGCGTTGTGGGTGCTGTTCTCCATCGTCGTGGGCGGCGATCTGCTCGGCATCCCGGGCATGGTCATCGGCGTGCCGGTGTTCGCCACCCTGTACGGCTTGGCACAGGAGTTCATCCACGCCATGCTGGACCGCCGCGGCATTGATGCCGAGGGGAATAGCGTTACGGATGAAGCGGCAGATAAAGCGAATGTTTTTGAATAATTTTTAGGTTTCTTTGACGGGCGTTGCCACCTTGCGGCAGCGCCCTTTTTTATGGGTTACTTCTCTTGCGGGGCACCAACGGGGCGTCGGGGACGCCGCCCCCTACACACAGCATGGTAATCATTCCCCCGCAAAAACAAAAAAGCGTAACCTGCGGATACAGGTTACGCTTCAAGCGCAAAATAGCTTATTCAGCCTGGATAGCGCCGGTGGGGCAAACGCCCTCGCAAGCACCGCAATCGACGCAGGAAGCTGCATCGACAACAGCCTTGTCCTCCATGCTGATTGCACCAACGGGGCAGGTGTCAACACATGCACCGCAAGCAACGCACTCGCTGGAAACGGTATGAGCCATCGTGAACTCCTTATCTCCGTGCTGAATGGTATTGTACCCTTACCGGCCCTGCACGGCTGCTCCCCGGTATGGCACACAGCGGGTTTGCTCTGCCTACTGCGTTATACATAGTGTATCACATTGCAAGCCATTTCGCAAGTGCCATATCTTGAAATTTTTCGACGGTAAGCCGCAACTAACTAATGTTGCAGTCCCTTATTCGTCCTCTTTATCGGGGGCCTTGGGGGCGCGCTTTCCGCCACGCAGGTAGACGCATTCATCCCGTTTATAGATGCGCGGTGCCAGGATTTCCACGTTGGAGCGAACCTTCAGCGTGCCGGCCACAACGTTCACCTCTATGACCGTTCCCTCGCCGTCCGGCGTGCGCACAACGCTGCCCACCTGCGGCGTGATGGAATTGAGGTACTCGTAGCTCTTTTGTTCATAAGCCAAACAGCACATCAGGCGTCCGCATGACCCACTGATTTTGGCGGGGTTCAGGCTCAGGCCCTGCTCTTTGGCCATTTTGATGGAAACCGGCTGGAAGTTTTTCAAAAAGCGGCTGCAACAAAACGGCTGGCCGCAAAGGCCCAGGCCGCCCAGCATCTTGCTTTCGTCGCGCACACCGATCTGGCGCAGTTCGATGCGGGTGTGGAACTGCGCGGCCAGATCCTTGACCAGCTCGCGGAAGTCCACGCGGTTATCGGCGGTAAAGTAAAACACCAGTTTGCTGCGATCCAGCGTATATTCGGCGTCGACCAGCTTCATTTTCAGGCCATGGGCGGCAATGCGCTGCTCGCAGATGGTGTAAGCCTGCTGCACGTCGGCGCGGTTCTGGCGCATGCGGCGGATATCCACCGCGTCGGCCACGCGGATGACCGGCTTGACCTCGCGCGAGAAGCCCGGCACATCGTGGGACGCACGCACGACCTCGCCGCACTCGGTGCCGCGGGCCGTGGTGACGATGACATAGTCGCCCTCTTTGATCTCGAAATCACAGGGATCAAAGTAGTAAGAGCGGCCGTTTTCCTTGAATTTTACAGAAATTACTTTCATGGGATTTTCCTTTTATTTGCAAGGCGAAGATTCGCCGTTGGTTCCTGAATTACCGGGTGGCTTCGGCGGCAAACACCGCCACTGCCAGGCGCAGGTTGCCGTTGCCCGTTACGGTTTTTCGCGTTGCTGCACTGACTTGAAGCAGCCGCGCGGCGCGGTCCGGCGTTAAGCCGCCGCACTGTTCGGCCCCGTAGGCGGGGCGGCGCAGCACTGCACTGCACAGTTGATCCAGCTGCCACAGCAGGGCCAGAAAGCCCTCGCGGTCGCGCTCATACTTTGTCGCCAGCACCAGGGCGCGGTAGGTGTCGCTCTGGGCCGCATAACTGCACAACTCCTTGGCAAAGCCCAGTGCAGCCTTAAACGTGTCCGTGCGGAACGCTTGCAGTGCCGTGCCGATGTGCCCCTCGTACAAAAAGGCCAGTTCCTGCGCCAACCGTGCGGGCAGGCCCTCGCGGGTCAGCAGGGCAGCACACTCGTCGGTCGGCACCGGGGCGATGGTATACGCAGCACACCGGCTGCGGATGGTGGGCAGCACGGTAGCGGCGCTGGTGGCTGTCAGTACAAACAGCACGCCCTCGGGAGGCTCCTCAATAATTTTCAGCATCGCGTTGGCCGAGGACCCGTTGAGGTTCTGCGCGCCGTAGATAAACAGCACGCGGCCCGCCGCATCGGTGGAAAGCGCTGAGTGCTGGATGGCCTCGCGCATCTCGCGCACCCGCTTGACGGCGATCTGCCCGCTGGCGCCCTCGCCCTGCAGGACAAGGCACTCGGTGTCCTCTTTTTTCAGCACAGCTTCGGCGTGGGGACCGCCCCGGGGGTAGAGATAATCCGCTGCCAGGCAGCGGGCCGCAAAGCCCGCGCCGCAGCCCGGCTCGCCCACCAGCAAAATGGCGTGCGGCAGCCGCCCGGCGCGCAGGGCCGCGCCCAGCTCTGACTTTAAGGCCGTGTTACCGGCCAGGCGATCCAGCATCACAGTTTTTCAAAACGCTCCACGTTCGTGACCATCACGGTAGCGCCGCCCACGGTCACTTCCATGGGCAGAGCGCTCTCGATCCCCAGGCCCAGGGTGGCGGTGCCGGGCACGATCTCGGTGCGCTGCTTGCAGCACTGGGAGATGATGCCGATGCAGTCATCGACTTTTTCATCCTCGGTGCAGATGAGCAGGGTCATGTTGCCCGCCATCAGGAATCCGCCGGTAGTGGCCAGGCGGGTGACGTAGAACTTGTTTTTCAGCAGCTGGTTGCAGACATTTTTGGAATCCTCTTTATTGACGATCGCGGTGATCAGTTTCATGGTCATTTACTCCTTTATCTTTTACACTGCCGAAGCAGTTGCCAATCAACGGTTGCGGTTTTGCCAGTCACGGCGGCGCTTGTAGCCGGTCAGGGTATCGCGGCACCAGTCAAATACCTCGCGCCCAAAGAACACAAGGAAGCCCAGCAGCCCCAGCACCAGGCTGATCTTGGTGGTCAGGCTGCCGGTCAAAAACTGCACCGCCCAGACGAGCAGCTCATACCAGCCCAGATACTTCATTTTGAACGGGATGATGCCAAACAGCAGCACGCCCTGCTCGGGCCACATCCAGGTGTAGGCGAACATCATGCTCAAAAAGATGCCATCCGGCGAAGCGCCGCCTGCCAGGAAGCAGCTGATCCAGGCGCCCAGCACCCCCAGTGCGATGAAAAGCGTCATGCGGAAATCGCCCCAGGCGCGGGTAAGCGAGTTGCCGATCCAGAAATAGAATACAAGGTTCAGGATCCCAAGCGCGCCGCCCAGCCACACCGGCTGGAACAAAAAGGTGATGAGCCGCCAGATCTGCCCATGCAGCACAGCGCTGCGGCTGAGCGAGATGAACCCGGCGAACTGCCAGTTGATAAGCAGCACGATCAGTCCCACGGCCAACTGGCCGATCATCAGGCCATTGATGAGGTACGGGATGGCAAAGCGGCCATAGCGGCGCTCCATTTTGTCGATCCAATTGTTCATGGGCAAAGCCCTCCTATGGTTAAAGATATACCAATTTATTGTAGCATTTTCCACGGGGAAGTGCAACAGTTCTCTTGTCGGAACCTGGCAGGCGGGAAAGTTTTCCGCAGCGGGTTTTTGCCTTTTTCCCCGGTTTTCCAGATATTTTCGACCATAGGCACGTGCAATGGGGGAAAGTTTTCCACACTTTCAACAGGGTTTTCAACATTTTCAACGTGGATAACCCGTATACACTGTGGATAACTGTCCATGAATATACACTTCGTGAACAGGGCATGAACAGAATGTAAAATAAAAAAATGGCTCCACTTGAGGGGAGCTGTCACCGAAGGTGACTGAAGGGTGGCTGGCCGGATGTTCGTGCTCCTGGGGCCACCCCTCACCCGCTGACGCGGGAGCTCCCCTCGAGGGGAGCCTTTGCTTGTTTTTATTCTTCGCGTTCTTGTCTCCGCTTTGCAGCCTGCTTTTTGCGGGCGGCGGCTCTGCGGGCGCGCTGCTTTTTCTCAAAGGCTTTTTTGCGCTTGCTGTGGTGGCTGGCAAACATTGCACAACTCAAGATCAGCATAAAGATCGCCGCCGCAGCCACGATCAGCAGCACAAGCTGAAAGATCTTTACATTAAACTTCTGCTGCAGCGTCTGCGTCGCATCGGAAATGACCGACTCGGTCGTCGAAGCGGTCGAGCTGGCACCGTCCAGCGCGTTCTGGGCGGCAGTCAGCGCTTCGCTGGCAGCATCGCTGTCCCCCAGCGCAGTCAGCGCTTCGGCCAGCGCTTCACCGCCCATGGCTACCAGGCGGTCGTTGGTCTCACTCTTGATCTTTTCATTGTTGACAGCCGTCGCCAGCCATTCGGCCAGCAGGTCCGCCGCACCGTGCAAGGCGGGGGCGTAGTCGCTGTTCACAGTCCAGCCGCTGGTGGTCCACATGCCGTTCATGTACAAAAGCAGCTGCATGCCGGAATCTTCCAGCATTGTTTCGTAGACCACATCGCCGAAGTTATCCGCTGCGGTGTCCACCGTGCCGAAGTTGAGCAGAATAAACTGCTTGGCGCGGGCGTAATCCACCACGTTGGCGCTTAAATTCTCGTAATAATCGCGCAGGGCCGTGGCAATGTCGGTATCCTTGGTCAGCGAGGCTCCGACATTGATCGAGTCGATATCCGCGCGCAGGTCCTGGTCACCGAACACGCTGACCGAGCCGGCATCGTCGATGGCAAAGGTCGCGCGCATGGCGTCGACGTAACCGGCTTCGTCACTAGCCTGGCCGTAGTAGGCCTTGGCCAGCTGCATACAGTCGCCGCCCCAGCTGCCCGTGATGGGGATGCCGTTGTACACCAGGTTCATCGACGCCAGCAGATGGCCAAAGTCAATGTTCTGCCCGCCGGGCAGGGTGACGGTATTCATGCCCTGCAAAGCCTGCAAGTCACTGTCGTTGGCGTTGACGTAGTTTTCAAAGGTGGCGTCACGCGCACCGGCGGTCAACTGCCACATCTGGGTATTGTAATCTCCTGTTCGGGTGTAGGACAGGGTCAGCACAATGGGGTCGGCCTCGGTGTCCTCGGTCTCCACATAGGTGTTGGCCAAAGCTTGCAGGCGGCCCAGACGATCCAGCACGGTAGCGTAATCATCAGCAAAAGCATGCGGTGCGGTCAAAAACAGCAGACACAACACCAGCCCCGCCAGCACAAGCTGACGAAGCCCGTTTTTCTGTATAAAATGCGTGGCAAAGCACCTCCAACGCGTTTTTGTTTCCGTTTTGTAACTATTGAATTGATTATAACACAGCCCCGGCCCCTTTGTCACGGACTTTTTTGTGTAAAATTGTGAAAGTATCCCACAATTCTGCGTTCCTGCGGAAAAATCGGCCAAATCGCATAGAAAAAGACATATTTTTCTGCTATACTGGTGTTATTTTACAGCAGAAAAAGGATGTTTTTGCCATGAACCCCATGAACCAAACCGAAGAAAAGCGCGAAGCCATCCCCAATGGGGTGAGCCGCGTTGTCTTTACCGTGCTCAGCGTGCTGCTGCAAGTGCTGTGGATCGTCTGGGCGGCCATCAAACTGACGCGCTACTATGCGTGGATCCAGCTGGCGCTGAGCGTGCTGGCGTTTTTGCTGGCACTGCGCATTTATGGGCGCGATACATGCAGCGCCACCAAAATTTCCTGGATCATCGTGGTTCTGACTTTCCCGATTTTCGGCGTCTGTCTGTATCTTTTGTTCGGGCGCAGCGGGGCGGTGAACATTATGCGCGGGCGGTTCACCCGCACCAACGCGGAGCTGCTGCCCCACTATGCCCCGCCGTTGGCGCGCGATGCCATGCCGGACGATTTGGCCCTGCAAAACCAGATCCACTACCTGCAAGCGCAGGCGCAGTATCCGGCCTGCCGCAACACCGACGTAACCTACTATGGCGACACCACCGCCGCGCTGGAAGCCCAGAAAGCGGACCTGCGCAAAGCGCAGCACTTCATTTTTATGGAGTACCACGCCATTGAGGATTCCACCGCCTGGCAGGGCATTGAGGACATCTTAGCCGAACGGGCCGCTGCCGGGGTCGAGGTGCGCGTTTTTTACGACGACATGGGCAGCATCGGCTTTGTAGACACGGCGTTTGCCAAAAAATTGCAGCAGCGCGGCATCCAGTGCCGGGTGTTCAATCCCATCGTGCCGGTGCTGAACGTCTTTATGAACAACCGTGACCACCGCAAGATCACGGTCATCGACGGGCAGGTCGGCTACACGGGCGGCTACAACCTGGCCGATGAATACTTCAACCTGACCCACCCGTACGGGCAATGGAAGGATTCCGGCGTGCGGCTGCAAGGCGACGCCGTGCGCAGCCTGACGCTGATCTTTTTGGAAATGTGGGGCACCACGCAGAAAGAAACGCCCGAGATCGAGCCGTATCTGCCTGCCATCCACTATACTGCGCGCGAAAACGCCACCGTACTGCCCTACGCCGACAACCCGCTGGACAACAAGCGCGTGGGCGAGGACGTTTACCTGAACATGATCAACAGTGCGCAGCGGTATGTGTACATCACGACACCCTACCTGATTTTAAGCGACGAGATGCAGCGCGCGCTGGTGTTGGCGGCGCAGCGCGGCGTGGATGTGCGCATCATCACGCCGGGCATTCCGGACAAAAAGCTGATCTTTTCGGTCACGCACAGCTATTACGCGCGGTTGGCCGCAGGCGGCGTGCAGATCTACGAGTACACGCCCGGGTTCATCCACGCCAAGCAGTTTGTGGCCGACGGCAAGGCTGCCGCCGTGGGGACCATCAACCTGGACTACCGCAGTCTCTATCTGCATTTTGAGAACGGCTGCTGGTTCAGCGGCTGCAAAGCCGTCCAGGCCGTGCGCGCGGATTTTGACGCCCTGTTCCCCCAGTGCGCCAATGTGACCCCGCAGTACAGCGGCCAGCGCAGTCTGGCATTGCGCGGCGTGCAGTGCGTGTTCCGGTTGTTTAGTCCGCTGCTGTGATGTTGCAACCGACGTGGCTCACCACCTTGCCATCCGTCATGGCGGATCCATCCGCGCTGACGATCTCACCCACCAGACGACCCGTCTCCGGGTCGCAGCTCTTGGCCTTGCATTCCATGCAGACGGCCGGCTCGTTGATAACAGGCTGTGGACAGCTGAACGCCTTTGCGGCATAACTTTTACGCATAGCCCCCTCTTTATTTTGTTACTTTTATCATAGCGTAGCTGCCAACCGGGGACAAGCGCAAAAATTGACACTTTGGCGCCGGGAGTGCTATACTGTTGGCAGTTTATAAGAGAGGAAGCGCCCTCTATGGCGGAAATTTTGGATATTGTTGACGAGCAGGGCCGCCCCACCGGGCAGACCGTTCCCCGCACTGTGGCCCATGCCGCGGGCATCCGGCACCGCACCTCGCACGTGTGGATCGTGCGGCGGCACGCGGGCCGCATCGAAGTGCTGCTGCAAATGCGCTGCCAGGCGAAAGATTCTTTCCCCGGCTGCTACGATATTTCCTCGGCCGGGCACATCCCCGCCGGGTGCGATTATGTCGAGTCCGCCCTGCGTGAGCTGCGCGAAGAGCTGGGCGTGACCGTACGCGCTGACGCCTTGCAGAAGTGCGGCATCCGGCATTTTACCTTTACCGATGTTTTCCACGGCAAGCTGTTCAAGGACAACCAGGTCAGCAAGGTATTCTGCCTTTGGCTGGACAGGGACGCCGAGGCGTTCACCGTGCAGAAAGAAGAAATTGATTATGTGCGCTGGTTCGGGCTGGAGGAAGCTATTGAAGCTGTAAAGAATAATACCATCCCCAACTGCATTTATCCGGAAGAGTTGGAGATGGTGGACAGGGCCGCCAATAGCCGCCAAACAGCAATGTTGTAACCATGATGCAAACCTAACGGGGTGTCGAGGACGCCGCCCCCTACAAACAACCCATAAAATCCATACAAAAACACCCCCGCACGATTTCTCGTGTAGGGGTGTTCTACTTATTCAATTAAGAATCAAGGAATTAAGCAACCGCGTCCAAATTACAGCTTCGGGCCGGCGGCGACCAGGGCCTTGCCGTGCTCGTTGCCTTCGTACTTGGCGAAGTTCTTGATGAAGCGGCTGGCCAGATCGACAGCCTTGGTCTCCCACTCAGCGGCATCCTTGTAGGTGTCGCGGGGATCCAGGATGGCGGGATCAACGCCGGGCAGAGAGGTGGGAACCTCGAAGTCGAAGTGCGGGATCTTCTTGGTGGGGGCCTCGTTGATAGCGCCGCTCAGGATCGCATCGATAATGCCGCGGGTATCCTTGATGGAGATGCGCTTGCCGGTGCCGTTCCAGCCGGTGT
>ERZ827117.491-NODE-491-length-48889-cov-4.558197_pt1 | contig 48889 bp, 43 predicted proteins | sample MGYA00519920_ERZ827117 | MGnify/ENA primary metagenome ERZ827117 (study PRJEB31778, sample SAMEA3449260) | human gut metagenome | biome: human gut; feature: human-associated habitat; material: faeces | place: United Kingdom | collected 2010/2012 ...
ATATTTTTATGCTCCTATATTTGATTAATATAAAATAAACGATTAATTCAAATAGGATTTTATTACTTCAAAAACATTCAAATATCCATTTGCATACATATGTACACCGTCAATTGCATACTCTGTTTTTTGTTCTCCATTTTCATTAACGAGACCTGCATTGCAGTCAATATAATAGCATTCATATTTATTTGCGATTTCTTTCAAATGCTCATTGCACATTCGAATATTTTCAGTAGTTCTAAGCTTCATCCATTGAATTGCCTCTTCTGTATGCCAAGGCAAATGTAAATTTGCAGGATAAAATGCCATTATATAAATTTCTGCATTAGGAATACTATCTTTTGTAGTTTCAATAATTTTGCAAAAATTGTCCATCAGATGTGACATCCACTTATCTCCATATCGTGCTTCCGTAATATCATTTGTTCCTATATTGATAAATATCTTCGATGGTTCAAGGTCTAAAAGCAATGTATTAATGTTTTCCAAAAACTCATCTGTATTCAATCCACCAACGCCTCGATTATAAATTACCTCATCAAATCCTTTACTTCTTGCAATTTCACAAATAGGAAATTGTTCCATCAGTGATGACCCTGTAAAAAGAATTTTTTCCTTTAATATGTTCTGATTTAAATAATCAAAATTTTTAATTTTTATCATCTGCTCATTATTCATTGTAATACCCTCTCTTTTTATATTGAATTTCCTTCTATCAACTAAGCCGGCAAATTATATCGTTATATTTGTCTGTATGAATTTAGATTTATTTTCATTAATGTCTATAATACTATCATATTTCTTTTCCAATAACTACACTTCTCTAATCTTACCTTTAATGCCAAATGTAGTTATTCTCTAGAAAATATTAAAATAAAAGAAATTATTATACTAAAATATTTCTTAGCATAATAGTCTCTTTTACACAATTTATTGTTAAATTATTTGACTAAAGGACGAGTTTCATCATTTTGAAAATGTCTCCCCATGTGCTTATCATAAATGTGATTATAATATTAAATTATATGTAAAAAGCGCTTGAACTCAAGCGCTTTCGTTACTCCTTATTCCTATAAATTGTAGATGAGCTATAATATGTACACTACATAGCATGCAAAAATGTTCTTAGCATAATACTATCTGGTCCTGTGTCAAGAACTTTGCTTTATAATCATTACCATCTAGTAAAATATATTTGCTTTTCTCAAAACAATTATATGGTGCTTCACTTTTTTATAAAATCCAAAACTATCTTTCTTTAATAAAATCCATACTATTATAGTTAAAGCAGAAATATTCAACAAACTTTTTTTCGCTTTGCCTAATACTCTGAACAAACTCTTCGTAATTGGAAACTTTATCCGGTATTAACAGTCCGTGCTTTATAACTTTCATATCTTCTCTTGGAACGATATTTTTCTCAAACGAAACACCACTGTTCACTCGAAGTTCCAAACTATTTCGATTTTGCTTTTCGGGATACAGATAATATCCTTTTTTCGCATCAAATCTTAGCATATAAGCTAATACCTGTAAATAATCTTTATTTCCAATATTTTCAACCGGCTTATATTTTGCATCTGCAATTATTCTTTCATTTTGATTCTTACTTATAAAATCCGGATAAATAAGCCCTGTGTTTCCTGCAAAAAGCCACTGCGCTCCTTGTCCGCCTTTGTTCATTGGATGGAAAAACATTTCTCCAATCAATAAATTAGTGTATTCTTCCCAAAGCCATGCACCATCAAACAGTATTCCATATATACGCTTTGTTCCCAGTCCTATTTGATGTTTTTCATTTCTAAGAATTAAGATACATAACTGCTGTAGTGCCCTATATTCATGATAAAAGGCATGTCTGACAACATTTCTCTGATTTGCTTCAATAATCCTTTTCCTATCGGAAGCATTATACTCAGGTGTTGCTTCTATCACAAGATTTGCTTCATCCTTTATTGTGTTCATTAGTTTATTACCATATGATTTACTTTTCATATACTCTATCGTATGCCGAACAAGTTCCATTAGATAATTATCATAATTATATTCTCTCTGATAATAAGCTATCTTTCCGGTAAATGGGATGTTCTTTTTAATATGTCGTGCAACATCAATTGTTCCTCTAACATTACCATCATTATATTCTTTTCTAATATATGCCTTATACAATCCCTTTCGCATTGCAGCTCTAAGGTAATGTGGAAACAAAAACATTAGCAGGTTATACAACTTATTATTCTGATTTGCTTCTGTATCCAAGTTTACGATATTAGGTACTTCAAGAACTCGTTCCAACAAATATTGAAAAAAATAATCTTCTTTTCCATTGCTAAACCTTGACTCAATAGTAAATCTTTCATCCCCCATTCCGATGAATCCCATAACATTTCCAGAACGATACTTATCATTTACGCTTTGCAATACTATTTGATCCTTTGTTATGTCTTCCGAAACTTTCACAGCCTCCGGAAAAATAAAGATGCCTTCACATTCTAGTTGTTGCAATGTTTTATCTGCAACTTGTTCCACCAATCCGGATACCATATAGAAATCTTCCTTTTTCTTTAAACAATTATCCTTAATCTTGAACTGCTTCATCTGACTCACCCTCAACCGGTTCCATATATCCATATGCCCGTGAAAAACGATCCATAATCCCTTCTTCATCATACATTCCCCGAACATAATCCTGTAACAACGGCTTAAGAGAATCTGTCCATAATTCATCAAAACTTAATGATTTAAGTTTAAGAAAATAGGCCGCTCCTACCTGATAGTTTTCGTTAAGATCATCAACCTTTACTATCTCCTTATTCAGTGCTGACATCCTCCTAATTGCCTCTTCCTTAAGTTCTTCATTCTCAAGAATATCTAACATATCCAACCTATCATCTGCTTTTATTTCAACAAATCTAAATCTTCTTCTCATTGCGAAATCAAAACTGTCCACAGATCTATCAATATCATTCATCGTACCAATAATATAAACATTCTCTGGAATATAGAATTTCTCAGTTGGATTAGAATGCATATTTGCATACTGTGTCGATACTTCTCCTGACTTTCCTCTATATCCCGGGTCAATTGCAAAAAATAATTCTCCGAGAATTTTTGAAATTTCGCCACGGTTTATCTCATCAATGATGAATATGTATTTCTTTAGTTTCTCAGCCTTAACAACCTTCTTTTGAACTGCCTTTTTTTCCAAAATAGCTTTGTATATAGCAAAATCATAAGAATATCCTTGTGACGCAAATTGTTTTCCAAAAAAATGAGTAATATCACTTATTTTTTGAAAATCCTCGCCCGATTCAACAAGTTTCTTAACTTCATCCATACTTAGAGTAAGCTTATTAACGGTTTCGTTTTCAGGAATTGAAATATAAATGTGCTTTTCATCAACATCCGTAATATAAAACTCACTGCCTCTTAACGTTTTGAACATATCTGAGCCAAGATTTATCTCATCAAAAAATTTACTAATAGCCTCCTGTGCAGATATTTCCTGTTCGAGTGTTTCCTTTGGCTTTTGAGATTTTTCATAATTCTCTCTCGCTCGTTCTACAAACTTTTTGAATATACCATCCTGTAATTCAAATCCCATTGAACCATCATCATTCATTTTAGGCCTTAGTCCTTCAACGAAGTCCGAATAGTCATAACTTGGATGAAACTGCACAAATTCAACCTGCTTCTTCTGTTCATCAGAAAGCATCTCATAGTCATCCTCATATCCATCACTAATAATATCCGTTGCAATTTCCTTTGCAAGATATGATTTACCTGTTCCCGGGGCTCCTCGAAAGATAATATTTTTTGAGTGTACAAGCATAGAAGAATAAGGATTTCGATATCCATTCAAAGTTTGAACCAGTTCCTCATTACTCGTTATATCCTCATACACCTGTTTGTTTTCTTTCTTATCTTTTTCGCGGTATACAAGAACAAATTTATCTTCAGGTTCTCCAAATCTTTTTAAACATTCCTGCACAAACATAATTGTAGAAAAGATGTTCCAGCAATACATAACAAATTGTGGTCCATCATCCCTACTATAAACTAAAAATTCTATAGTATTTCTGTGTTTTTTAAACTCATCTATGGTTGAAAATATCCCACAAATTATTTCACTATTCGGATTATACTGACATATTGGAAATTGCTCTTTATCCCAATTCGAAAGAGCTGCAATTTGTTTTTCATATATTTGACATGCAAGTCGTGGTAACGTTTGATTCGTATTCCTCTTTTCACTTTTCTTATAATTGCGACTTATTCTCACATCTCCACGCTTAAAATAAATTTCTAGCGGTTTATAATTATCTCCAGCAGAAATATTATCTATTGTAAAGCGTTCATCCGTCGAAACCACTTCGTCCGCCGTAATATTCATCACATATTTTTCACGTTTAGTATCAATTGTAAATCCAAGTTTTTCCAAAACTGAATTTGCTTGTATTGTATTAAAATCCTCTGTAGAAATATTATCTCCCGTCGCGATGTTTCTAGCTACAGCGATAACGTATTTGGGAGGATACTTTCTCCCATCTTCTGTCACTAGAACATACCCTGTGCTCGTGTTTCTATCAGGCACACCATTTTCATCAATATAATGTATCGCTTCTAAAACATGTTGTTTATTTATCTGTTGAATGACCATATTCTCTTACCTTCCTTCTCTATTATTCTCGTTTTCCAAATATATTACTTCTTTTCCCTGTTCTATTGCATACTCAATCTCGGACCTTGTGCTATCACCAATATAACCCTCCACATTAATAACATAAATAGAATCTGCCATATCTATCTTACGTTTATGCATATCATCCAACATTTCTTTTGTCTTTGACAATGTTCCTTCGTCCATTTTGTCCCATACTTCCTTATCACCGGAATGTCCAAAAAGACCAACTGAAATAACGATATTTTCTTCTAAAGTAAGTCTTTTTTGTACTTCTATAAACTCTTCTTTAAATCGTGTACTGCCACAAAGAGTTATTACCGGATACCCCACTTTGATTTTTCGCAAATTCTCAATAAGGAGTGGTATTCCTTTTGTAATCCAAAAAGCTCCACTAACGAATCCTGATGACATACCACCGTGCGCCAGCCTCTCAACATAAACTTCTTCATTATATGTTAACTCTTTTCCTGTCACTTTTTTAAAATAATCACAAACAAATTTTCCTATTTCATATTCATCTATATCGAGAGATTTACCTATACATGATTCTTGCATTTCATCCCATAGATAAGGATCACCACGTAATCCCCATCGCATAGGTTTTTTTTCAAAAATAAATGACAAATCTTTTCCCATATGTCCTCCCAAACTCAGGTGAATTTTAGTCCTATATTTTAAAATAAGGACTAAAAACCACTTTTTTATCATACAAACAAATAAACTCTTTTTTCAAAAACCTATTGTTTTTAATAATTATTGTAACACTTATTTGAAACTAATAAAACAGAAAAAGCCATTACAATTGCTTTTAATTATATATAAAAATCACACCTATGACTTGCATCATAAGTGTGACCTTTATCCTAATTTCTTCCTACACAAACACTTTCATCATGTGATTAAGTGCTGCATACATTTTTTTTATTGTCGTTAGTTATTGATCAATTTCCTTGACACGATTATTTTATCAAAGGTGTGAGGGGATGTCGAATTCAAATATGGCCGAATTTTGTGTGATGTTGACCATATTTGAAACTTTACATTTGCAATTAAGCTTTTTAATCTTATAAGCTAATTTTTCTATTTATCTCAATAACTCTTATTTGTTACACTGAAAATTTTCTTTTGTCTGTTCCAAATTCGCTCCAAATATGTTCTATCATACCATCTCCTGATCCTAAAAAATCTATTTGTTCCTTCCATGCACTATTACCTGCTTCATTAAGTAATTTTTCAAAATTAGCATATTCATCACTATTAAGTTTTTCTCTCATTAGCTTCTTTAATAACGTATCCTCATCAGATTGAATATATTCTACACTCATCGCTTCATTTTTTATTAATGTCTTTATGTCACAGTATGTAATATATATTGTATCATTATTTTTAAGAGTTCTCTCTAATACTTGTTGCACCAATTGCTTCTCGTAATATTTTTCATAAACTTTTTCTGCAACTGGAAATACAAACATTTCTCTAAAAATTGTCCGATCTTCATCTGTTGAAAACACATCATCATCATAACTTAAAATACATTTACCATCCACATAATGTCTTATCTCCATATTATTCCACCTTTCATTCGTCATTTTGAAATTTATTCTAATTATCAGGTTAGTGTTAGATTTCCAATTATTCGTTATTTACTGCCATCCAGCCTGTTTGCCAACTTCATCTCCTAAAACAAATCCCAATATTGCAGCAAAATAGTTAATATTCTTTGTTATTATTCCTAGTACACACATTCCTATAATTACACTTGTACCAACCCACATTGCTGATGCACCTTGATTATGATTCTTGCGTACTCTATGTAACAGCCACTGTGCAATTAGCGTAAACATAAAAAATACTAATGCAAAAATGAATATTGTTATCATAACAACTTTCCTTTCTAAATTTCATCTGGTTTCAAAAAATGTCCACAACTGCATCTTACATATGGACCATATTTACCTAATCCCCCTTTTAGTTCTCCTCCGTCCTTTTTCGGACACTTTATATTATGTGAATTAATATACCAATTAATCAGATCAACTGTAAGATATTTCGTTTCTTTACAAGCTTTATTTGAGCATTTCAAATATGCTGTTCCTCTCGCATTCTTTACTAATATCATGTGGCTCTTACATACAGGACAAAACTCTTTTTCTTCAACAAATGCTCCCAATCCATAATTTGATATTACCCCAGAATCCAATGCGGTTTCACTACTTGCTACCAAAGGACTGTTAATCATTTTTCCTTTTTTCTTTACCAGCTTTCTTTTATTCTGACCAACTACAATAGATTCAAGCTCTGTTAATGCCTTAATCATCTCTACAGTATTTTTGCCCTTGATTCTTACCATTGTATGTACAACTGTTATCATCGCAGATGTCTTATCAACTTGAAATTTCCATTTTGCTGTAGGAATACCATACCATGCTACTGCATCATCTATTATAATAAGTGGAAATGTAGCATTTTCTGTTCCAAAACAATACTCTTTCCAGTGTGAAGGAAGATTTGCATAGTCATTAGACTTCATCAAGACATCAATACCTCTGCTATCTGCCGCATCTAATATTTCAAATATTTGATTCTCTGTCTCTCTAAGTTCTCCACTTGGCAATGAAATAACTGCCTGCCACTTAGCTTTTTTCATATCATTTTCAAACATAGAAATCGCGTCTTGTTCATTCATAAATATGTTAATCATTCTTCCAGGATTTATTGATTCAATATATGGCTGGAGTGTTTTATCATCCTTCTCAATAACATGGTGTTTTCCTATTTTGATATGTTGTATTAACTTATAAAACACATGATTTGTTCCCTTAAATACATTTTCCCAAAATCTGGCATTTGCAACTGTTATTACTTTTCCTTTGCCTCGTGTAATTGCTACATTTATCAATCGTGTAACCTGATTCGGGTTTTTACCCATCAAATATCCAACTGCACTCTTTGGATAACTTTCAACAGCATCAAATACTATTACATCGGATTCTGAACCTTGAAACTGATGAACTGTTGCACAACTAACTGTTGTTGTACCCTTTGTATAATAATCCTTAATCATAGCACGAATTAATCTAGTCTGTGCCGCATATGGCGTTATAATCCCAATTGACTCTATATTATTCTGCTCTGCCTTTACCGCTGTCGAAAATGATACAATAGCACTCAAAATATTAAATCTTGAACCATCCGTATTCTTATCTGCTGCACAGTATGTTCCCGCCAAATCTATCAAATTCATTGCATCACCTGATAATGGTTCTTTCTTTATTGTAATGTCATTCTCAATTTTCCTCTTACCACTCAATACTTCTGCATTATTTTTCAGCAATTTATTGTAAATAAATTTATTCGGAAACTCAGAAATTGCTGGAGCCATTCGTCTTTGTTCATTAAGCATAACAAGCCATGGATGCCAATACATATTTCCCTTACCATCTACAATCTGTAAATAAGAGAAAATGTCTACTTGAAGGACATGAGCATCCTGACATTGTGAAATAGGTGCAAGCTGTCTAAAGTCACCTACACACATAAACTTCTCTTTTGCCGATGCCGCTGCTGCTATTACCTGTGGTACATAAGCCATTGAAACCTCATCAAACATTACCAGATCAAACTGTCTTTCTTCAAACATTGGATCTACTGTTGCTCTTGATATTGTAGTACCTATTACCTGTGCTCTTTGCACATACTTTCTTTCTTCTTTTCTTACTTCACTACGAAGCTTCTTAATTTTATGTTCAACATCATCATAATCTTTTGACTTCATTCTATTCTTTGCTCGTAATTCATCTCTCTTAGTAATTAAACTTTCAAGTTGTATTGCATAACTATCACACTTACTAAGAGCATAATTAAATGAAGTTGCGTATGGATTTCGAGAAAGTTCATCATCCCTTACATAACCAAATCGAAGAATTTTTCCTTCTTCAATATAAGATTGCATGTCAGTATCAAGCATCTCCACTACTTTTTTTATAACGCCATCTACTGATACATTACTATGAGATACAATAAGTACTGATTTATTCTGAGCTATATACTTTTTTGCAATTTTTGCCATAGTATATGTTTTACCTGTTCCAGGTGGTCCCCACACAGTAACTATATCATCTGTTTCTAGTTTTTTTTCTACTTCTTCCTGTCCTTTCGGCACACTATCAATATCTGTATCTGTTGATAGATCTGGTCCTTCTTCCATAATTTTAATTGCAAGCTTATTCACATTTGGATTTAAAGAATTCATTCTTTTATCTAATGCTTCCAACAACTTCCATGGTTCAACCATTAAGTGCGCAGAACTTACCTTTTCATTTAAATCTTTGTCTAATAATAAAATCATCTGAAAATCTTCACATGAAAGAACAGTTCCAATTGCTCTAAGCCCACCTGATGTCTCTACAACAACTGGTGCATCATCCGGAAGATGTAATTCTGTCTCCATTTCAAATGTATATGTATATATTCCCTTATCGTTTTTGTTTAACTTAATGCCATTTACGATTTTGTATCTCTTACCCTTTCCAAGTTTAAGATAATGAATCTCTCTTCTTAATGCATCTGAATATTCTTTAATATCAGATGAGGTATATGCAGGTTCTTCATTTATAGCTTTTTTTATATTTCCCAATTCAAATGAATTTGTGGATATTTTTTTTGCATCGTCTATAGTCCTAATTAATAATTCTACAATATCAATTGTTCTATTATATTCTGAATCTGTCATTTGACATACTGCAATCTGTGCCAACATAGCTGTCTTAGAAACATTTATCTTGTACGTAGTTGTAATACGCTTATGATTACTACACAAAAATACAAATTCAATATTTGCTCCTGAAAGAAATACTTTTTTATCTTCTATTGGGATACTTATTGTTACATTTTTAGATTTATTATGTAACAACAACTTATAATCCATTCTCGAGGAATGTATTTGTCCAAATCTTTCTGTAATAATACATTTTTCAAGAATAGTATCTACAGCTTCTTTATTAATGTACATAAATTTAAACGATGCTTCTACTCTATCGGCAAACTCTTTAATCACAGGAAGTGTCATCTTAAAATGCGAATTATTGAAATTTTTAGAAATAACCGGCTGATAAACGCTTTTGCTTTCAGAATTAACACCTTTATCCACAAATGCCAACCGGATAACTTCTAATACATTTTCTCTAACACTACCTTCTATTGCCTGAGCCATCAAAAACTTGTCTATATTAGAAAGTCCCATTTTAAGCTCTCTTTCACTCTTAAATGGGACTCCCCTCATAGCCTCTCCAAGCCCAGCCTGAAAAAGCATCTGCATAATATTCTTTTCCGTTGTATAATCAGCAAATAAATCATTGCATAATGCGACACACAATTTTCTATTCTGATAAATATCATATCCATATCCGTCTGTCATTCTTTCAAATATCTTTACCATTTCAGTTGTATGCCACATAAAATCCCCTCCCAAAGAATTAATATATCCTAATCCAACATGTACCAACTTTCTCATTAGACACCTGTTGAACTCTTACTGCTTTACCGTTACCTCCTGCTGCAAGTTTTGTAACCATTCCTGCAAGTTCAGACCTTCTCATTTTCATAAACATTCCATCTAGTCGGAAATAAAATTCTGTCTGTCCTTGTGCTATTTCTCTTGTTATATATGCTATCAGCTGACTTTTACTCTTAAATGTCAGCTTGTTTCTTTCAAAATAATTATCTTTTAAAGATGTACACTCCGGTACTTTATCTTCCAGCTTATGTGTCTTGCCTATTATTTCATCAGTTACATTGAAATAATCATATGAAACTCTGCCTTTTGATGCTCCGATATCCCATGTCACATCAACTTGATAGGGATTTCCATCAATATCCACTACATTCCATGCGTGATGTTCTCTGCTTCCATTTGCATCTGCATCACCTGTTGCTACAATACATTTGATATCAACTGCATTTAACAACACCTTCACCGCTTTTGCGATTCCCTCACATTGTGCTTTCTGCTTGGCAAAAACACCAACAATGTTATGCGAGAGAACCACTCTAGCCAGATTGTCCATATCGGTTCCCTTAAAATCATAATTTACATTTTTGCAAAACCAATCATGTACTCTTAATTCTTTCTCATAGTCAGTTCCTTCCGTCAACCTTAGTTGTCCTGCAAGATTATTGACTGTTTTTTCGATATTTCGGTTGTATTTTTTTACAGTATCTTTATTATAAAAATATTGCGGACAGATTGCTGTATGCCCGAACATATCTGTCGCCCAATTACAGGCTGATTGATTGACATAATATATTAAAGGATTATCTCTTGTCATGGCTAGAAATATTTTATTAAATACTTCTTTTGATAACTGACCTCTAATTGGAATTGGAATGATGTCTTCGTGTGCCATCAATCCTTTATAGAAAGCCTTATAAATCGCTTGTTCCTGCTTATTTAGTTGTGCATAATAATAGCGATCTACAATCACATCAGCTTCCTCCTAACTTTTACTTGTCAATATATGCCATAACTACTGTGATATCATCACCACAGCCAAGCTCACTTGTCTCTTTAAGCCACTTTTCTAAATTATCTCTTACAGCCTCATATCCGTGTTTACCTATCATTTCATAATACTCACGACAAGTCTTATAAAATTCTTCCTGACTGACATAGCTATTAGCAAAGCCATCCGTTGACAGCATATACATATAAGGAGTATCCTCATTTGCATTTTTTCTTCTTACTGACGCAACAGCTTTTCTCCAGGCATCCACTTTAGAAAGTGAATGAGTTTCCGTTCCAAGGAATTTTTCAGGTTCAACCAATGACGAAATTTCATCTGCTGTAACATAGTTAATATCCCCATCACCAATCTGAAATGAAAATACAAACGTATCCGTAATCAACATCCCAAGAAGTGTAGTTCCATAAAGGGAATAAACCTTTTTCCAGTCAATATTACCCTCTTTGTCCAACACACTGTCGTCCTTGTTCTTATAAAATGAATGTTTTACTCTTGCCTGCCATTCTTCACAGATATCCTGTGCAAATCGCATATCTCCTTCTCTGTTTAAGAAAGTTACAAGATTAGTAAGACCATCCTTTTCCTTTCCATAGTTCATCAGATAATTCTTAATCACAGAACAAAAAGTATTTACCGCAATCAAAGAGCCTCTATCACTTCGTGGACACTTTGAACTTCCATGTCCGTCAGCCACAGCTATTATTGTGATTTTGTCAGAGATTTCTTCTATTCTGCAGTTATCCTGAAGAGGTAATCCGTTTCTTTCGTGAGTAGCGCCTTTTACACTTTTACCAAATACATAACGCTTCATGAAATCCCTCCTTTTTACCAAACTGCTCCATCATCAAAATCATCCGGGCTCGGAATATTGCTCATATCTATTACGAGTGGAGCTGAATTATTTGCCAGAGCAAATGGATCACTGCTGCCAGCTGGTGTAGATACTGCATCTGCGTTCATTGGTTTACTTGAAGGAGCTGATACCATAGATGCTGTAGTAGATGCCCACTTAATCATTTTTGCAAGAGCTGCTGCATTATTCGCCTGTAATATTAATTCCTTGTTACCAGTAAAATCTTCCAGAACATCATCATCTGCATCCTGACCGATTGAAATTGCAATCTTTACTGCCTTTTTAAACCAAGGAAGTGCTTTTAATTTATTTAATCCATCCTTATAAGAATCTGTAGGCTGTCCATCAGATAAAAGAACGATAACTGGTGGTAATGCCCGTGTTGGCATAGGTGGAATAGAAAGCTGAGCTGCTAATAACTCAAATGCTTTTCCCATTTCAGTTACTCCATTTGCTTCCAACGGATTCCAGCTATAATCTTCGATTGGAACCGGCTTAGCTGTCAGCCAGCTTGCTCCGGATGAAAACTGAAGTGCTCTGATAAGCAGCTGCGCATTTGGATTATTATCCGCTGCTGATGCCATCTCCGGTATACACTCTTCAATCGCTGTATTCACAACTTCCATTTTTCCGTCATAAGACATTGAACCAGAACAATCCACTACCCAAAAGAAATGAATCGGTCTGCTTGCCAGTTCTCCACCTGGTCTTTGTAAATCTGCCATAACAATTTCCTCCTTTTACTTAAATTCTCCGACTGACTCAGAGAAATGTATTTTCACGCCTGCCGCAATACCTGCAGTTTTTCCAACTTCAACAGGTATCTGGGTTCCATCTGCCTTTTCATATGTCCAGTTTAATTTATCCTCATTACGAATACCCCATAATGCAGGATTCTTCGGATTCTGCACAACCTCTCCTACAACAGTTTCCATGTCAAAATCATTATAGATATGATGGTGCATCAGTTTACTGCTCTGATTGAGGATTACTGTATTCTTACCAATTACAATCTTTGCTGGAACATTAACTGCCTGCTGGCAATTCCAACATGTGTGTGCTGCACCTGTTCCCTCAAGACTTTCATCGTAAAATACACTTGCTCCACAGTTGCACTTCATCAATCCACTCATCATATTTGCAAACAGATTCATCCATTCCGGCTCTGTTACACGCTTGCTTGGATTATTTAATCCTACTGTAAAAGACTTGATAAATAAATCTCTCAGCTGTTGCGGATACAACGGCCAATAAATATTGGCGTTATCATGAATACCCGGTACAGGGCGATTCGCCTTATTATCCGGATCAAATATAAATATTGGATCTGTACCATACAGCTTTACTCTTGCAGCCATATCCATGCATTTAATACTGGCTTCCTGTTTTCCTTCCAGCGGATGATTTACCATAAAAAGATAGAACAACAATACCGCAAGTGAATATCTGTCAGTATCTCTTGAAGGTCTTTTTTCACCTCTTACTATCTCCGGAGCCATAAATCCTGGTGTACCAAGGACTCCTCCCGGCTTACTATTACCATATGTTACATTATCATTATCACAGATAAGCACATCGCCATTATCCGGATTAAAGAACAAGTTTCCAAACGAAATATCCTGATACTTGGCACCTGCAATATGCAGATTTCTATACCCTTTGGTAAGATTAAATGCTGTTCTGCATATTACATAAAACGAAGGATTTATGCGATTCTTCATTAAATCCACAATGCTCTTATAATTCTTCGGTCTAAGTGGCATGATATACCCAAATAATGTTCCCTGCGATGGAACAATCAGTTCCATCGGCCAGAGGAATGAGCTATCTGGTGCACCCTTGGCAATAATCTCTTCCAATATCTTCTTCTGTCTGGCTGTCGCACTTCCTTTGAAGTACCACTTCAATGCATAATGCTTTCCATCACATTCCACATCATATACTTCCCCTTGTCCGCCTGCTCCTAGAAGATTCTCTACCTTATACTTATTTCCACTTTCAGAAGTAAGTATGGTTCCATTCTTTAACTGTCCCTCCATTATGGCACCTGCCTCCTTTGCTTTACAAGCTGTAATACTTGATATAATAAATTACCATCGTCTACAAACATATTGTATGTCTTACTTCCAAACTGCATCTCACACGCATCCGTATATGGTGTAACAGCTGTCAGATATCTATAAGTCTTATCAAAACCTTTTTCAGATGCCTGAAATACAATTCTCTGGTTTGTTACATATAATATTCCTTTATAATAGACAAGTTCTCCATGTTCTATTGGCTTTGCCACACCGACATTCCATCTATTCCCTTTCAGAAGTCCCGGTGTGCTATGCCCTACATGTCTATATTGCTTTACTGTCTTTATCTCTATATCAATGGCTTTATCTATGTAATGGATCTTTTCGCCACGCTTCAAGAACAGACTATCTGTATTCAATATAGGTAATCTTCCAGCTCTAATTTCCTGCTTTGCAACTTCCGGAAGAATCGAATTAATTCTCGGTGGCTGATTGTTGCCGAATATGGCATCTAAAAAGCCCATACATATCACCTCTTTCTTACATTCTATCGTAAATCCTGTATCAATGTGTCGCATAACGGGCGACATCAAACCAGCTGATATTTCAACTTATTTTTTCTACAGTATTGTTCTGCATAAGAACCAAATGAACACTGAACAATAAACATATCATCTGTCCCCGTAAAAGCATCCTGACCAATTTCCTGTACACTATCCGGTATCACAATAAAATCCAGCGTACTACAACAAAAGAAAGCTTTTTCCCCAATTGCCGTTAATTTCTCATGTAATCTAACTTTCTTCAAAGACTCACAGCCTTCAAACATTCTATCCGGAATCCTGCCTATATTCTCCGGAACACTAATATGCTCCAAGGATTTACAATTTGCTAATAGCTCGTCGCCTAACCAGAACACACTCTTTGGAATATCAAGTGTCCGTAAGCCAGTACCTTTAAATGCTGCATCACCTATCGTTTTTAGCAACATTGGCAATGACACAGATTTTAAATTTCCACAATTCTCAAAAGCTGAATTTTCTATCTCTTCTATACTGATTGGCAGTACAACCTGGTGCAATTTTTCACAATCTGAAAATGCATTTAAGCCTATGTACTTGATGCCTTCTGTTAAAATAACTTCTTCTATTTGAGACTTACTAAAACTACTGCCTGCAATTTCTATTACAGGCTCATTTCCAGATTTGTTCTGAAATATGATTGTCTGGTTCTTATCTCCATGAAAGCCAGTTACAGCCAATCCTGAACCTTTACTGCTCTTTTCATATTCAAAAAGGTCTCCATATGATTTCCCCGCAGATGATGTCCTATCATCTTTGATCGCAGGTCCTTCTCCCTGCTTTTGTATAGATATATCACAAGCTTTGCCCAATACCTTGTTTCCATAGCATGTACACCATACTGAAACAATCCAATCCGCATTTACCCTGCTTATACCATAGTCATCCATAAGCTGCTTGACATATCTGAAAGCAAATGTATTATTGAGCAGATTTGCTTTCTGAATATCCTGTGCAATACCCATATTGTACGCCATGAGAATCAGATTGATATTCTTAGCCTCTTCTGAGAATATATCCCTTACCAATGCTGTAAACTGCCGCTTATCATCTATTGAATTTTCATACTGTCGAAGCATTGCTTCAAAATCCTGCTCAAAAATACAAATCACCTTCTTCTACTCTACGCCTAATGCTTTATAAACCGCCTCCTCCGGAGACGAATAGAATATCAAACTAAATGCACCTACCAGATCAGAAGGAACTGTTCCAAGGTCTGCTGCCGAAGTTATCGGAAGAAGTACTTTCTTAGCCCCACTATCTAGGCACACCTGCAATGTACTTGCCAAATCTTCTACCTTAATAAGTGTTCCACCAATACTTATTTCTCCTAATACTGCAAGACTACTGATTGGTGGCTTACTTAATGCTGCTGATGAAATAGCTATCAATGTTGGCAGTGCAAGATTTCCTGTCATTCCAAGTCCCTGCATATCCTGATAATTGATAATATAATCTTTTGTTGTCGTACTGATTGAACCAGAGATTGCATTACCATTTGCTTTCAAATAGTTAAACGCTGTATTGGTTGCCTCTTTTGGCTCTTTTCCTGAACCAATACCTGTACATGTGAGTTTTCCGTTTCCAGGCATCATCTGAGTTTCCAAACGATAGCATCCAATCATACCAGTTTTTGATTTTGATACTGTATATAAGCAGCCTGGTTTTCCCATTCCTTCAGGAATCATCTTTCCACCGCCCTGCTCAGGTACTGATACAAAATGTTCATCAAAACTGTCGTTATCTATGTATGAGAAATTCACATCATAGAACTCCATTCCGCCAATCTTCTTTAACTGCTCTTTTACTCGTCTACGAAGTTCCAATGAAATATCCATAATTTCAGCTACTTCTTCCTTGCTGACTTCTCCATCCGGGTATATCAATTTAATAAATCCGGAAATCAGCTTACGGACTGCAATCGCATCTCGCTGATTTAAATTATTTCCTAATTTGTAATATTTCTCTGCTATATTACTGTAGTTATCCTTTCGTAGTTCCCGCATAAACTCTGACAAGTAATCAGTGATGAAACCATAATCATTCGTAAATGAATCAGGTCTATATTTAGGTATTTCCCATCCAGGTATATAAGCATGGAATCTGTCAAGAAACGCAGTATCAGTTCCCATTTCTGGCGGAAATGGATCGAATAAACTTGATGTCTTCTGTAATGTCTCAACACTCTGATTGATATTTCCTACGAATACCATAGATGCTTTTGCCTGTATCTCAGCTTTTCCACGAGAAAATGCACCAGAAGCCATATAGCCTTTCATAATCTGGATACCATCTTTATCCTTGAACTTAATACCTGCAACCTCATCAAACGCTACAACATCCCACATTCCAACAAGACCTACTGTGTTATTAGACATATTGTAGAAAAGATTGGCTACTGTTGTCTGTCCACCAGCGACCAGAATACTATTTGGTGATATCTGCTCATAAATATATGATTTACCGGTAGAACGAGGTCCCAGCTCACACATATTGAAGTTATTCTCAACAAGTGGAATCATACGGGCAATTAACAACCATTTAGCTCGATCACTCAGCTTGTCCGGTTCCATTCCTGTAGAGCGAAGCAGGATATCCATCCACTCTTCTTTTGTAAATGCTTTTCGACCATTCTTTACCTCATCCATATCTACATGTGGCATCTGAATAGGTGTAAGCTTTCTGATTCGTATTGGCTGTGTATTCTTCTTATCTTCCTCAATAAACTCATACTCAAGCTGGAGAATACACCAGATACCACCACAAAGGAGTCTGTCATAATCTTTTACATAATCCGGATGAATAGGAATTCCCTTAATTCCAAGATTAGAAAATGTTGCTTCGTACCTGTCTTCTTTTGTATTAAGAATTACTGTGATACGATCAATGACAGTATAACTTCCTCTTTCACGCAATAGGGATAATATTTTCTGTGCCTCATCAGGACGCACATAGTTATCTCTTAAAATACGCTTTACATTGTCTACTCCTTCGTCAATAATCTCCTGGTCATCGGAGTTACAATATTGTCCCAAAAGATATTCCAAAACATATACTGGTACATTAGCTCCTTCTCGGATTGCCTTTGTTAAATCCTTACGTACAATCCGACCATCATAGTATTGACGGAGCTTCTGCTTGATTATTTCTCGTCTGTCATCTGTTTCAGATGTATTCATAAATTCATTGAACTCATCCATGTCTGCCTCCTGTACTGGTTCTTTATTTTTCATTAAAACATATACTTATTATTTTATTCTTCAATATCTTCTACATTTTCGACATCATCCGAATACTTAAATGTTTCCATAATCTCTTTGATACTTACATTGTTATTTTGATATGACAGATTCAGTATCTCTATAAAATCTCTTATAATAGAACGAGGTGTAATATCTTCCTTTTCTCTTATAGCATCCATTATAAATTCAATAATATCCTCTGATGTAATGATTAATTCATATCCATACATATCTGCATGAATTTCTGAAATTTTTTCAAGAAGGACTATTATTTCTTCCTTAGTTAGTGGCACAATTTTTATAATTGGTGTCATTAAATTAATCATCACATTTGAACCATATCTCCCGGACTCCAGTCGCGATTTCAAAGCTTCGTAACTAAATAAGCCTCGGTCCATATTTTCAATAGCCTGCGGGGTTCCTCCCATAATTATTCCAAGATTTCTTGCTTTTCCTTGCATTGTGTCATTATACATAGCAAGAATCTTTTCATAGTTATTATTTCTAGTAATTGCCGATGTGCTCTTATAAATATTAATCAGCTCATCAATTATAATTATAAGTCCTTTATGACCAATTTTTACCAAAAACTCTGATAAAAGCTTTATGTAATCGTACCAATCATCGTCATTAATAATCGTCGTAACTCCCAAGTCCGCTTTGGCTTCCGATTTAGTTACATACTCTCCTCTAAGCCACCTTAAGGCTTTGGATTTTAACTCAGCATCATTTACTCTTGATGCTTTCCAATACATAATTAGGATGTTGGCAAAATCATATCCATGCACCATTTCCTGCATATTAAGAATTGTTCCATATATTTTATTGGATACCATCTCCTCTAAAGCATTGCCTTGAACACCACCAGTTCCTATATTTTTTGCTACATCTACCCATATCTCATTTAGCCATACATCTAATATTTTACCTAAGGCTCCACCCGTTGGAGATGTTTTTGTAGACAAATTACACATGAGTTCTCTGTATGTTGCCAACCCCTTCTTTTGAGCAGTTGTTCCTACCAAACTTCTGTTAGGAGATAAATCCGCATCTGCTACAACGAATCCTTTTGCAATAGCATACTCTTTAATCATTTGTAAAAGAAAGGTTTTTCCACTACCATAGGTTCCCGTTACAAATCGAAAAGTAGCTCCTCCTTCTTCTACTATTTCAACATCCTTAAGTAGGGTTGCAATCTCTTGTTCTCGTCCTACCGCAATATATCCCAAACCAGTCCTAGGTACAACACCACCTTGCAGAGCATTCATTATAATATTCTCTATTCGCTTTGGTACTTTCATTTCTATACACCTACAATCCTTCTATATAATCTGCATAATCCTCGTAGACAAAATAATTGCTTCCGTCATTATCAATAAGAATATCTCCCAAATCTTCCATTGCAATTTCATTGATTTTCTCAACTTCTAAAATAACATTGCAGCCTTCTTGCATCGCATATTCTTCCATAGCAGCATATTCTTTATTTAACAGCAGCTTAAGAATATGAATTTGTACTTCTGAATATACAGTAGCTTGAATATCTTCGGAAATTTCAATCTCTTCTTCAATTCCATCCTCGACAATAAGTTTTTCTTGATTACTAAGCAATACTTGCCTCGCTTTTTCAATCTCCTCTGCACTAATTTTTTTATAGAGCATAGCCGATTCAAATTCTGATTTAGCATCATCTTCAACAACTTTGCTTCCATCGTGATAATTTATCAAATGTTCAATTGAATCCTTACTATCCACCGATTTCTCAATATTACTTCTTACACACACATTTTCAACGGCAGAATTGATTGTATCCATAAGTGAATCATCCTCTACAACCATTTCTAACTGTGGAAAATAGGAACATAATTTATCTAAATCAACTTTGAAACTTGCATCTACGCCTAACCAATTTCTTAAATGCAATTCACACAACTTTCCTATACATTCAACAAAGTATCTGCTTTTCCAATAAGTCTTCCTTTTTCTGCGAATAAGATATTTCATATCTTTTTTCATTCGATCAAATTCTATTGAATATTCTTCATATTCTGTTATTAATCGACCATTAAAGGTCTCCGCAATCTTAAAAAGCGTGTCATAAGAAATAATCATTCTTCTAAATGGATCGCGCCTCTTCTCAGCAATTTCATAATCTACTTCTTGCAAAAACTCGTCCCATACCAGCCCTCTTTTAGCAAATAAAACTCTTAATTTTTCTACTGTCTCCCTTAAACATCTACCTAAAAGTTCTCCATTACCTTCTAATACTGTTCTGGCTTTATTCATTCTATAATCTGCATTTATACTAAAGAATTCCAAATAATCATTATTTTCTAATGCTTTTTTATCAATTGCATTTACAGCCTCTTGAATTTCATCTCCTTCAAAATGTATGTCATATATAAACATTGCTTTAAATTCTGAATAACTAATATCTTTACAATATGTAATCCAGTAATCTCTTATCCACATCAACACTTCTTCATGCTGAAAATCTGGATAATAATGATTCCACAACTGAACCATTACTGCCAAAGTCCAATCTTTTGAAGCAATAACATCTCTATTTCCAGCCTGATGCATAAAAATCAGTGCATACACACTTGACAACGGATATGAAATAATACCTTTTGTGAGCATATCAAACCACAATGCATATCCATACTCTTCTATAGTTATTTTCTCTAATACCCTTAAATCACCGGAGCTACCACTTTTCAAAAAAAGTTCCAATAAAACACCATCCGTTTCGTAGTTTCCTTTATATTCCGGAATTTTCGCCAATAACTCAGCATATTCTTGTTCATTTTTCTTAAACCGTGTTATATTTGTATGTGGCTCAATATATGCGATTTTATCTCTATTCTGATACTTTAAACTGGCTATATATTCATGTATATTAGATGAAAAATCTAAATGCCTTGATTCTACACCTAATAGCACCAATTCCACAGATTTTACAATCGGTGTCTGTACTTTCTTCTCGCTTGCTGTAACCATTGGTTTCTTTACCGGTATTTCTACAAATTCAAACTGATTCTTCTCAACATACTCATCTACTACTTGTTCTACAACGATTCTTATTTCACCAGACTCAGCCAACTCGTTTAATCTTCTTGTTCCGTAAACATTCGTATAGGCTGGTCGCATCGCATGAGGATATTCTGCTTTTTTTCTACATACATCTTCAATAGTTCTTACTAAAAAAGCAACAAATTCACCATTATGATACCTATACCCTGTTTTAGGATTATCCTGTCCTCCAGTAATTTGTCCATATTCGCTTATGGTATCATAATACCAGGCTCTTTCATTTGTATTGTATTCATATGTAATTCCACTAAAAGTGAATGTTTCAGAATATTTTATACTGGAAGAAATCAAACTCAAATAGTTTTCCCATGGTGTTGAATTTAAAATCCTCCATTTCTCTTTAGCTACTTTTCCGATTATAAATTCAGATAAAACAAGATTGTGTTTACTCATACACTCATTAATGGCGGTCATAGAATCATCAAAAACTAAGTCAATAATCCTTGCATCTTTTTTACTTGTATAAAAAGTGCTGCGCTTATCCATCTTATAAGTCGATGAAGCCATAACCACATCAAAGCACTCTGAATAATCATTATTTAAAATCTTCTCTTTTTGAATCCATTTATTCTGCTCATCATTCGTAAATGCTTCTACTTCTTCTTTTTTTACATTGTAAATTCCATGAATAATACAATATCCCAAAATCCATTTTGGCAAATATTTATCAACCTTTTTATCAAACCTGCGATATGCTTTATATGTATTTAGTAACAATCGGTATCCGTCTTCAATACTCTTTGCATGAAATCCCGCCAGCAGTTCATACACATAAACATAAAAATACGAATTATCACAATACATCACATCGCCTGAAAGGGCTTTTGTTCTCCAATAAATATAGTAAGCAAATTGCAAACCATTCATATCAGCATATGTTGTCTGATACGAAAACAACCCTACCCTATTAATCTCACATCCATTCCAACGAACATCTTCATACTTTTGAATTGCTTTATAAAAACTTGTTGAATCATGCTTATCAGAAATGACAATTCCATCATACACTTGACTTTGTCTTGAAAACGAATCTAAGTATTTTTGTAATTCTTTATACAATTTATCAATACCATACTCATCTACAAACCGCATATTGCCATCTCCTTTCCTATGACTTACTGCATATTCTTTATTGCTTTGAGAATAGGATTTTCTTCCTCTTCCAATTCATCTTCAAATCCCAATTCATCAGATTTATATAATGCATCATGTAATCCATATATTGCACCTTTATGATTAATTGCTAACTGTTCAAATTGCTTTTTCAAACTGTTATCTGCGTCTTTTAATCCTTCTGCAACTCTCACAATTTGATTTGGTGAAACTCTATCACACTCAAAATAAATTTCAAATGCTCTAGGATTAAGTAAAAAAACCTTCTCAAAATTTCCTCTCGAATAAAAACCGTCAACACATCTCTGTATGTGAGATATCCACATAGGATAATCTGGTCCCTTTAAATGGTCTTTTCCTTCGATTAATTTATCGAGAATATCTGATACCACATCCATTCTTCCACATCTGCCCAGTGCTTCAAAACCACATAACATCGAACTTGTGCAGTCATTAATGACAGGTGCCCCACCATATCCTCTTGGTTTGGGATATGTAACATATAAATCTACATACGACATCAGTTCGTCGATAAAACCTTGTATTTCCTGTTCACTTGAATGTTCATTAATTTCTTTCCATTTTCCAAACATATTGTCACCTCTGTTTCATTTTTCCAAGAGCAGAAACTCCTAAAACCCGAAATCATCCACAAACGCAATATCAATCATAAACTCATACTTTTGCAGGATATTCTTCTCATCATTCGCATCTGCCAACACCATATAATACTTATCTCCATATTTGTACTCTCTTGACTTCAGTGTGAACTTCTCATGGAATGTTCTCTTCTCCGGTGCATCGTCTCGGCTGTTTGCCACGATAGGCACATCAAAGGATATCTTCTCTCCTGCTTCGTCTGTGAAATATGCAATGATGCTTCTCGCTTTCATTGTGTCAGTGACCTTCTCTGACTGAATGAAATCAAAATATGTGATGAGGTTTGTGACTTTCCTTGATACTGAGGTCAACACTACATTAACGAAATCATAAGCAACACCTCTGGTATTCGTAGTAAGTTCAATAACCGGTACCATCATCTCCTGTAATGCAGTACCACCATGTACATAGTTCTGTCCGCCTCCGGCAACCTTAAAAATATCAGCTCCCACCGGAGTATCTACATAAAGTTTCTGCATGTACGCCATAGTTCTTGCCATTACGCCCTGTTCATTAACCGGCTCCAGTGTAATGATAAATCTCTTATTGGTATATAAGCATTTATCTTTCGGATAAGATACCTTATCAAATTCCTGCAGCTTGTCTCTCTTGTATAAGAAGCCATGATCCGCTGTGATAAAGAATTTCGGTGCAGAAACATATCCAGTCAATCTCTTAATCAATCTATGTATCTCATCGATTGCCTCTGCACAAGCATTGAATACTTCGTTCTCACTTGCTGCTTTATCGCCTCTGGCATCTACCTGATTATGATATATATAAACGATATTCTTGCCCTGAATCAGTTCTCGTATCTTTGCCTGATTTGCATTGGCAACCTCATCAAAGCTAAGAGCTACATTTTCTGCATTATAAGCCTTCAATATTTTGTCTCGTTGCTCCATGCTTGCACATGCCTGTCCATCTACAGTAACTGTCATGTCTGCTGTGACGTTCATCTCTTTGTGTGGCAGTAAACTTGCCATTCCAACAGAGGTAACAGATGGCAGACAGCTTAACATGCACTCCATTTTCGGTGTGCATTTCTCATCCAATTCTAATCTGCCAAATAATTCCCTTGCACATTCATACCGGAAAGCATCTGAAATAATGACTATCACACGCTGTTTGCTATCATAACTTTTCAGGTAATGCTTATAGAAATCTTCCTGCTTCAGTAATCCTGTCTGTTCCATTGAATCTATTGTAAAATTTTCATTCCATTTAGGTGTGATTGCCTGTAAGTAGGTATTGGCATATATATTTTCAACTCGCTCTCTGACATTAGAGAAACGACTGTTATCTTCTATTTTGTCATAAGCATGATAAAACCATCTGTAATAAGAATCTATCAGATAAGTCTCTTTCTGATAATTCTCCACCAGCACCTTTATGTCACTAGTAAATTCCATAAGTGCTACTGATTTCATCATCATATAGGCAAACTTAATTGCCCTGTATTCGTATTTATATGTATCGCAGTAATGATAAGCCATTGAACTTCTCTGGTCTGCTATCTGAGCAATAGTCAGTCCGTCTATCTGTGAATCCAATATCTCATCATCCAGCTGGCTAAGTGCCCACTCAATAATAATGTCATCAAAGCCTGCAAATGCATCGCAGGCAAAAATGTCTACTAACTGCAACGATCTGTCTTTGGACTTTTCATTGTCCTTCTTTAAATCTTCCTGTACTTTGGCAGCAAAACGAAGTGTCTTATTCACCTTCTCAGCCAAAGCATCATAAGATTCCTTAAGGTTTCTGTTATCCATGATATTACGGATAAATACCACTACATCATTTCGCTTTTTCAGAATATATGGTTTAAATACTGTCGGAACTGTTCCTTTTAGAGACGATGCCGCATAAGTTACAATCATGCTTGCAGCTAAATCCTCTATACTTGGCTTGTCTGACTGATAGCCGAAGAACAGATTGCAAAGTTCCCAGAACTTATCTGTAATTCCATTATCTGTCAAAGCTTTCATATACTTCGCACTATCGCCAAGTATCATCTGCTTTGTTATCTCCTCAAAGTTCGGAGTCTTCACATCTACAAGTACAGCAATCAGACCAATATCTATCGTCTGCTGATTAAAATGGTCTATTCCGAGATTCTTGAACTTCTCTATATTATTCTTATTCTTCCAGAATCTTGTGTACTGTGATAACTGCTCCTTAAACCGGTTATCTATTCCCATCTCTTGTGAAGTCTGTGATACCCTGTCTGTATAATAAGGAACCGAATAATAGTACATATCCGCAAGTGGGTTTTCTGCATCACTTGGTCTTGGAAAAGGTGCATAAATCAGATATTTACTTTCAGTGTCTTCCTCATTCAACAGATACTTGGAATAAAACCAGTTCGTCCCATCAAGAATGTGCAGTTTTACATCACCAAGCTGCAATTCACTCACTTCGTCCTCATACTCTGCCTTATCATCAAACCAGAAGATATACTTCGTGCTGTCCTTGGCAAACTCAGTATTTAATTGGTCTTGTATGTTTTGTAAATCCATATATATGCTCCTAATCCTATTTGTGCAGACGGTCTGCACAAATTCATTTTATTTCATCTGAATGATTACGAGTGTCCGATAGGTGGTTATTAATCGGACACTAACGGTCACTTACCGGTCACTACTGGTCACTTATCGGATACTAGTGACCACTTACTGGTCATTTTTGAATAAAAATAACCAGCACTGACCACTATTTTCTATTCCAAAATTGTATAAATGGTATTTGTATTCTCTCCAACTTTTTCAATCTTGCCGGATTTTATTAATTTCTCTAATAAATTCCGTGCACCTGTTCTGGACTTGTAATTGCACAACTCCATAACCTTCTGCGTAGAAATACTTCCATTCTGTCTGATATAATCCAATATCTTTTCTTCTTTCGACATCGGCATCCGTTCCGCTTGGTTTGTATTTTCATTTCTAATATCAGCAGCTCCCGGAATATATACAACCTGTCCAACTTCCAGTTTTAGTGTCACTCTATCTGAGCGCTCTGAAAAATCAAACTCAGGTTCTTTCCAGTTCTGCTCTTTCCAAGCAGTCATAATCTTGTCAACACCGCTTCCAGCACGCTCGCCTACATTGACGAACCCAAACATCTTAAGGATATTTGGATTACGCGGATCACTGTTACCTCCGGCATAAAACTCTTCTTTTGTTACTCGGATTGTTCCCGGATTTGATATGGTAAGTTCCTTACCTTTTTTGACCACAAGGATTCCTCGTCTGCCATAATAATTCGCATGTGCAAGGGCATTCGCCAATGCTTCCTCTAGGGCATCATGAACATCTACCCTGTCAATTCGATACCCATCCCTGCGGTTTGCAAATGGAACTGCTACCTCATCGTCCATTCGTGTACGCACCTTGCAGAAGAAATCATATATATTTCCACTCCAATCTCCTTCATTGGAATGTGTACGGAATAGCCAGCGTACTGCTTTATCATCACATTCTTCCCGATAATCCAAAAAGTAATTTGGAAAAACTTCCGTAATGTGATATGCCTCTCCAAAGAACAAGAGTCCAGCTATTGTAGGTGATAAAGAGCCATTTTTATTCTTTGCTACTGCTCTTAATTTCATCAGGAATTCATCATTTTCCAATGCATTCCAAGGATGTCCGCTATGAAGCTGTTCAAATATAATACGATACCCCTTAATTGTATCCTGATTCAGTACATCCAGTCCCATCTCATCAAGCACTTCAATGTCTCCGGACACATCTCTCTGATCCGCAAACATCGCTCTTACTGCTTCTTCTGTGCAAAGAAAATCACCTTCATAATCTCTTTTATATGTGCCTTTCATCGGATCTGTCCCAATATATACTGGCTTATCATGTCTGTCTGCCGCTGGAACATCAATCCTAAGAATCTCCGTATCTCCTACAGGCACAGGTCTAACATGATGATTAAGCAGAATATTCTTTGATACTTTGTTTCTATCATTCAGTGTACTCCAGAAATCCTTCTGATACTTGATAATCTGCTTTTCATTCAAACCTTCCACTGTAAATGAATCTCTATGCTCTTTTATACCAAGAAGAATCGTTCCCCCATTGGTATTGGCAAATGAAGAATATGTCTCCCATATACTTTCAGGGAGTCCACCTGTTGCCAGCTTGCACTCTCGCTCGTGGTCCTCGCCCAGATTCAATTCATTCAATAATTCCTGTTTCATATATAAAAACCTTTCCAATTCAAAAAATAGCAGTTATCTTTTTCATTTAGTCTTCACTATCTTTAAACATATTACTATCCAAAAAGCTTCGAACTAACTTTCCAAATTCAGTCATTATTACACATGGCTCACGATTCAAGTCAAATGCAATATTGGGATCTTTCTTGTTTCTCATTCCTGAAAATATATCGTTTATAGTACTAACTTTACTTGGTGATTCTATTTCCATCATTAATCCATAGCCAATTAATCTTTCTACAATATAATGATCAATATCACATTCATCCATAGCTACTAATGCTTTATAATCTGTAATAAATACCCTTGAATTCAAGTCAGATAACTCGCAAAATACACTCCAATTAATGTTTCCATCTATATACGAAGCATACATTCTCGCTAATACACCAGACTTAATAGTATCAATATTGCAGTCCAATAGATAAATAACTCTGCTAAGCTCTTTTTCTGCAAATTTAGAATTATCCATTTTTCTCTTATATGCTTCTACTTTTTCTGATGATATAGTGTTTTTACGAAACTCATCAATAAACTTCAAAGTTTGCTTGAGCAAGTTTCTATCCCTAATAGCTGCTCCTGTTTTGCAAAATGCCACAATTGATTTTGCAATTGGAACTTCAGCCAATATATCATTATTGATTGCTGCATCTATTCCCATCTCTGAAAAATCCAATGCTATATCCTTAACATTATCATTAAACAATGTATTTTTTAAATCAGGTACTAAATTCATGTGTCACCTCTATATTTTTGCCAACAAATCTACTTTTAATGCCTTCTTGCCTTCCTGTGCGACTTCCACGCCCTGGAACTTCACATAGTTGACTTTTACACCATCATCCAAATCAATCTCTATTCTCTGGTTGGCAATATGTGCGATTGCTTCATCATATATCTGCATCTCAGCAAGCTGCTTCGTGTACTTCGTAATAGACTTCGTAGCCTTTGACTTCTCTGATGATGAAGATGCATTATCCAATGTGTACTGAGCACTCTGCATGGCTGTCTCAACATACTTCTGTGCCTTGTGGAGATAATCCGTTCTCACTCTGCCGACAGTATCAGCATCATATCGATGCATATAAATAAGTGCCTTAAAACCATTCTGTTTGCCGCTATCAAACAGCCAGTAAATTGGACGTTTTCCAGAGCCTGTGACAGAATAGGTATTGCAATGGTCTTTGAAGAAATCATTGAGGAAATAATTACGGATAACCTCTCTGCTTGTATCGCCCTTATTTCCAAGTGCATTTGCAATAAAATCCATATTGGTATCAAATGACTTTGTACCAAATGCTGTTTTTAACCAATCACAGAAACGAGAGACAATATCATCTTCAAAATATTCCTCATCTGTGATTGGAATAATATTATCCTTATCTGGCTGGAATGTAGTATATCGACTACCATCCCACTCACCGCCTGCATATATCAAGCCTTCTTCATTCAAAGAATAACGACCAAACATACATCCAACTGCATAGGAAATCAGGCTCTTAATATCCCTTTGCAAATCAGCCTTACGGACAGTTACATCCTTATCCTCTACTTCCGGTGTCAATTCATCCTGCAAGCCATAAATATCAATGAAAATACGATTCAATTCCTCCTCATTAGCTTTAAGCTGATTGAAACGCTCATTACATTCATTCTCCCAACAGGTGTAACATTCAGATAAATCAATATCATCTATGTTATCAAATAATGCAGGATTACAAGGGATTACGGAAATTAATGGGTGGCGTTTGAAATCCCATGAGTTTTCAAAAGAATCCCAATCTAATTTTGATTGTATAATGTTATTTTTTGCTCTGCTCTCTATATCACCATCATTTAATACTTCTATATATGGTATTTGCGGAATTTGTCCTGTACTATAATGTATTCCCTGACATATCAAATCTCCAAATAATTGAAAAACACAAGAATTCATAAAAGCAAGTTTTGTCATTGGCTTATCATTTGGAAAATACATAGGACCTGCATCAGCATATATATATCCATTATCAACCCATCTTCCGCCAAATTTTCCTGTAGCAACATCACTCCATGTTATTCCTTCATGAAAATATGTAGAAGTATTTTTCACAACAAAGTCTGGATTATTCAAATATGTATACTTTGACATAACAGCAGTTTTAATATCACATCCATCATTTTTATAATTCACTACGTATTCTTTATTTGGATACCATTTTCTATATGTTCCACCCTTAATGTATGGATACCATTTTTCACTTCTCTCTTTTGTTTCATTAACATTTAATACTCCAAATCCAATATTATCCCATGTAACTTCACTCCATAACCTTAAAAACCTATTATTATCGGATGTCCCTAACCCCTGTCTTGCAGCTCCATAATCTCCCAAATAACTGTTTCTTTCAAATACCTTATAAACATTCTCACTCAAATTATAGGCTATTGGTGCATCAGGAATAATTCCATAATTACTTTGTTTTTCGTAATATAAGTCATTTCGTTTCAGAAATTCAATTTCTTTTTCTTTTTGAGAATTATAATCTACCATCCTGCTATAGCAGCCAATATAATCTGTATATCTATGTTTATTTAGAACAAAGCTTGTGGTTTGTACAACCTCTCCACCAATTTCTTCAAACGCTCTCGTTCCCAAATGCACCATATTATAAATTGATGTAGTTTGCACAACTTTTCGCAAATCCGAGTATCTAGACAAAAACATCCAAGAATGCTGTGTAATCATCGCAATAAATGCATTTTCTTTCGCCATATTTATGCATTTTTGTATAAATACGGAAAATAAATCATTTTTCCCTTCTGCATAATACTTTTTCACATATTTACTTAACTTTGGATTCATTCCACCTGCCGTCATATACGGTGGATTCGTAGCCACAGCATCGTACTTTTGTGCCATAATCGCACCAATCTCAATCAGTTCTTTTAACTTCTCCGCCGTTTCATCTAATCCATAAGTATCAAATGAAATCTGTCCATCCACATCAGTACCGCTTACAAATCTACGCAGCAAATCCCAATCATACGCATCTACATTAAGGATAGAACCATACTCTTTTGCATCTACCAGAGTATCCAGAAGTCCTTCTATCTGCAAAATCGCAGTATTTCTTTCCATCTTGTCCAGTTCTGCACCGAAATATTTGAGTTGATTCCGGTTGATACCATTACTTTCCTGTATGGCATAGACATTTGGACGCACTCCACGAGAGAAAATTCGTCTGTCATACTGACGTGCTTTCATCATGACTGCAAAATAACTAAGCTGTGCAGCACGATCATCTATATCCAGTCCATAGATGTTATTCTCCACAATGCTCTGTGCAGCTTCTCTTGCTGACCAGCCTGCATTTTCATATATTTGCATGAATACATCAAAAGCATATACAAGGATATGACCACTTCCCATGCATGGATCAATGAGCTTGATATCCTCCGGCTTTAACTTTGCATATTCTTCTCTGATTTTTGCAAGCTCTGTCTGTACTTCTGGTTCCTGTTCTGCTTCCTCCAGATAATATTTCCACTTTCCTTGCAAATCTGCATCTGGATGTCCCTCGACCCACAATCTGCCTAAGCTATTCTCTACCATATAGCGTACAATCCAATCTGGTGTGAAAAGCTGTGTAACAGCAGGTACTTCCTCTTTTGTTATCTTTCCTTTTTTCGCAAATGCTTTATTTTTCGGTTCTGTATTGTAATACTGATACAACCATCCAATGATTTCAACCTGACCTGCCTGTTTGCCATTCTCATCTGTGGTCGTTATATTGAAATCACTCTCATCTATCCCATCCACCAGCATACGAATTACATCATCTTCATTCGTAAATGAGATATTCAGCAACATTTCCGTATAATCTTCTGTCTCCTCGAACAATCCAGGTAATACCTCATGTAAGAGATTACACTGCTTAATAAAGAGCATACGAAATAAATCATCGAGCTTATTATTCATCTTCGCATCAATGATGTATTCTCTCTCTTCTTCCGTAAACTCCCAGTCAATATCTGGAGCTAATGTAAGGATATCCGGCTCATTCTTACCTGCTTTTTCAGAGGACAGCACACGAACTCTTGCAGGATACATATAGTCATTGACTTCCATAAAACGGATGGCACAGATACGGTTGAACCATGTATATGCCACTTCTTCTATAACTGCATCAAAACCTCTTGCTTTTATCTGTTCTACCATCTTTCTTCTGTGCTCGCACTGTTTCTTATTCAGAGTCACTTCTGTTCCTGCTGTGGTCTTATAGACTTCAAAATCCATCCCCTTAGTTATCGGTTCACTGCAGGTATCCTTAGTGATTCCGAGCATTCCTGCTTTATCCGTTACGGATGCGATTAACTTATTCCTTGCATCTATCGCAAATTTCTTAATTGCGTTTTTGTTCATGTGCTTACCTCATTTCATATATTCAAAGCCTGTTACTAGCTTAATGTGATAATCGTGTCTTCCTCTAATTCATTCATCAGCTTCTGCTTCATTTCTGATAAGAACTTATCTATATCCTGCTCGTTCTCAATCGAATATGTCCTAGCACCTGCCACATTGGTAATAGAGATGTTCTTTCTTCTCTTGGTCTTTACAACTGTCGGAGCAACAGGTGGGATGACAGGTCTTACTCCTCCCGGTGTAACCGGAGGTGTTGGCTGTACCGGTGCAGGTGCTGGCTGATGAGTTCTTTCATATTCGTCTATCTCATCTAAACACTTAATCTTTAAAGTATCGCTTTCCAGCTTGATATTCTTGATTGCAGCGATATCGTGAGAGCATTTTAACTTATCAAAGATTTCATTGAATCTTTCGTTAATCTTAGGTCTTAATACTTCTGCAAATAGCTTGCTGTCCAGTACTTCTTTTACCTTTAAGAAATCATCATGTACCAGAGGCTCCATGATAGCGGCTTCTTCTTCCAGAAGTCCCATGTGTAGCTCTTCAAATTTCTTATTCAAGTCAGGCAGTTTCTGAATCTTTCCAAATGAATTCCTGTCATTTACGATTGTAGTAATGTCCTCAACCACTTTTAACAGTTCCTGATTGCTGACATAAGTCTTACTGTTTCCAAAGAACTCCAGATTCTTTACTGCTGTTTCAAAGATTCCTCTCTGGTCGCCCTTGAAGAAATCAAATACCGGTGCTGTATCCTCAGCATCATCCAGCAGGTCATCCCTCTTTCTGTCAACTTCCTTGAAGAACTCTCCCGGCTCTTTGATTGCTATAATCTCTTCCAGTCTGGTCTTTGCCTTCTCCATGAGAGACTTGCAAGGAAGCTTCGGATTGACACGATACTCTACAAGGATATCATTGTATGACTCCACCTTATCGTTTGCTCTTTTCTGGAAATGGCGCATTATCGTATCATCATCGTCACTTGACAGCGTAAACCCAAAGTAATCCTTCATGATTTCTTTAGCAGAACGAAGCTGTCCGTCAGTTGCTCTTTCTCTGATGTCTATTAACAGTCTATCTACGAACTCTCTCTTCGTAAGGTATCTTACGATATCCTTTGAATCTGTCGAAAGCAGTGATAATGCCTGACTGTTTAAGGTCATTGCTACTCTGCCCTGCTTGAATAACATGGCTACCAACCACTGAACATCCTTGGCATCGAAACCATAAGGAGCTGCTGCGAATTTATCTAATAATGCTTTGAGAGATGTTTTCATGTGTCTTGCATTATTAAGCCCTATTACCTGTATTACTTCCTCAAGCGCCAGCTTATTCGGTGTCGTGTCACTTGTTCCAAGTAAAGACATCTGACCATCACTTTTCTTAAATATGGCATCAATATCAGATATTTCAGGGGCAGTCTCCATATAAGTCAGCTTGTTATACTGCATAGCTACCAGCTTGCCGAGTGCTTCATTGATTCTGCTTGCCGGTTCCTTTGCAGATATGGTTGCCTTATCTCCGTTTACATAGATATCTGCATTCTTAATTGCCTCTTCTATATATATTTTAATTCTGTCTTTCTTCTCGATTCGCTCATCTTCCTTTGCACGACGGATGCTGTCAAAGCTGCCTCTTGCTCCGGAAGCATTTTTATTCAGGAACTTATAAATCTTAATTGATTCTGTAATCTCCTCTAAGAAAGTGCTGTCATTTGGCAGTTTTATAATTACAGCATTTTCATTTACTGAAAGCATTCTTAAAGTCGATTCCTGATAATCACCTGCATAAGGAGTAATAATTGTTACTCCAATATCATTTGACTGATTATTTCTAAAAAATCTATCGTCAACTTTCTGGTTAAACGCAAACAAGTACCTACTACTATATCTGTATTTTTTTTCTGTAAAAATCTCTTCAAAAATAACCATTGATGTTTCCCCGATTATTTCTCCCATTTCTACTGATTCATTATTTATAGCATTGTTTATTTCCTGTTCTTCATTTGTCAGGAATATATAGATTTCTCCATTCTTCTGTACAAGAGTCTCCTTAATCAATTTCTTTAAAGATTCATCTATTTTTCCACGGATCTCAATTCTATCATCATCAATGTCCGAAATCATAAGTGTTGTCAGATTGTCTACATTTGCTTTAATTTCTTTGACATATTTAATCATAAAAAGAACTTTTAACAGTTCCACATCAAACTCATCCAATTTGCTGTTATTTTCCGCATCTGAAATTACCTGACTATGTTGATGATCAATAAACTTATGTAATGGATTATAGAAGTAACTAAAAGGTACTAAAACTCCATCTTCTTTATTCATCACTCGTATTGCCGATTCTTGAAATAATGCCAACATTGAACGCGACTGATCAGACAGGTGTTTGCCACTAGCGCCATGTGTTCTAACCGCTGTAAGTACCTGACCCAGCAAGTTAAACTGATATGGAATAAACGGATAGCATGCAGCAAAATCCGACTTGTCTGTATAAAGTTTCTTATCTGCTGTATCCGCTGTGAATGTGATCAGATTCTTGATGATAGACTCCTTCTGCTCATATAGAAGTCTGAGTGTCTGTGTTGCCACCTCATTTTTCTTAAGTACACGCTCTCTGATAACTTCATCTACATTAGATGCAGACAGAGAAAGTCTTGTATCAAAACGTCCCTGAATCTTTGAAAAGTCATTACCCTTAGTCTTTGTAATCGAATCAATATCTTCCTGGCTAGTTACAATTACCCACGCCTTACCTTTGCAGGCTGTCCCCAAGTCTTCTACAATAGTCTGTAAATTAAGCATAAGCTGAGTGTCGTCTGCAATATACTGACCAATTTCATCTACCAGGAATATAACATGATGATTAGGACCTTTCTTTGCACAGTATTCCTGCACCAATGATACGAACTTCTCAATACTAAGGTCATAGTTGCCCTTTGCACTCTTACACCAGTTTCTTGCAGCTTCCTCGCTCATAAAGTCCATATCAACAATAGTCTTTACAATCTTATCCTGAATAACTGCAAAAGCCTGTCTCTTCTTCTCCCAAGGAGCACCTGCAATCTCTTCAAATCTCTGCTTGAACTGTTCAAACTTTCCTTCATTGTCAAGTTGTCTCTCAAACTCTGCAAGGTATGGAATTGAGCCACAATATCCCTGCATCTCGTTAAATACTTTCATAAACACTTCTACGATAGCCTCCTTGCCGGAGCCTACTTTTGCTGAGCCTTTTGAATCTATGTTAAAGAGCATAACATCAGATGAGATAGTTCCTGCCTTTGTCATCTTAGCAATCAACATTGGATCATCTATCTTCTTGCCGTCTGTAAAGTATTCGATTGCTCTTTTCCCCTCTACCTTGCTGTTTTTCAGTATGTATGACAGTATTTTAAGGAAGTGTGATTTACCACTTCCAAAAAAGCCTGAAATCCATACTCCCATCTTATCTGTATACCCATCTATTCCCTTTTCATAGTTATCAAAGAAGTCTCTGAAATGTTTACGGAGTTCTTTTGTCACTACATATTCATCTAATTCCTGATATATATTTTCTTCATCCGACTGACCTACTTTAATAACGCCCTTAATGTCACGGTCAATCTGTTTATCAAACATACTCTTTATTTGCATTTCTTCTCCTCCTGTATGCGTTTACACAAGACGGAACGCTCTATAATAATTGTGCGAATCCATCGTTCCAAACAATTTCAAATCCTGACCACTATATTCTCCCGGATAGAACATGACTACCGGAACTGTATCTAGTACTTGATGTAGGTTGTTTAATATATTATGGCTTGCAATAATCGGATGACACTTGCCAACTCCGGTAAGGAATAATACACTATCAGTCAAGTCATTCTGCAGGATATGACTGATTATCAGATTCTGTTCGTCAGTCTCGTCCAATCCCAATGTCTCTACCAAGCTGTCTGCCATATCAAAGAAACCATTCTCTTTTTCCAAATCAAAAAATGCATCCAGATAATCCTCTTCCTGCAAAATCTGTATCATCAGATGAAACAGATCCACTTCTATGATTTTGAAATCTTTATTGCCATTATTGATTCTATCTTTTAAATACTTAATGTACTCACGCACATTTATCTCCTGCCTTGGATCATAGTCAAAAACATAATATCCTACTTCGTTTCCAAGTCCTTTATTTTCACGAAATGACTTCTCAGATATCTTACTTTCTATCTGGTTGAGCCTTTCATCAAGTGTCAGCTTCTGCATTGCTATACTCCTTCCACAATTCTAAGATAATCTTCAAGTCCATTCGCTTTAAGCAATTCCTCTGTATGATAATTAACATGTATTGGTCTGATTATTCTTGGCTTTCCACTACTTTCAAGAATACCTGCTTCAAACATCATTCTTGTCATACACTGCTTCAATTTTTTTACGGCTGACTCCGTCCAACCTGCTATAACATCACTTTGCATTGATTTGTCAGAAAAGAAATTATTTAAATCTCTATCTGTTATTTCCTTCTCGCCCAAACGAATCTTCTCATCATACACTTCATGTAAAAATTCAAAAAATAATCTACTATCCATCAAAATTGCAATTAAGTTTATAATTTTAGCTGTTTCAATATCGCATGTAACAAATTCTTTCAATACAGCCTCTGGCAACAAAGACACTCTACGATAAGTTCCATTTAAAACTTCATATGCACGGTACTCTGCTTTTACCTGATAGATATTTTCGCTCCATGCAATTTTTTTTATTTGAGTCTTATCATATCCTTCTGCAATATATGATGCAGTCTTCCTCGATTCTTGTAGCCAAAACAATTTTGATGTTAATCCTGCGCTATAATTCATCATTTCCACCATCCTTATTCTTTTCATAGTGGATAATGTCTCCAAAATCACAATCTAATTCATCACAAATTTTTTCTAAAATGTTCATAGATACCTTCTCGCCCTTTGTCATTTTGGCAACTGTACTGCTACTTATACCAAGATTGTTTGTCAAATCAATCTTCTTCATATTTTTATCAATCAATAGTTTCCATAATCCATTATATGATACTGACATATGCACTACCTCTTCACTTAAAGTCACTACTTTAACAGTGTTTTTCTCATTTGAATTCTTCTTTTGTCAAATTAGACATTTAACTGTAGTTATTTTACCATATATGCATTATTCTATCAATTTTAATTTGAAGATTCACTTTGAGAAATCAAACATATTTTTTGTATTTTTTATTTTTCTCTTTGATGTTTTTTATAAAAAACAGAGAGTAAAAATATACCCTCTGCTTCAAGAACTAATTTATAATTAAATTTAATTCTATTAAATCTATGTGAATGATAATATATATCACATAGTAGATTGCATTACTCGAATATAGGCTGACCATATTCGTATAATATTTCATTTATTTCAAACATATCATATATCTTATTCTGTAAAAAATATGCAATTATAATATCCATTTTCGAACTTCTTGAAAAAGCAAATCCTGCGCAATTCAATAAATCCTTAGCTTCATCAATTGACAATTCCAAAGCTATTGTCAATGCCAAAACTGTCTTTTTGTTTGGTTGATAATTTATGTCTTTTCTTATTTTTGAAAAATGTCGTCTATCTACGTATGCTTTATGATATACCTCAGAATCCGACATGCCTCTTTCATCTATCAATCTAAGAAGTCTCTGCGAAAAAGTTTCTCCAATTTGTCCCATTAGACTTTCAATATTACGATCAGATGCTATTGATGAAGACATAGTTTTAGTTATCTTTGTTTTTTTCATAGTGCTCGCATCAAATTGTATTTCCATCGACTCGTCAACTTCAAACTCATCGTCTTCAAAATTACTATTGGCTTTTTTTTCTTTCCTCTTTTTCCTTAACTCTGATATTTTTTCAAAAATTCCAAACATTTCCTTATCTAACTTGATATCATCACTCTTTTTTACATAATTTTCTTCTATGTATTTTCCTACTTCTTCATATAATTTTTCGTTATGCATATGTTTTCTCCCTTAAGAAATCTCAAACAGAATATTCTAATTATCAATATTTGCTTTTATTATAACACTGCTCTGCTTATATAAATAGAGCTATATAAATGTCATTTCTATCCTTGATTTTAATTTACAAATAACTTCCACTTTATGCAATCTAATTTATTGATAGTTTACTGTATTCTTTTTTCAGTATTTAACTTATATCCATCAAATACTGGATATGCTTTATTCAGTACATATAATCTACACATATATATCAACCTCTAATTAAATGAATTCAACTGCTGTTGCATGTCTTTCTTCCATAATTGCCCTAATAATTTTTCTTGCATTGCAAGCTTCTTTAATCATATTTTCTATTCCCTTCAATCCTATAATTTTATTGTATATCGTCATTACAACGGCATACTCAACGGAACTTGAACATTCCGGGAATTTTTCAGCACGATGGTTCATTCTTTCTATCGCCATATTAAGAATATTTTCTATCTCTTTCTCGTCATCTTTGTATATTATCATAGTCTCTATATCTGCCAAAACACATGCAAACATTCTAGTAATTTCCTCCTCCAAGACAAGTTTTTGTCTATTATTTTCTAACCACTCTGAAAATGATGAATAACCATCACATTTCAATTCGTAAGTCATTCTGTCAGTTATGACTTTCTTTGCTGATATTATTTTCTTTTCACACAATATTTCTGCTCCTTTTTCTGTAACAAAAGCCACTTTACTCTCTGTTCCGTCTAATTTTCTTATTTTTTCAATTATGATGTATTGTTTATCAACAAGTGTGCGAATGTTAGTATCAATTCGGCAAGTGCTCAAATTATAAATCTCTCTCATTATGCAGTTCAAAATATTAACTTCTATTGCACCTTTGTAATGACATATTTGTTTTAAAAAGTCTATTTCCATCTGTTTCCACAATTTCTCGCTCATAATTTTCCTCCATATGTACATTTATTATTTCCTAAAGGTTTATAATCTTTTTTTAATTTGCTACTAATAAGTGATATTGTTTAATAAGCCTTTTTGCTACCATACAATTAAGATCCTTATTTACCGCTATTGTATATTTCCCATTTGAGTACATAAAATGTGATCCTCTACAACGTTGATATTCATATCCATTATTCTTAAGTATTTTTTTCATTTTTCTTGCATCTATCATAGTAATCACCTACTTTTTTGTTGCTTTTCATGATACTCTGCAATATCCTCTGCCCAATCTTCATCTAAATCTATATTGCATTTCCTGCTTATAGTAACTTTGCTCACTGCTTTGCACACTGTTTTATAATTTAACGAAACACCTTTTGAATCATTCTCATATGTCACTGACCTGTCTCTGTCAATGCCTATCTTTTCTGCCTCCCTCCCTGCATCTATATTGGCACCTAAAAATAAGAATTCCCATCCACATTTTTTCTTTGCTTCAATCATTTCGCGAATATCATTGTATGAAAATTCCTCACTTGAATTTTCTAGTCCGTCCGTGATAATAACAAATAATACTTTCCCAGCTCTATGTTCTTCAGGCAAATGTTTTTGAACATTATCAATTTTATTTATTGCCTGCCCCACAGCATCAAGAAGTGCTGTACATCCACGTACATAATATTCCTTACCTGTAAGTGGCTGAATTTCTTGAATGGAAAAACGGTCATGTATTATTTCAACCTTATCATCAAAAAGAATAGTAGTTACATTAACCTTTTCCCCATCTTTTTTCTGTCTTTCTATCATTCCATTAAAACCACCAATTGTATCACTTTCCAGTCCACACATTGAACCACTTCGGTCCAAAATAAAAACTAATTCTGTTAATTCCACGTTCATGTACTTTGTCTCCTTCCTTTAAATTTAAAAATATTATATCTATATAAATAACAACAATGGTCGCATGACGGGCGACATTATTTCATTTGTTATTTAAATAGTTTTTAATCACATTTTTCTTATTTTCCTGGTCTGCATATCATCACTAGTGCTCCATTATGATAATTACCCAAGCATACTCCGTGTGCCTCATCCACAGCCTCAACCATTTTTCCATTGCCTACATAAATCCCCACATGGCTGATGTTTTTGTATCTTCCATTGGTTGTGTAACTATAAAATATCAAGTCTCCAGGCTGTAAATTTTCTTCCTTTACGCTTTTATCCTTCAATCCCTGCGCTTCTGCAGCTGCAGTTGTTGAGCCACCAAATGCTATGTCAATGCCTGCTGATTTCCATACGTAGTATGCCAGCGAACTACAATCAAATGCCTTTCCACTGTTTCTTAAGTTCTGACTGTACGGATATCCTACCTTAGACAATACAAATGATGCCACAGTCTTTTGTGTTGAATTTAATATTGCAAATGGTGAATTGTATAGCACTACTATGATTCTCTTACTTTACTCACGTCCAAGCACCTCCTCTGTTAGTTTTTCGTAGCTTCCTGCAACTTATCCTCTAGGGTCATGAAGATAAATACTCTTTCCTTCAGCACTTGTTTCCGCTGCTCTTACTGACATTGGAATTCTGCTTTTAAATATCCCAATAGTTTCACCATAGGTATTTTCCAATCCTTAAATAAATTTGCCTCTGTTTTTAAATCAAGCGCACTTGTTGCATCATCAAAAATCAGTAATATTGAAATTACTTTCCATTACTTCTTTAACTCTCTTCCATGAAGCTAATCCTTTTGAAATATTTTGAGATAACATAACTAACATAAGAATTCCATTTAATAATTGAGTTGTATATGTAATGGCAGCCATAATACTTCCGGGAGTTGTTGTTCCACCTTTAACTTCATAAGAGCCTGCAAGTAAAATAAGTGCTACAACTATATACATTAACGCATTAATAACCGGATTCATAAATGCGAAAATTATTAATGTTTCTAACTGGATTTTAACTAAATTTTCATTTGCTTTTCCAAATCTCTTTTTTTCATACTTTCCCTGACACACGCTTTAATAATTCTTATTCCTGAAATATCTTCATGTATAATTGTATTAATTGTATCTAGTTTATCCTGTAATTTTAAAAATAGCGGATTCGCATACATTATATAACGACGTATATATTTCCAAATAATGTTTTCTCCCAATTTTCTATACTATCTGTATTTTTTTGCTACTTATTATCTTTTAATTTTATCTTGCACAATATTTTCGCTATCAAAGGAAAATCTGTTTTCCCAATCTTTATTTATTTTCTTTAATGTAAAAAGTAACTGCTCTTTTTCTTTCTGAGTAAGACACTCAAACATCTGTATATGATGCTCTTTTCACTCTTTTAATGCTATCTTTGCCGTTTTTATTCCTTTATCAGTCAATACTATTTCCATTGCTCTACGGTCTTTTTCACTTTATCTGCGTGTAATCATGCCCGTTTTTTCCAAATTGGATAATATCTCGCTTGCTGAACCCGGCTGTATTCCTAAATATTTCGTCAATTCCTTCTGGTTCATAGTCATATTATCCTGCTCACAAAGAACAATTAAAATTCTTTTTCGACTGGCTTTTCCTTCATGAAGCGCACGCATCCTATTATTGATGTGTAAAAAACCTTGCAAAAGCATTTCATTTATATCTGTTTTCTTATTATCATTCTGTTTTTTTTTGCATTTTAATTTATCATTTCTCTCTTTATTTAGACATAAATAGTAATGAACGGTTCTATTTATCACACTAAACATCTTTTATTGTTCAGGTACCTTAATAACAATTTAATAGTTTCAAAATGTCAAGGTACCTAAATATTTTAGTTGTGTTATTTTTCATAATTAACCTACAATGATTTTTACTACAACTTTCTTGTCCTATTTAGATGTGTTATTATTTATTATTGAAAAATTGACCATTACCGCTTCCCGACTGTATATAAGGTGAAAGGAGAAACAATTCAAATTATGAGTACTCAGCAATTCGAAGAGAAATACTACAAGTACAAGGATCTTCTTTTCAGAATAATCTTCACATATGTAAAAAATCCAAATGACGCTGAAGATATTTTGCAGGAAGTTTTTACAAAACTTTATTGTAGTAACAAAGCTTTTGAAACAGATGAACATGAAAAAAGATGGCTCATTAGAATTTCAATTAATCTCTCCAAAAATCACCTGAAATTATTTTGGAATAAGAAAAGAGATATTTTTAATCATGAAGACTTACCGGGAGAATCATTTTCTTCAGAATATAATGATTTACTGCAAATGGTTCTAAACCTCCCTGACAAATGTAAAGCTCCAATGTATCTGCATTATTACGAAGGATATTCCTGTAAGCAAATTGGTGAAATACTTGGCTGTAAAGAATCAGCAATTAAAATGAGATTAAAAAGAGGACGTGAGCTCTTAAAAATGAATTTAGAGGAGGATAAACAGTATGGATGTTAATGAATATAAAAAAGTATATGATGAAATTAAAACATCTGAAAAAATCGACAACAAAATATTAAATTCTGTTAAGGATACAAAAAAGAAACATTCTTATCCGCGATTACTTAAAGTTGCTTCTATTGCACTAGCCTGTATTTTATTATCAAATGGCAGTGTTTATGCAATTAACTATATTTTACATATGGATTCACACGTTAAAAATAAGGTTATTAAAACTACAGAGAAAGAAACACATGAACAATATCTTATTAAAAACGGATATGACACTATTTATACTGATTCAAATTTAAAAAACATTAAGTGTGAAGATAAAGGTATTTCCGTCGAACTTGTGGAAACTGTAGCTGACAATAATATTGCATACGTTTATTTTAAGGTTGATTATGGAAAATGGAAAAAAACTGTAGAAGATATGGGCTATGATTTGGTTGATGTCTTTATGGACGTTGATTTTTATTGTACAAAATCTAATGGTAAACAAGTTGGTTTGTCGTGGGCAACAGGATATGCTAATCATTATAAATCAGATGATACAAGTTACACTTATGGTTTTGATGTTGATAATGAACGTGATTTAGATTTTGAAAATATTACTATGGAAATAAAATCTTTTTACGCTACAGGTCATACAGTTTATTCTGAAGATGAAACTTTTGTAAATGGCAATTGGAAAATATCATGGGATTTAAAACATGGTACTGAAGAACTCAGAAAAACATTTAATAGGGAAATTGATTTAGGCGAAAAATATAATAACAAAAAGGTTTATATTAATGAAATAATTATCACACCTATTGAATACACAATCTACTATTCATACCATAAAGGTGAAAAAAACACTTTACCACTGATAGATGTAATAGATGAACTTAATACCGGTATTGCAACATTAAATATTAAAGGTAAAGAAATCTCGCCTAAGGTTATTTCTCAGATTGATTCTGTGGAAAATGGTGGCAAGCGTTCTAAATACACTGTATTCACCGGAGTTATTGGAAATCTCAATGATATTAATTCTGTAACACTTCCGGGTAATAATACCTTTGACATGACTGAATAAAATAAATACTGTTTAGTTTTTTATACACAAAAGCAAAAAGTAAAGTTTTATGCACAAGTTCTTGCCCTATATAATAAAAGAAGCATATTCTAACATCAGTTAGAATATGCTTCTTTTTATTCTTCTCGCAATTTTATATTATGCTACCACAAAATCAACATCTTTCTATCAAGCGTAAATTGGTTCAAAATCATCTGCGCCATGTCCACAAACCGGGCATACATAATCTTTAGGCAACTCACTTCCTTCATATACATAATTGCAGATTTTACATCTCCAGCCTACTATTTTTCTTCCGTTACTTTCATCATCCTTTTTAGGCTTTGGTTTTATTTCATTTTGATATTGTGCATAAGTCAATGGTTCTTTTTCACTTAAAACTTTTGCATCTGTAACTTCTGCAATAAACAAAGTGTGTGTTCCAAGGTCATGCTTTTCAACAACCTTACCACTTATAACTGCACATGACTGCCATCCAAGATAAGGAATTCCTTCATTATCAGTTGGTGGTGTAATATTTGAGAACTTGTTCACATCTCTTCCTGATTGGAAACCAAAATGCTTTATAGACTCAAACGTACAATCACTATCTAAAATGCTAACTGCTAAAATTCCGCTCTTTTTAATTAATTCACATGTATAATTACTGTTAAGCACCGACACGGCTATTCTAACCGGATTATTAGCCACCTGAATGCATGTATTTGTAATACATCCATTAACCACATCCCCTGCCTTAGTGGATACCATAAATACCCCATAAGTCAAGTTGTAAATTGCCTTCTTATCCATATTAATTCCTCCAAATTTTATTTATGTTCACTGTTCTATTTAGTTATTCTGTATTTTCTCATTAGTGCCTTCTGGTATTCCTCATCATTTACTGCTTTTTCAAGTTCTTCATATTTATTTTCTGATATTAGCATTTTTATCAGCTTACTCATATCGTCTATTCCTTCTTTTCTTCCTTCTTCCTTTCCATTCCTATACTGCTGATTTAATTCCATCTGATATGACATATACTCTCGCCTCCATTGGTCATTTCTTTTGGCTTCAAACACTTTCTGATCAATTTTCTTAGCAAGTTTGCTTTCCGGTTCTTTGCCATCGAAATAATCTAATAATAATTTCAACTCTTTGCTTATGCCGCTTCTATCTCCCTTGGTATTTAAGAAAATTTTATGCGTTCCGTCATTTAATTTTAATTCCGGCTTATTAATACATATATTTTCAAATTCATACATACTTTTATTGCTTTTAAAAAAATCAAAAGTGCAAATAAAAATTACATAACTTGTATTAAGTATATCATATGCTTCACCTTTTTCAATCAGGTTTAAATCAATAATATCCTGATAATATCGTGATCTTTTAGGTAGTTCTTCATATTTTGTCGTTTGCATTTCTAAGTTAAAAACCGTATTTTCATCATCTTCAACATAATAAAAGGCGTTCTATGAAGCTATTACACCATAGAACGCCTAATATTAACTTTTTAATCGTCTAATATATATATCAATTAACATTATTACCTATATCCCTATAATTGGTTAATCATAATATTCATATGATATTTTTTTCTTTTAAAAACTGGAATATTGATATAGCCAAAATTATAATACCTGCAATAATTATTAAATATCCACCAATTTTCAATGATACATCTACACTTGCAAAATCTGATTCGCCATGTAATGATGTACTAAAAAAGCTATCATAAATAACCATTAAGAAATTAACTGCTGCAGGTGCCAATGCAAATATTTTTTTCCCTATAACTGTTAGTACACAAACCGCTACAATAAAAATAATTAAAATTAGTCCATGACTTCCCATATAATTAGTGCCGGCTGAACTTGAGAACTCTCCAACATTTGCCTGTGCTTCCTTGCTGGACAAGAAATCATCCATCGATAAATAATAAGCTCTTTCTTTGTGAGAATAAATAATTTGTGCGTTTTTGTTTCTAAATCCATTTTCAGACAAATATTACCGTATCAATTTCAAAATTGAAATTTAATCTAATTTCAATCCACTAAGTAAACTTCCTAAAGAAGTTCCAATACTTTCCACTTCCTGCATGTTGTTTTTTATTTCCTCTTCTTCCTGAATTCTTTTTTCTTCCAACAAATCTTTAATACTTAAACTTATCTTTCCGCCATCATTTTTAACGACTTTTGCCTTCACAATCTGTCCTACTTCCAGAGCTTCTTTTGGAGATTTAATATGATCCATGGAAATCTGTGAAATATGCACCAAACCTGTTACATCGTTTCCTAAGTCTACAAAAGCACCATATGGCTGAATAGATTCTACTTTTCCTTCAACAACAGAACCAACCTCTATCTTTGAAACAGCCATCTCTCGCTGCGCCTTTCTGGCAGCTGCACTTTCTTCACGAAGAATTTCTCTGGCTGATAAAACGAGTTTGTTTTTTTCCATATCCGCTTCAATAACACGAACTCTAATATCTCTGCCTAACCAATCATTTGTATCTTCCACACGATTAATATCTAATCTGCTAACCGGGATAAATCCTCGCACACCTTCCACTAAAGCAATCACACCTTTATTTACGATTCCCGAAATCGTAACCGACAGAATAGTTCCTGCCTCCTTATATTCATTAATCTTTTCCCATGCCAACAAAGTATCTGTATCATACTCTCCATTTCCCATATGTGCATAAGACTCCTCTAATGCCTGTCCTAAATCTTCCATTTTTTTTATTTCGTTTTCTGCTACATTGTCCATTGTTTTTTCTTCCATTGTGCTTCTCCTTTTCACCAATATTTATTTATCTGGAGTCATTGTATCATATTCTCATATAAGGTGCAAAAAGTGTGTACCACAGGAGTTTTTTTTTCTGTAAGCTAAAGCATTCTTTATCTCACCGGCATAGCCGGTGGTTTATTTGTTTATTAAAGCTTCGTTTTTTCTTCACAAAAAACTTCGCAATAATAAACAGAGCCTTGCTCTATACAATAAGACACTTCCCAAAATCTCGTTTTGGAAAGTGTCATTTTTTCCCCATTTAGACATGATATTCTTCATCAAGTGCAGTGGTAAACTATATTTAATACTGTGTTTCAAAAATGTCTATTTTTTCTTTCAATGTTTATTTTTTCTTTTCTTTCTGATTGCTGCATGAATATTTAGCTTCTTCATAATTCTATGGACTCGTTTTTGGCTGTAATTCGTATGGTTAAAGTGGTAAACCAAGACGTCATTCTGCGGTATCCTAAAATATGATGAAACCTTTCATCATACTCTCTGATGAGACCTGCCAGTTTTATATTTTCTGCTTCCTGTTCCGGGGTATCTCGGTGTAACCATTTATAGTAAGCAGCTCTGGAAATTTCAAGTTGTTTACACATCCACTCAATGCTCCAGCCCTTCTCTACATGGTAATATTTAATTGCTAAATATTTAGATTCGTAACTTACTTTCCCAAGCCTCACATCCTTTCGAATTCTTTCACTTTTTTTAGCAGTTCAACTGCCATGTCCTTTTCCTGTAACTGACGTTTCAGTCGGAGATTCTCCCGTCGTAAACGTTCTAACTCATCCACTTCGTCATCTGCTTTATGACATCCACGTTTATCAGTTAGCCCCTCTTCGCCATTTGTAACGTACTTTTTTACCCAAGAATAGACTTGGCTGTACGATACGTCATATTTGCTTGCAGCACCTTTATAGTCACGGTTATGCTCGATACAGTATTCAACAATCTCCTTACGCTCTTCCATAGTTGTTTTTCTTCTAGCTTCTGCCATATAGACCTCCCTTTTAGGATCATAATCCTTAAGTTCTCTATTGGCATTATACAATGAAATCCATCTTTCTAACATAGACATTGAATTGATATTGTATTTGGCAACAATTTCACGGACAGATGCCTGTCCGGAAATATATTCTTCAACCGCTCGTAGTTTAAATTCTCTTGTGTAAGATTTGTTCTTTGATGAGGGAATAAAGGCATCTGCGCCCCATATTTTATATTTATCTAACCACTTATATATAGTCATTCCATTTTTAGGAGACATCCCTAATCTGACACAAATTTCACTCACTGATAGTGCACCGGAAAGATAATCTTCGCAAGCACGTATTTTTTGTTCAATTGTATATTTTAAATATCTAGACATAAAAATACCTCCAAAGTAGATTTTGGTTATTTTACCTGTCTACTTTAGAGGTATCATATCATTCTACAATATCAACAAAAAATCCTCAATAATTAATTTTTTATCAATGGCAATATAACAAAAACCAATTATATCAATGGCTTTATCCCGACTTTTCGTGTAAACCACCCAATCAGTCTCTGTGCAAATTTTAAATTAACTATTACAATAACATGTTTCTCCTCCCTTACACAGTATTATATATGTTGCTAAAAACATTAACATATGTCCCATACTCTCAAATGCAACTGAAATGTCATTGCACCATACAACCGGTATGCGTTTCATAATTTCACATAAAATCAATCCTCCCAACGGTTGAAAACATACCATCCATCTTGGCAATGCAAATCGTCTGGTAACAATTAAATAAATTATTACAATCGACATTCCAACATCCATAATTAAGTAATAAACCATAAATGGTATAATTATGTACATTCCAACCTGATTTGTTATTTCTGCAGCCTGTTCAAATGTATTTTCCTGTCCATAAACCACCTTGAAAATAATTGGCAATAAGCAACACATAATATGAATAAAAAATACAGCTATTAATCCTGCTGCCGAACTTATTTGAAACAAACGGTTCATTCCTAAAGCATACCCCTGTGGTTTTCTTTTACATGCATCTTCTACTATTTTTCTTAACTTCATAAGTCCAATCCAATATAAAGGCATTGCCACTGCGGCCAAAAGTATTGATACCTCAAATCTCCACATAGACATTTTAGGCCAATTTGAATTAACGAATGCACCAATTTCTTCATTGCCACTTCCTTTTACATCCAAAAGCCAATCACCAATCATAAATAATACCATTGAAACTATTCCTAATACTATTGCTCTCCTATTCTTTTTTCCCATTTTTCTCCTCTTTCTGTAACCAATTTTAGAAGAAAATTGATTACCTGCCTGCAGCCGGTTATCTTCCCTGATGAAAGTCTCCAAATCCATCAGTAGTACAAATTACGACATGCTTTTAAATGACGTTTGCGTTAGGTTAGTCATATCTAACTTCTTTATATTAGTCGAAAACACATTGTTTGTCAAACAATTCTAATAATTTGCTCAAAAAGATAAAGATTTTCGCTATTAATAGTTTGATATATACATATATCCAAAGAAATGCTTTTTTATATTGTCTTTTATCCTTATTATACAACAAAAGACTCAAGGTCAACCTCAAGTCTTATTGTCAAGTGTGTATGTCTAATTTTTATATATTTATCGTCATATATGGAGGAATGCATATAATTCCATCTTTCACGATTAAATTTCTTGGATGAATAATATAACTTTCCCCTATGCGCTTCTTGTATTTTTCTCTGAAATTATTTAATGAAGTTGTTTTATATTGCTTTCCTGACTTCACTTCGATTGGAAACATCTTATATTTTAATCTGCTGTTATTTGAAATGATAAAATCTATTTCCATATCATTTCGATGCTTATTTTCATTATAGTGTGTATAAAAATATAACTTATGTCCATTTGCCACCAGCATCTGGGCTATTGCGTTTTCATAAAGCATCCCTTCATTTATCTGCAATTTACCCGCCAATATCTGTTTATACACTTCATCTTCAAGTAATTCATTCTCATCAAATGTATGGCTTACCAAAAGCCCGGTATCTCCCATATAACACTTTACATAGCTTCTTGTCTCGTTTAATGATAAACCCACATTAGGATCATTACACAAAAAACACTCATTAGATATCATAGAATCCGACAGCCAGAAAAATGTTTCTTCATACTGATCTGCATAACTACCATCTTGTAGTTTTTTGAATACCACTCTTTTTTCATGCTGTGAAAGAAATCCCGGAATCTGGTCATAAATTGCAAGTA